>Ga0163144_10022800_pt1 | contig 12396 bp, 6 predicted proteins | sample OliLak19BULKMAT1_FD_123175 | JGI IMG/M metagenome (GOLD analysis project Ga0163144, IMG submission 123175) | Freshwater microbial mat bacterial communities from Lake Vanda, McMurdo Dry Valleys, Antarctica - Oligotrophic Lake LV.19.BULKMAT1 | ecosystem: Environmental > Aquatic > Freshwater > Lake... | reverse complement strand
CATCAATGCAAACCCTGCGCCAGCGGCGCAGCCTGTTAATTTGAGCATGTAGAAAAACGCAAGGTTGCCCCGCTGGGCATACGCGGTTTATGTTATAATTTTCTACAAACAGGTTACGCCGCCGGCGTAAAAATACCAATACTAAAAACCCTTGAAACCTTTTACAGATATGCAGTATAGCTATTTAATTAAAAAATTAACCTGACGCCAATGCGAAGCATCGGGAGGCTGGGGGTGCGGTAAAACGGGAAGCGAAATAAATGAATATTTTACAACTTATAAACATCCATTTTAAAAAAAGTGTATACTGTTTTGTTTCGCACAGAGCAGGATGAATTTTCAATATACGCTATCTCAAAATCCGTCATTTTTTTTTAGATAATCGTTTCCAATAGTAAAGTTTTAGTAATTAATGTGCACCACAAATTTTACAGCAGCATAGTTTAGTGGGTTTACACGTTTAGTTGCCTTAATTAATTGCAAACATTTAATGAAAGAAGCAGTACTGCTGGCGGCATAAAAAAATCTACTCCTTTGTGTGATACGATGCTTTACGATATTTTTTGAGAAATACTTAACAAAATTAATATTAGTATAAACGTAAAATGGTTAATTTCAAACCTTTCAATTTTATCAACGAGTGTTTTAGCAGCATTCATTATTCAACAAAACCGGTATTTGCACACAGGCAGTTACCTGGTGCGGAACGGTACATACAGTATGAACAGATTAAAAAATCAAAAAACAATTATCAGGGATATTAGTTGGTTATCATTCAACAGCCGTGTACTACAGGAAGCAGCCGATGATACAGTTCCTTTGAGGGAACGCATCAAATTTCTGAGCATTTTTTCCAACAACTTAGATGAATTTTTCAGGGTGAGAGTGGCCACACTTAAACGGATGATTGAAGTGGGCAACAAAGGCAATATGCACCTGGAAGTATCTCCCGGCATTATATTGGAAGAGATACAGGAAAAAGTAATTGAACAGCAAAAAGAATTTGACCGTATATGGAATGAAATTCTCAGGGAACTTAAAAAGCAAAAAATATTTCTGATTACTGAAAAGCAACTAACCGGGGTGCAGCAAAAATTTGTGCTGGATTATTTTAATGAAGAAATCCGCAGTAATATTGTTCCCCTGATGATTGAAAGTATACAGGCTTTTCCTACACTTAGTGACAAATCCATTTACCTGGCCTGTAAATTATCAAAACAAAACAAGAGCATTCCGCAACGATTTGCATTGGTATCTGTGCCCGCCCGCAGACTGCCAAGGTTTATTCAACTCCCCTCAAGACAAAATCAGGAACATATTATTTTGCTGGAAGATATAATCCGCTTTTGCCTGCCCTATATCTTCTCCTATTTTAATTACGATGTATTCTCATCTCACATAATAAAAGTAACAAGGGATGCAGAAATTGATATTGACAATGATATTTCCACTTCTCTTATTCAGAAAATAGAAAAGGGTTTAAAAAACCGGAAGAAAGGAAAACCCGTTCGTTTTATATACGATAAAGAGATTGACCCGGCGCTGTTAACCTACCTGGTAAAGCGATTGGGATTGAGTGAAAAAGATAACCTGATACCCGGTGGAAGGATTCACAATTTTAAAGATTTTATCAATTTTCCCGAAGCTGTTTTCTCACAAAAAAATACCCGTAAAAAACCCTTTGTACACCCACTGCTAAAAAACAAAAAGCAGGTAACAGATGTGGTGATGAAGAAGGATGTGTTGCTTAGTTTTCCCTTTCATTCCTTTGACAGTGTAATAGATTTATTAAGAGAAGCAGCTATTGACACACATGTTACCCATATTAAAATAACCTGTTATCGCCTTGCCGGCAGATCTAAAATCATCAATGCATTATCCAATGCTGTCCGCAATGGAAAGCAGGTGACTGCTGTAATTGAACTAAGGGCAAGATTTGACGAAGAGGCCAACCTGGAGTGGAAAGAAGAGTTGGAAGAAGCAGGCGTAAAGGTCTTAATTGGCGTGCACAACCTAAAGATTCATGCCAAAATATGCCTGATAAAAAGAATAGTTAACAAAACAACCACGCATTACGGTTTTGTTAGTACCGGCAACTTAAATGAAAGTACCGCCAAAATTTATGGCGACCATTGTCTGCTAACTTCTGATAGAAATATAATGGCAGATGTTAACCGTATTTTTCATTACCTGGAACAACCCAAAACAAGGATACAATATTTAAAAGCCTGTAAAACGTTGATGGTTTGTCCTACCAATATGCGCAGGCAATTGCTGCAATTAATAGCCAAAGAAGTAAGGGAAGCCAAAGCAGGCAGACCAGCAGCTATAACTTTAAAAATGAATTCGCTGAGTGATGAAATTCTGATTAACCAATTGTACGAAGCAGCAAAAGCGGGCGTGGAAATTAAAATGGTAATCCGTGGTATTTTTTGCATGCTCACCGAAAACAACAAGTTTAAAATACCGGTACAAGCCATTAGTATTGTGGATGAATACCTGGAGCATGCAAGGATAATGATTTTCCATCATGGAGGTTTTGAAAAAACATTTATTTCCTCGGCCGACTGGATGGTGCGGAACATTGATCATAGGGTAGAAGCCGCCTGTCCCATCTTTGAAAAAAACATTCAGCAGGAATTAAAAGATATACTGCAGATACAATTATCAGACAATGTAAAAGCAAGAAAACTGGACAATGAACTCAGCAACCAATATGTAAACCCCCGTAATACCAAAAAAATTCGCTCGCAGGTGGAAACCTATAATTATCTTTTTAAGAAAGCACTGGGGAAATAATGTGAATAGTATTTGATAGTTTATTTACCTGTATAATTGTATTTCAACATAGCCGTATCTCTTGTAAATGTTGGTACGATGTATCCACCTGTATCGAGGACCGTTTTTGGAAAACTGCTTTTTAATTTGGCAAAATCATTGGCTGTAATACCCGTTTTATATAAATAAATGCTGGTAAGGGTTTTAATATCCTTCAGGCTCAATATTGCCTGTGCAGAAACAGGTGTACCCACCAGGTTAAGTTGTTGCAATGCAATGAGGTTTTTTAGCCCGGATAACCCATCGTCAGAAATCCTTGTGTAAGAAAGATCCAGCCTTGCTAGGCTGGTAAGCCGGGCAACAGAATGCAAGGCTTTGTCGTCAATATTGGTGCCATTTAACTTCAGCCAAAGTAATTGATCTTTTAATTGTACCAGCAATGCCAGGTCACCGGCTAAAACTATGGGACTCGTTACAAAATTTACTGATAAAAAATTGCTGTTTTGAGCTACAGGCACCACAATAATTCCCTTACTTTTTAACTGATTGATAATTTTTTCATCCGCTTTTTTTACAGGTTTTAACTCAGCAACAGGTGTTGGCATTGCTGCATTTGTTTGTTGCAAAGCAAGCAGGATCGGCTTTATTTTATCCGGCTGTGGCAGGTCTTTCACTTTTTTTGACACATCGGCGCCATTGCTTATCCACCAATATAGTAACGCAAGCTGGCTTTCTTTTAATTGTGATTTTTCTTTGGGTGGCATGTGGTGTTCATTGTCAACCGGCAAGTGCAACCGTTTAATCATTTCACTGGCATCCGGATCATTTATTTTAATTACCGCCCCATGTTTTCCACCCTTCATCAGCAATGCAATTTCATCCATACGCAACGATCCCTTTTGCTTATTGGAATTATGGCAGGCATAACATTTTGTTTCAAGAATGGGTTGTACCACATCCTTATATACAATGGCTTCTTCAATATTTTTTATGGACTGAATGGTAGTGTGAGCTACAGAATCTTTAGAAAAAATATTTTTGAATGGCTTTGTAAGATAATCGGAGCCATGGGTTAATGAGCCACCCAAATGACCTGTTATTAAAAGGCAGACAAATAATGAAAGGGCAATAATTTTACTACTGTTAACCAACCAGCCATATTTTTGTTGTAGCCATAAAAACAAGGAAATAATTGCAACAGCTATCCCCATCCACATATGAAAATTTACCAGGCTCGTATCATAATCATCTGTAACGGATAACAGGTAACCAGTAACGCAGGAAACAACTGCAGATAAACTGCCCGCTAAAAGCACTACAGGCAAAGCATGTTGCAGTGCCTTGTATTTTTCCTTTTGGATCAATGCCACAAAAAGTAATGCCACCAATAAAATACCGATTGGTAAATGCACCAGCAACGGATGAAACCGACCAATGAATTCGCTGATTGTTAATATCACAGTTTATAATTGATAACGCTTACGTAGGAGATGCATCATGTACAAATTTATTTCCCATTGATGGGCAACGGGCTGTTTTGTATAAGGTAATACCGGCATATAATCTGGTGGACCAAACTCCGTTAAAACGGTAAGCAATTGGCCCTGCTGTTTCTTTAAAGCAACAATAGCATCCCACCATTCAAAGTGTGCTTTTACAGCATGTTCCCATTCTGGAGCTCTTGGGTCGTTTACCTGAGGCCCTTGCGGGTGGCCAATCCTGGCGTGTATATGATCTACCCGTGGCAAAGTTAAAGCAAGGGTTTCCGGTTGATCTTGAAGCAAACTTTCGCTTACGTTGCACCAGTGAGACACATCAAATGTGAGGCGCAAACCTTTTATCTGCTGCAAATATTTTTTTGCAACCGACGATGCAAACAACATCCTGGAACGATGAGTTTCATGACATATTTTAATGCCTGTTTGCCCGGCAATGGATATGCCGTATTCAACAAGTGCCGTATTTTCTTCGAAGGAAAAATAATCACGGCCCGAATGACAGTTGATATAAAGCGGCTTTTGAATGTTGTTATTGGCAGCCGCAGAAAGCATATTTTTAAATGTTTGCAGGTGTAGATCATAATTACTTTCGTGGCCTGCCACCAGAAACCCAATATCAAGCTGATTGGTTTTTAACGCTGTAAACAATTCATCCTGCTCTGCCGGTGAAGTGGGCCACCACATTTCTATACCATCATAACCTGCTGCTTTCACTTTGGCACAAAAACTTGCTACAGTGCCGGTATAGCCCCAGTTGGTTGCAAATATTTTCAGCTTAAAGCCGGATTGTGTATCGGAAGTATTTAAAGGTGCTGCTGCCAGCATTTCCATGGGCGAAAGCAGCATGGCTGATGTTGCTGAAGTAGATGATTTGATAAAGTCTCTGCGTTCCAAATGATTATTGTTTTAAAGAATTTAAATTGTAAAATATATTGGCATCTGCATTCACCATTGTCCATTCACCATTAAATGTCGTCGACTTAAGCTTTGGCAAGTCCCTGATCAACCGCCGACGGGGCTGATAGCCGCCGTCGGGGTTAGCCCAACCCCGTCAGCGGTTGCAAACCCTGACGGCGGTTGTCCTTAAGTCAACGACATTGATTCACCATTCACCATTCACCATTCACCATTGACCCCATTCACCCTAAGAAACAATCTCCGTAATCACCTTTCCCCTTGTATCGGTTAGCCTGAAAGGCCTTCCCTGAAAATTAAAGGTAAAACGCTCATGATCAAATCCAAGCTGGTTGAGGATGGTAGCCTGTATATCAAACGGCTCTACCTTGCCACTAATAGCACTGTATCCAATCTCATCCGTTTCACCATAACTAAAACCCTTTTTAATTCCACCACCGGCCATCCACATAGTAAATGCTTCTGTATGATGATCTCTTCCTTTATAAAGCATTTTTTTTCCTTCCCTGTTTTCCTGCATGGGTGTTCTGCCAAACTCTCCACCCCAAACTATCAGTGTTTCATCCAACAGGCCCCGTTGCTTTAAATCCAGTATCAATGCGGTTATAGCCTTATCCGTCTGTTTGCATTTATTTACAAGGCCAAGGTCAATGGCCATTTCTGCATTGGTACCATGGCTATCCCAACCCCAATCAAAAAGCTGAACAAACCGTACGCCTTTTTCTACTAATTTTCTAGCCAGCAAAGCGTTGTTTGCAAAGCATGCTTTGCCAGGGTGCGTGCCGTACATTTCATGGATATATGCAGGCTCATTGTTAATATTCATCACTTCGGGCGCAGCTATTTGCATTTTATACGCCATCTCATATTGGGCAATACGGGAAAGAATTTCCGGGTCTTTATAGTGCTGATATTCTACTTCATTTACCTGGTTGATTGCTTCAATTGATGCCTTTCTTACATCTCTTTCAATACCATCCGGATCGGTTATATACAATACCGGATCACCTTCGCTTCTGCATTGAACACCCTGATAAACACTGGGCAAAAAACCGCTGCCCCAAACGCTTTTACCGGCATCAGGATTTTGGCCGCCGCTGGTAAGCACTACAAATCCAGGCAGGTTTTGATTTTCTGAACCAAGGCCATAAGTAACCCAGGAGCCAATACTTGGGCGCCCTAATCTTGCAGATCCTGTCTGCATCATCAGTTGTGCAGGTGCATGATTAAACTGATCTGTACTTACTGCTTTCAACAAACATATTTCATCCACCACCGATGACAGGTGCGGAAGGTTATCGCTCATCCAGATACCACTGCTTCCATGCCTTGCAAACTTTGCCTGCGGACCAAGCATTTTGGGTACACCCCTTATAAATGCAAACCGCTTTCCTTCCAGCAAAGAAGGCGGACAATCCTGCCCATCCATTTTCATCAGTTCTTCTTTGTAATCAAATAATTCAAGTTGTGAGGGCGCACCTGCCATGTGTAGGTATATTACACTTTTGGCTTTGCCCAAAAAAGGCGGTGCCTTGGGTAATAAGGGATGCGCCGGATCAAATACAACTGGATTATTTACGGCGGTACTATTGCAACTTCCCAACAATGCACCCAATGCCAACGACCCAAGGCCCATAGCACTTTCCTTTATAAAGTGACGCCGTGAGTTAAAACGGGCATGGTGCTGAATGGCTTCCTGCACCAATCGTTGGGTATTTAATTCTTTTTGGGTCATGCTTTGTATTGATTAAAGATGCACAAAAAAATAACCTGTTTTTTATAGCATTCCATAATTATTAACATTGTTTTTCGTTTAATGGTGTAAACCCGTGGCTGCACCTGTGTGACCTCACCCCAACCCCTCTCCAAAGAGAGAGGGGCTATAACCCTTAACCCGTGTGCTTTTTAGCGCAATGGTAGAATTTTAATCGGACTGTAGCGCTTGTTTAATTAATTTTTAGTAACCACTTCATCCAAATTTAAAATAGCATTTGCCACCACCGTTAACGCTGCTGTTGCCGCTCCGGCAGCAGCTGTTGTTTTGCCAATCACTTTACTGGTTTTATTGCTGTCGCTTTTAAAACTTTTAAAAGCCGTGTTGTATAAATTGATCAATGCCTGCAAACTTTTTTCATCTATAGCATGATTGGTTGCCAGCCTGAAGCCCGCTGCAATTTGATTCCTGGTATTTGCTCCTCCCTGGTATTTCATTCTGTCTGCAAAATGCCTCGCTATATCAAGGTAGGCAGAATCATTTAATGTGGTGAGCGCCTGCAAAGGTGTATTGGTACTGATTCGTCTTACCGTACATACTTCTCTTGATACAGCATCAAACGCCATCATAGAAGGATAAGCTGCAGATCGTTTCCAATATGTGTACAAAGCCCGCCGGTACTGATCTTCGCCCTTACTCTGTACCCATGTTTCACCACTCCATGGCGACAACCAGATGCCATTGGGCTGATAGGGATAAACAGGCGGACCATACATTTTGCTGCTCATCAAACCACTAATACACAATGCCTGATCTCTTACCTGCTCTGCAGTTAAGCGAACCCGTGATGAGCGGCTGTAGAATTTATTGTAAGGATCCTTTTGTAATGCAGCGGGCGTTATCGCAGCATCCTGCTGGTAGGTTGAACTTAGCACGATGGTTTTGATCAATTTTTTTATACTCCAGTTATCAGCATGCATCAGGCGATAGCTTAACCAATCCAGCAGTTCGGGATGGGTAGGTACAACACCTTGCGATCCCATATCTTCCAGTGTTTCTGCCAGACCGGTTCCAAATAGTTGATTCCAGATTTGATTCACCAGCGTTCGGGCTGTTAATGGATTTTGATCGGAGGTTAGCCACCTGGCTAAACCGAGCCTGTTTTTGGGCGCATTGGCAGGAAATGGATTTAAAGAATGAGGAACATCAGGACTTACTTTTTTACCCTTTTCCAGCCAGTTGCCACGCTTAAAAACATAGGAGCTGCGATGCAGGTCTGCAGGATTTTCCATCATGATGGGTGTGGTGGGTACGGTTGCTGTAAGCAGCTTCCAGTATGCCTCCTTGGTAGCAGCAAATCCTTTTTTATCTTCTCCGGAAAGTTTTTCAGTAAAATAAAACCAATCAAATGTTACGCCGTTTGCTTCGGGTGACGGCAGCTTTGGATTACTGTACGTACAGTACAAATTTTGCTGCCCCGCCGTAACCAATAAATTTGCCGATGCTATCGTCCAACCATTTTTTGATGGCTTTATGGGAATGGTTGCAATAACTTTTCCCATGGGGTTATCAAGATGTATCTTCCACGTACCGTCAGCAATGGTTGACTGGTAGCGGTAAATAAGTTGATTTTTATTTTGGAGATCAACATTTTTTAAGCGGAAACCGGCATTGTTCCTAAGGGCAAGCCACTTGGTATCACTCAGTTCGGCATTCAAAAAACTATCGGCAGTTAATGAATTTATGGCGGGTTGCCATGTTTTTAAAAAAGTGTATGCTGCTGTTGCTTTTGCAGGATTGTCATTTTGCTTAATCCAGTTTGCTACCCTATCCAGCTCCAGTTTCATCGAATCGTTGTAGTGCCGCAACAACGGATAATCAGCTTCTGTATCCTCGTCCCTGGTATCATTAAAAAATGCCATGAATTTATAATACTCATCGTGTTTAAAAGGATCATAAGGATGACTATGGCATTGTACGCAGGCAAAGGTGGTACCCATGGTTGCCTGCCAGGTTGTATTAACCCTGTCCATTACTGCCGAGGTTCTAAATTCTTCATTATCTGTACCACCCTCATCATTGGTCATGGTATTGCGGTGAAAAGCAGAAGCTATATAATCGGCATCTGTAGGCCTTGGCAAAAGATCTCCCGCAATTTGTTCGGTTAAAAACTGGTTGTAAGGCTTGTCTTCGTTAAAGGCATCAATCAGCCAGTCACGGTATCGCCATATGTTCCGGTTTACATCCCGTTCATAGCCTTTTGTATCTGCATACCTTGCCAGGTCGAGCCAGAAGGAAGTCCATTTTTCGCCGTATTGTGGTAAGGCAAGCAATGAGTCAACCAGCGCTGTGTAGGCAGATTCACTATCATCGGCCAAATATTTTTTTGCAAGATTTTCCGGTGCTGGCATACCGATAATATCCAGGCTTACCCTGCGCAATAAGGTTTGTTTACTAGCTTGTTTTGAAGGTGCCAACTCCTGGTCAATTAATTTTTGTTCAATAAAATAATCTACCTCATTTTTTGCCCAGCTGCTTTTTTTTTGCATCAACCCAAAAAAAGTAGTTGGGGTGGGAACAGTAACATTTTTAACGGGTGTATAAGCCCAATGATTGCCCCATTTGGCTCCTTGCGCTATCCAATTGCTAAACAGGTTAATTTCTTCTTTGGAGAGTGGATCATGTTTGTAAGGCATTCTTTCTTCGGGGTTCTTGTTGGTAATGCGCCGCATCAGCTCGCTTTTACCAGGCTCGCCGGGAATAATGGCAGGTTGTCCCGATTCTGTTACAGCCATTGCTTCTTCCCTGAATAAAAAACTAAACCCGCCCTTTTGCTTAACACCACCATGGCAGGATATGCAATGTTTATTAATGATTGGTTTTATTTGTGTGGTAAAATCAATCGTATCGTTCTTGCCAATCCATTCAAAAGAAATGATGGAAAGCAGCAGTACAAGTAAGGCAATAATTAATATTGAACTGATTGATTTCATTTATAAGAATATTGGTTGTTGGCTCCCTGATATTTTTTTATTGATTACTAAACACCAGCGGCAAGGCAAACGATTGAGTGGTTATTAAAAAAACGTTTTTATAAATTAAAAGCTAATCTACGAAAGATAAAGTTTATCTGCAGTTTCATTCTAAAATTGTATAAGGCAATTTTACGGGGAGAATTAATTGTTTTTAAACTACTGTAATAAATTTTGATGAAGTCTGATGTAGGATATGATAGTTTCCAGCATATGAAATTGGAAATTTTGACTGAATTCGTTCAATCAACGTTTGATGTAAAAAAATTAACCTCAATTAATAAAACCCATTGAGATTTTTTTCACACTTTTTGTTGACATTTTTATTGTTTAAAACCAATCAAAACAATCCAGCATCAATCTGCCTTACCACCCCCCGTCCTTCCACGGTATAGATCACAAACTACCTCACTTCTACCCCAATTATCCACAACAAAAAATTTCAAATTCGTTTTCTGTTTAATTATACGAATTTTGATAAATTCAGGTGAGTCAATCAATCAACATTTAACCCGGACATTTTGAAATTAGCAGCAATAGATATTGGCAGCAATGCGGCAAGGCTTTTGATTACAGAGGTAGTAAAGGATGATAAAGGCATCGAAACATTTAACAAGCTAAATCTCGTAAGAGTTCCACTCAGGCTGGGTTTTGATGTATTTGATCTTGGCTTGATATCCAAACCCAAAATGGGTATGATGCTGCAAACCATGAAGAGTTTTAAACATTTATGCAATGCCTATGATGTGGCACACATAAAAGCCTGCGCCACCAGCGCCATGCGGGACGCCAGCAACAGCCAGGATATTATCCGCAAAGTGAAATTAGAAACAGGCATTGGCATAGAAGTAATTACCGGCGATTTTGAAGCCGGCCTGATATATGAAAACCATGTTGCCGAAAAAATGGATAAAGACCATAGCTACCTCTACATTGATGTGGGTGGCGGCAGCACAGAATTATCTTTCTTCAGCAAGGGCATTCTTATCTACAAAAAATCGTTCAACATTGGCACCATCCGGCTGTTGAAAAACATGGTAACAGAAGCTGAGTGGGACACTATGAAGGAAACCATCCGTGCCTTTACCAAAGGCCACCAGGGAGTGGTGGCAATTGGCAGCGGTGGTAATATCAACAAAGTGTTCTCTATGAGTAAGAAAAAAGACGGCAAGCCACTTTCCCTTGAGCTGCTGAGGGATTATTACAAAGAACTAAGCAGTGTTACACTTGCAGAAAGAATCATCAAATACAGTTTAAGGGAAGACAGGGCAGATGTAATTATTCCTGCATTGCTCATATATATCAATGTAATGCGCTGGGCCGGTGCTTTGGAAATTTTTGTACCCAAAATTGGTTTGGCAGATGGGCTTATCCGGCACTTGTACGATGAAGTTAAAAGCTGATGTTTATTATTGCTGCTAATGTTCAGTAACAAGGCGCAACAGTTTGAAAACCTTTGCTAAAGGAGGTTATTTGCAACCATTTTCACTTACACCGTTATCATTCATGCAGGGCGCTAAGGACACCGGCCATTGAGGCGGGGTTTACATACCATGGTGGCAAAGGACAATCAAAAGGGATAAGGATAATTACATTTTTTTCAATTGTCAGGCGTTTGCTTTTCTATCTTGCGCCCACATCAGGTGAATATGATTAGGCATAATTACGTAACCGTATATTTTAATCAGTTGCTGCTGCACCAGCCAATGCCAGCTGTTGCTGCCATTTCTTTATCGTGATTGTCCAAAAATATACTTCATTCAATTCAGTATAGGAAATGCGGTGGCCTTTATATCCAAACTCACTTTCTTTCATCGTTTATATAGTTTGCTGAAAGGTATTAAAAAACAGGGTTGGGTTTTTTTATCGTTTTTAGTTTTCACTCTATTCGAAATACTGATTGGTGGGGACACCGACCACGGAGGCAGCAACAGTTAGGTTTGGCTGCTAATTCAATTCGTCAGATGGCGTCTGACGAATTTCAAAACGATGAAAAATCTATTAGTTACAATTCTTCAGTCGTCAACGGAGGAATTCAATGGGCGACATTGCTGGAGTCTGTCAGGCGTAGTGGATCGTACAATTTCGCGGAATACTATGAGGGTATTGGCTTTAATACCATTACCTCCTCCCTCCAAAGATTTCCCAGGCGAGTCTCTGCACAAGTTTAATGAAGCTTAAAACCAGCACAAGCTGCAGGACTCGCCGCATATCCCAGCTGGTATCAGTTCTCAAAATAGTATATGGTTAGTTCCTCCTCTCTCTGTCCACCTTAGCCGTTCAGCGGCGAGTCCTGCAACGGAGTAAATTATAAAACAGGGAGTATTTGTGCAGAGACTCGCCTGCGAAGTGATTCATTGCAAAGTGGTTCGTGAGACATGAACCACGGCGGAGTTCGAGAAGACCCGAACAACGGCGGAGGACATAAACCCCGACAGTGCCGATCGGATCACTTTGT
>Ga0163144_10022797_pt1 | contig 12396 bp, 10 predicted proteins | sample OliLak19BULKMAT1_FD_123175 | JGI IMG/M metagenome (GOLD analysis project Ga0163144, IMG submission 123175) | Freshwater microbial mat bacterial communities from Lake Vanda, McMurdo Dry Valleys, Antarctica - Oligotrophic Lake LV.19.BULKMAT1 | ecosystem: Environmental > Aquatic > Freshwater >... | reverse complement strand
TTGAGAATCTTGAGGCCCTAGGCCTCCCGCGACATGGGCGCCGGCCACATTGAAATAGCGAAGAGCCGCATAGTTCATCGCATGTGTTGAAGAGAGGCGAGCTGATTCAAGCTTGTCCGCGAGAAACCACTCAACCATGAGTTTGCTGCGGCCATAGGGGCTCTCGGGATGGGTAGCTGCCAGCTCGTCGACCGGCAAGGACTTGGGGGAGCCAATAGCGGCGCAGCTGCTGCTAAAAACAAAATTACTCACACCGGTCGCATAGCAAACCTCAATGAGGGCCGCCGAGCCGTCGAAATTGTTGAAATAATACTTTTCAGGGACTCGCACCGACTCATCGACCCTATGGTGAGCTGCAAAATGAAAAACCGATTCAAAGTCGTGATCCGAAAAGAGCTCTTTCAAAAGATCTATGTCGCCGCAGGAAGCTTCGATGAATTGCACACCCTCAGGAACGGAAATGAGATTGTCTACACCCTCAAGCACATCGAGGACGATGATGTCAGAGCTTGGAACGCCCGAGTTCAACAAGGAACGAAGTGTGTGGGAGCCTATGTAGCCCGCGCCTCCGGTGATGAGAATCATAGCCGTCTCTTCTAGCACAAAGCCTCGACCCAGCCTTTTCCCGATGCTATGTTTTTCCACAACATGACACTCCTCAACTCGCGCCGTCGTGGAATTAGTAAGCTGCTTCTTTCTTCGAGCCTGTTCCCTTGGGTTGCTGCCGATTCGATGCTCGTGTTTTTGAGTTTTAATTTCTTTGCTCGCTTTGGGCGCAATGGTCACCAGCCCGAAATTCAAAGAGAGAACCTCATCGCCGCCCTCGCACTCGCTGCTTTTTTTGCGCTCTTCGGCATTGCCTTAGGATTTTTTGAGCGTGAAAGCCGGCTTCGAAAGCTCAACATTGTTCAAATGGGGGGGTTGGCATGGCTTGGGGCACTGGCTTCGAGCATCACGATTTTGCACTTTGCTTTTTTTATGAAGTTGGGTCGCTATTCGTTGATTTATGGCGGAGCGGCTTCGATCATTGCTGTGTTTGGTTTTCATTTCTTTATGGCTTGGCTGCTTCGAAACTACCCCCACCGTTTTGTCATTGTAGGCGACCTCACACCCACCTCTCATGAACTCCTGAGCGCGGGCACCCATTCAAGACGCGAACACCTAGAGCACGTTTCCGCACTCAGAAAAAAGATTTTTGAAGATGAAAACATCTCATTAGAAGAAGTGGCGCGACTAATAGAGGAAGATTTTGTTTCTGACCTCGTGCTCACATCAAGCCCCGCTCATCGTGACCGAATGGCCTCACTTGCCACTATCGCCCTACAGAAAGGGCTGCGCGTGCTTGATGAAGGACGCTTTTACGGAGAAATCTTTAGACGCTATCCGCTAGAGAATCTTTCCACCAATTGGATCATTCATGCCGGCTTTGATATTCACAAGCCCATGACAAACGCTCTAAAGCGGGTGTTTGATTTTGTTTTTGCCCTCATAACACTGATTCTTTTCAGTCCCTTGTTCCTGATTATTGGCTTGCTCATCAAACTTAACAGCAAGGGACCCGTGCTCTATACTCAGGTTAGACAAGGGCGCTATTCTAATTCCTTCCGAATGGTAAAGTTTCGCACCATGAAAATCCGAGAAGCCAATAGCGCAGGTAGCGACGCCACCGCGCCTCAGGATGATCGCATTACGGGCATTGGAAAAATGCTACGCCCCCTTCACATCGATGAACTTCCCCAGCTATGGAACATTTTGATGGGCGACATGGCTTTTGTGGGGCCGCGACCCGAAGCGCTTTCGGTTGTGGAATCCACTCGCAAGCAGCTACCCGTGTTTGAAATACGCCACATGCTGAGACCTGGACTCACGGGGTGGGCGCAGATCAGCCAAGGTAAAACTATGGATGGCTTTGACGAAGTGAGGCGCAAGCTTTCTTTTGATTTGTACTATGTGAAGAATTACGGATTGATTTTTGATGTGCTGATTGTTCTTCGAACTGTTTTTGTTCTTACAAAGAAGAATTGGTAGTTGCAGGAAATCATGCGTAGGTTTCTTATTGTTTCTCTTTGCATTTATGGGGTTGGGGTTGCGCTGAGCCAGTCTTTGATGTCGTTAGGCGGAACGATGTTTTCAGCACTATTTTTTTGGGAATTTTTAAGCCTTACAAAGGAAAGACAATGGAGCACTCTATCTCGCGGTAGCCAGCTCGCCATAGCCACAGGAGTCATTTATGTTGCAATCAGTCTTATCCATCTCTTTTGGGGTGAGGACGCCTCCTCAGCACTAGAGGGAATCAAGAATATCCCTCTTTTTTTAGTTCCGCTATGCGCACTTATGCCGAAGACACGAAAGGCCCTGCAGCTAGAGCCTCCTGACAACAACTTCTGGCCCCTCAGCCTAAAGGCTCCAATCTTTCTTACCGTATGCGGTTACTTAATCTCATTTTTTTGGGCAGTTTATCAGATCAAATTTCAACAAAAAAGTTATGCAACGGGAGCCTTCGGAAACCCCATTTACTATGCGTATAATCTTTTACCTGCTATTGCATTTTTTACCTATGTAACATTCAGAGAAAGCCGCCCAGTCCGCAACAAACTTTTTCTGAACCGAAAAACTTGGCTCTGGTTTATTGTAAGCACTCTAATACTTAGCTCGCTAGTGCTTAGTGGCTCACGCGTTGCAATAGCAGTAGGCCTATTTTCTTGGATCATTTGCACTCTTCTACTATGCTTAGACTGGCGCCGTTTCACTGTTTTCATATTGATTATGTTTGGCCTATATCAAGGAGGCCTAAAATTATACAAAAGCGATACCGTAATAGGTTGGAAATTTCGCAGTGCCGTCCGAAGGAAAGTCGTTAACGATCGATCTTGGAAGCTGCGTGAAATTTTATGGAATCACAGCTGGGAACTTTATAAAGAAAATCCTTGGCTAGGTGTGGGATATGCTCAAAACTTTATAGACACAAGTCGTGACACACAATACGCAGACAACTGGAAATCCGGCCATCACATTTATGCCCACAGTATATATCTTCAGAGCTTAGCTGAATCTGGAAGCATCGGATCGGCACTTCACCTCACAAGCTATATTGGGTTAGCTCTTGCTGCACCTACAACACTACCAGTAATGGCCGTAGTAGCTGCCGGAGGCATCACGGAAAACATTTTTCACAACTCAAAGGCACTTCATTCATTTCTATTTTTCTTGCTGTTGAGTGGACTCCTCAGAAGATCAGATCGCGTCAAAGGCGCCAAAGACTAATTCCGTCTGGACATTCCTCACGAGATAAAAACCCCTTCAGATCCGCAACAGCACCTCGCCCGCCTGAAAGAAGCTTTCGAGGAAGCGCCCACCCCTCTCGGACATATTCACTGTGTGCGACCGCAAGAATCACCGCCGAGGCCGGAGCAAGTTCCTCCATAGGCGTTAGATGCATTCCATATTCTTGAAAGCATTCTTCACTCGAAGCCAAAGGATCATGCACCTGGACATCCAAATGATAAGCCTTCAAAGCATTTACAATATCAATGACACGAGTGTTACGCAGGTCTGGCACATTTTCTTTAAATGTCATGCCCAGTACATTCACTCTAGCATTCTTAAGCTCCATACCTTGAGCCAGCAACTGCTTAACCAAACGCTCAACCACAAAGTGCCCCATTCCATCATTAATACGACGACCGGAGAGAATAACCTGTGGGTGATACCCTATCCTCTCAGCCTTTTGGGTCAGATAATAAGGATCCACACCGATACAATGCCCTCCAACTAGGCCAGGTCGAAACGGCAAAAAGTTCCACTTTGTGCCAGAAGCCTCAAGCACATCGAGGGTATCGATGCCCATGCGATCAAAAATCATGGAGAGTTCATTCATAAGCGCGATGTTCAAATCACGCTGAGTATTTTCAATCACTTTTGCGGCTTCGGCCACCTTTATGGAACTCGCCGGGTGAATGCCAGCAGAAATAATCTCACCATAAACAGAGCACGCAACATCACGCACCTCAGGGGTCTGCCCCGAAACTACCTTAACGATCTTGTCGATCGTGTGGTTCTTATCTCCAGGGTTCACTCGTTCGGGCGAATAGGCGACCCAAAAATCTTTTCCGCATTTAAGGCCTGAGGCTTTTTCTAAAACAGGCACACAGTCCTCTTCAGTACACCCCGGATAAACTGTAGATTCAAACACAACAATAGAGCCTTTTTTAAGATTTTCTCCAACCGTTTTGGCGGCTCCGAGGAGGGGCCGGAGGTCGGGTGACTTGGCCTCATCAATTGGAGTAGGTACAGCAATAATAATAAAATCGGCCTCGCCAAGCCGACTCGCGTCGGATGTAAAATCAAGCATCTTTTCGTCGAGGCAACGCTTGATTTCGGATGCTTCTACTTCACCGGTACGATCCATAGCCGCGAGAAGCTCTTTGACTCGATCTTGCTTAATATCAAAGGCCAAAACAGAGCCCGAAAAGGCTTTCGCGGAATGAACTTTGCGAGCAAATGTCACCGCCAAAGGTAGGCCCACATATCCCAAACCTACAATTGCCACATTACGAGAGGAAGACAATGTCATTCTCCTAAAATTTCATAGCTTCGCGAGACTGTCGAGACCAAGCACCTACTTAGACCACCGAATCCACTTAAAAAAATACTTCCGCACTCCATAAGTGGCATAAACAACGAAATAGAAACTGCTCCGGATGAGCCCCAGATGTTCAATTTGCCGATAAATACGCCACTGGTACTGGGCTGCCACCCATTTATTGGCCGAAACCGACCCCTCCCGGATGCGGACCTTCAACAAATCATCCTTCAGCCCTAAAGCAGTGTGCCCTTGCTTAAGAATACGCAAAAACAGGCCATAGTCTTGTCGTTTGCGGATGAGAGGCATGTAAACCTTGCCTCCAGTTTTCTCGGTATCATACATGGCAGCACACATACTGATCACATTTCTATAAAGAGATTTAGCGTAATTCGTGCTTTCCGGAACGATAAAAGTGGAGAAGCGACGAGAAAGAGTCTCATCAAACATGGAGTAAGAATGATAGGAAAGAGTAGCCCCCGTTTCCTCCATAAACCTTACTTGGCGAGCTAGTTTTTCGGGGTGCCAGACATCATCACTATCTAGAAATGCGATGAATCGTCCCTGAGCCAACTCAATCCCTGTATTACGCGAAACTGCTGGACCTGAATTTTTCTCCAAATAGCGCACACGAATCCTCGGATCCTCGATTGCCAACCTGTCCAAGAGAACGCGAGTTTGATCCTGAGAACAATCGTCTACCAGTATCAGCTCCCAATCCTCAAACGTCTGAGCGCGAACTGAATCGACAGTTTCGAGAACAAATTCCATAGAATTGTAGGTGGGCGTGATTATACTGACGTTGGGAGCCATAAAAGACTACGATCATATACATAATGTTATCCCTTTAAAAGCAAATTATTTGCATGGATTTTCTTAGAAGACTAATGTGCCATTCCAAGAATGAACACCGACAATACCCAAGTACCCAATCTAGATCTCAAACTCGTCGTTCTACTATTGCGAGACTATTGGAAAATTTTCCTACTTTGTCTATTCGGAGGAATGGGACTGGCTCTACTATTTCAAACTCTATCCACACCAGTCTTTCTCGTCTCGTATCCCGTAAAATTCACTCTTAGACAATATTCCAAAGGAGTCGATACTGGCCCCTTTCTCAATTCCCGCCAATTTGAAACCTTCGCTGTTTCCGCATGGAAAAAAACCATCAATTCGAATGAGTTTTCGAAAGAAGAGCGCGCTCTCGTACATGATCTCATGATGCAATCCTACCGAGGGACAACAGACACATTCTTTATCTACGTGGAAACAACAGACACAAGAGAAGTTACTCCCGTCATCCAGAAATTCATTAAGCTTCTAGTCCAGAACTCCGTTTTTTCTGATGAAATAGCCCAACAGAAGAAAGAGATCGAAGAGATGCGAGTGATCCTGGAAAACAATCTGGCCCTCACCCAGAATACATCACAGGAATTAGAAAAAATCCTGAAAAATACCTCGCCACGTAATTGGAGTTTTGACGTCTTCGGAGCACTCAAAAACCTCGCCGACCTTCGCCTGCAAGCGTCCTACCTGGACAAAAGAGAGCATGACCTTGGAGTTCTAAAAATTCTTGGAAACAACAACATGACACCCAAGCCAGTATATCCAGTAGGCTGGTACAATTTATTACTTGGGATACTTTTGGGACTTTCTACAGGCTACATCTGGGCCTTGAAGAGGTTCAAATCTCGGTCACGTCCCTAGGCGAATTCCAAATGAATAAGTTGTTAAATACTGATTTTATTTATTCTGCTCTATTCATCCTTATGTTTATCAGTGGGCAGATGTTGGGACCCCAAGCCCAACCCTTTTTTCGTTGCTTTTTAGTAATGACTTTAGCCGCATATCTACTTCTCGTTCGCAAGAATCAATGGAAAATGAAATTTGCCAACCACCCGATTCAGGTCGCATTTATTTTTATCTTTTGTTGGTATATCCTTGGTACGATTCTAAGCTTCCAAAGCCGTGGCATCGACTTCTCGATTCACATGATAGCAAGAATCGGCATCGGTCTTTTAATTTTCCTACTATGCAGTGAAGCGACGTTATGGAAGAAGCCCTTAGTGCCCACCCTATGGATAGGCTGGGCACTGGCAAATTTCCTACTCAACAAAATTGAACTTATCTATAACTTTCAACTGTCTTCGCTCTACATGCAACAACCTGAACGGATCCGCCCATCCGCTCTTTTTTCCAATGAAAACGAATTTGCTTTTTTTCTAGGAGTAACGATCCCTCTCTGCATATATGTTGCAATCAGCTCCGAGACTCGAATTATAGTAAAAATAATAAGCGGAACAATTGCACTAGCATTCCTCTTACACATGATTGGCCCGTTGGGGAGTCGCTCTTCTTCCCTCCTGCCCATATTATATTTGGTAATTTTTGGTTTTTATTTTCTACGACTACACATTCCCCTCCAGACCTTCCAAATCGGCCTTGTATTGACATCCGTTTTTGCTTTCTTGGGAATGACTCTTCCTGAGAAAATTTTCAACGTTTTCATCAACCCTTCTTTCAACTCCATCGATTCGATGCAAAGAGACTATTCGAGACTAAGCACTTCAATGGGCAGCCGTATTTCGACGCTCAAAAATTCCTATTATTATCTCCAAGACAGCCTCTTCATGGGAACCGGCTTCGGCTCTGAAGATCACCTTGTAAGCTGGAGTTCCCTCTATCCATCCCCACAAGCACACGCCCTCCACAACACAGTTCTTCAGGTGCTGACCACAACTGGTATTTTCGGAGGGGTGTTGATTTTCGGAGGCCTCACCTATTTCTTAGCCTGGTCCCATCAACAAATCGTCAGAACGCGCGATTACAAAGACAAGATTCGTATTTTAACCGGCCTTTGTATGGTGATCACTCTATTTGTTCTTTCGATTTCCTCGGCTAATATTTTTATTCTAAGACAATTTTGGGTGTCATTAGCCATGGGATTCGCCCTTGCTCAAAATGTTCGTACAGAAAGAATCCCAGATGAAGCCTGATATCACTCACCTCTCGAGCGTGCATATTCACAATGATGTTCGCATTCTCTATCGCGAGTGTCTTTCCCTCAGCCGTTTTGGATATTCCGTTAAACTTTTGGCTTGTGGATCCGAGGCACTAAACTACACCCTAGAAAACGTGGTCATAGAAACTCACGTTTGTCCCGATTCGAGGTTATTGCGAATTTTCTTCTTTGCACCCTTCATGGCATGGCAGGCGTGGAGACAAGGTTCCCGAATCATTCACTTCCATGACCCCGAGCTTCTGCCGTGGATGTGGCTTTTAAGTTTTACAAATCGAAAAATAATTTTTGATATTCATGAGAATCTACACGAAGGCATCGCTGAAAAAGAATGGCTTCTCGGAGCATTTTGGATCAGTAAGCTTTTTATTTTTTTTGAGAAATTCTTTTTAAAACGAATGAGTATTATCTTAGCAGAAAAATCTTATTTCAAGTTTTACGAACGAAGTGGTCAATCGAGAGAAACTGTCTTGAACTACCCCGATCTTTCAAGACTCGGCCCTTACCAGACTTCTCGCACCTTTAAGACTCCGAAACTTTTCTATATCGGAGGGGTCTCAAAAGCTCGAGGCCTCGGAGAAATGATTCACATTCTCGACACCCTTTCTCACGATTTTCCGTTTGCCGAGCTACACATTGTCGGCTCCGTTCCAAATCTTGAAAAACTTGACCCAGAATTGCAGGTACTATTGGCCTCACACGCGAAACGTATTCATTTTTGGGGTCGAAAAACACTCGATGAAGGTTACGCCATTTCTAAAACATGCAATTTAGGTCTTTGCCTATTACATCCTCTTAAAAATTACATGGACTCTGCGCCCACCAAACTTTTCGAATACATGGCAGTGGGACTCCCATTTGTTACCTCCAACTTTCCCTTTTACCAAAGACTTGTGAGTGAATCACAGTCAGGATTTTGCCTTCCACCTCTTGAGCCAAAAACAGTAGCCGATCAAATCGCTAAGTATTTTTTCAATGAAAACCGAGATCATCAACTTGAAAAAATGAGTCAAAGTGGCCCCTCAAAAGCCCTCGAACTCTTTTCATGGAAAACTCAAGAACTCAAGCTCCATAAAATGTACATGCAAATGATCGGGCCTCCTGCTAAACATTGAAGAATGCTTAAGTTCTATGCTTCGCTAGCGTCCCTTGAACTCAAACGACACTTCTTCTCTTTAAAACATCTGGAGGAAGCACAGATAAAAATCCAAGCTCAAATTCACAAAAAAGGAATCGTCTCAATTCCCAATTTCTACCCACCTGAGCAATGCAAACAACTTCGATCGGAAATTGATCGCCTTGAAAGAACATATCCCCAGTCTGTTTGGACAGACTCTGTCCAATCCGATCATCGCATTGTTGGGGCAGAAAATGCATCCTCGGCCATTCGAGATTTTGCAAATGACTCTTGGATACGGGCCTTTGCCGAAAGCAATATGGGGGGGGGGGCCTTCTCTGGATTTATCTTAGCCGCTCGCCTCGCTGCTACAGAGCTCAATAAAGGCTCTGGGGGGGGCTGGCACCGTGACTCAGTCCTTGAGCAATTCAAAGCGATTATCTACCTAAGTACCGTATCTGAGGAGCAGGGTCCTTTTGAATATATTGAAGGTTCCCATCGATTAAGCAATATTTTTGCTACCGCCAAAGCCCTTAAGGGGTCCCCCCAAAAATACCGTTTTTCAAATGAAGATTTAGAGTCCGCTCTTCCGAAACTTGGACTGACCATTAAAACATTCAACGCGGAAGAGGGCACTTTGTTGTTGGTAAACACTCGAGGAATCCACCGAGGAAGGCCTATTAAGTCTGGAAATCGATATGCCTTAACAAATTATTTCTTCCCACAACGATCTCTTCGAAACGACTACCTGAAAAAATTTCGGCCCGTTCTGGGCGTAGATATACCAACAACACCTCTTATTCAAAGGTAATCCTCACGTCGTACTTCTGTTCAAGCTTGTCAATAAAGCGTTGAACCGTGAAAAGCTGACTCACGGCCTGCCAAGCTGCCTTAGAGTAAACTTCCTTCTCCGAAATACCCAAAAACGATACTAGATCTTTTCGAAGTCTTTCTTCCGCGAGCATCTCCCAAAATTGGGGTGAGGCCCTCTTGGTACGAGGATCCAAAAAGGCTGGAACAACTTTCTTAAGATGAAGTTTGCTACGAACTAGAAAACGCTTCTTATGAGCCGAGATCCTTTGAGAGAGGGAGGAATCCTCTACAAAACTATGACCGTACCCCGAAGTAAAACGAGCGGCGACTTCATTAAAATGAGTTATCATTTTCTTCTGAAGCCTCCCGAAACCTTTCTCGGCCAAGGGGATGGAAAGAATTTCTTCCATAAGTTCAGGATCCATTAAAGGATGCAAATGAAATGCACGAGTTACAAAACATGCAATACGTGCTCCGCCCCAAAAACGCATCCGTTCAAAGTAATAGATGTTTTGGGTTGTAGACTGGATGTCGCCTGCAACAGAATGGGAAGAAAATTTCCTCATCAAAGAATCCTTATATAGTTTTAGCATTTCTTGAGGCACTGGAACATGGGGCAGAATATAGTGCGATGTTATAAACTCATCCAGCGATCGGTATTTGACATATTTATCCCGTATAAGCTTCCCGCCGTAGCCACCTACAAAAAGATCGGCATCAGCAAGCTTTCGCGCCAGCAAATCAAAAGTCGAAGCACTTCTATACAATCCACGCGCCAACTCTAGAAATGCAAAAGCCTCTTTCCAATATATATCGTTAATATTATCGAAGGGCTCTTTTTTCAAATCATACCGCCGGATTGGAATTTTCATTTCTTCAGCAAGACTTATCGCAAGCTCATGGTCCGTTGGGTCCGAGGCATTAGTATTTGTATTGAAAGAAAATGATTGAAGCGTTCTTGAGAGAACCGATGCAACGGTCCGCGTGTCGTAACCTGCAGATAAGTCGCAACAGATCCGGGAGCCGTCATGCTGAAAATGACGAAGGTTTTCAAAATAGTTTTCTACTTTTTCGTAAAACATTTTTTCGTTAAAATCAGAAGAGATCCCACTAGCGAAAAACTTTCGGTACACTCGTCCTTCAATTTTCTCTCCTATTTGGAAAACACTTGCCGGATCCAAGTGAAATATGTCTTCAAAAAGAGTGCGCTGCCCATATATTGCCTCAGAAAAAATAAACTCATATGCCTCATTTCGGCATAACGATGCATAACCTCGAGCGGCCACCAGGATCTCAAGAGAGTTGGAGAAAAGATGAATCCCAAAGCGACTGGACACATAAACTGGAACTAACCCCCCCTCGGTCACTCACAAGAAAAAGCTCCCCATTCAAAAAAATAACAAATACAAAATGCCCCTGAACATCCGCAAGACAGTTTTTATCCTTCGAAAAGTCGGACAATATAGACGACAATGACCTGTTCAGAGATTTTTTTTATAAGTAAATGTGCCCAAAGAAAATATAAAATCTTTGCCAAACCTATGAATAAAAGATGTTTGAAGGTGACTCAAAGAAGTAGAAAAGTATAATTTAAGACTCCCCCCGTCTATACACTCGACTTTAGAGGCTCCCTTTTCCCTAAAAGCGGATTCAACGAATCGCCCCCTATCCGCAGTATCATTTGTTAATAAAAATAGTCCCACTATTGCTCCCGCATTCTTAATAGCCTTAGGTTTTTATCCGTCGAAAAAGGATTCCTACAAATTTTCTGAGGCTCCACACTACATCCATAAACAACCCTTTACTTCTTTGGGTTATGGTAAAATTAATTCCAAAAACCTCAGCGAAGTGGCTCATCCAATCTGAAAATGATTTTGGAATATTCGTTCCAGGAATCATCCGAGCTGAGTGACTACCGACAAAATGACTTGGAATTTTTTGCCCAAGATCTGCAATAGCCGGCTCCCCAGAAAAATTGAGTCCGAGCTTCCCATATAATTTTTGAAAGTGTTCCAGCAGATGCTGCGCACTCACTTCTTCTGAGTAGGTGTCTCTAATGTATTCATAATCAAACTGGGAGGAATCAAATGAGTCCAAATACGTGAGGATATCTTGGGGTGCCGTATCTAATTTGTCGATCAAAACGGAATGATCTTTACGCAAAAAATAGTTAGTGCCACCCTTGAGTTTCTTTTTGGTGGCAACCGGAGTTCCGCACATTAGAGACTCAGAGATGCTGCGAGAAGCCCCTTCCTTGTCCGACAACAATACAAAAATGCGGCTTTGTCGAAACAAATGAACCATACTTTCACTCGGCAGGGGGTAAAGGTTTTTTCGTCTTCGGAGCTCCATAAGCGTAAGCTGTTTGAGTTTTTCTATTGAGTAGAACTCTCTCAGCCATTCCGCTATATCGCCATTCAACCGATCTTCCTTTTGAATCGTTTTTGGATTAAAGAAAGTCACAAGCAAAATTCGAAGCCCAGGCCGAAGGTCCAACATCTTGCTGGTGATTTGAATAAACTGTTTAATATTCTTATTCGGATTGTTGTAAGCCGAAATCATCACATCCCAAAACTTAGGCACCGTAGAGTCAGCAGAAAAAATATTCGGTATAAAGTTAAACGCATTCAAAGGAATGCGGAATGTCTGACCCGTCGGGTCTTGTTCCAACGTTCCAGGGCTCGATAGAAAAAAAGAAATGCCGGTAATGTCTTTTTGGCCGGCGACATGGCCACCGAAATACACACCCGAAAGATAGCGCGCATCCAAGGACTTAAGGGTTTTTTGTCCTATCGACGAAGCCAGAAACCTTCGCTCCTGATGGCTGAATATGAGAATTCCCTTTGATTCCACCGTCGGCTTTTT
>Ga0163144_10022792_pt1 | contig 12397 bp, 6 predicted proteins | sample OliLak19BULKMAT1_FD_123175 | JGI IMG/M metagenome (GOLD analysis project Ga0163144, IMG submission 123175) | Freshwater microbial mat bacterial communities from Lake Vanda, McMurdo Dry Valleys, Antarctica - Oligotrophic Lake LV.19.BULKMAT1 | ecosystem: Environmental > Aquatic > Freshwater > Lake... | reverse complement strand
GACGATCGATTTCATCGATCCGGATTCACCCGTGCTTACGGTCGTGAACGGCAAGTACATCGTGACGTTTACGCAGAAGGACTCGGGCGTCGGGCCTTCGGTCTTCGGTACCGTGTTAGGGGCCAATGGCGTCACCGAGATTGCACCGATGCCTGTCACGCTCGGAGCGGCGCACGCTCGTAGCCATGCCACCTACTCGTACGGAGACAGGTTCGTGATGGTGTGGGCGGATGACTTCGACGGCTTCTACCAGCTGTACGCGCAGACTTTCGACGACAAGCTGAGGCCGCTTTCTCAGCGCCAGCGACTGAACACCGGTAGCGCCCCAGCCTACGGTCCAGTGCTTGCGCCCGCCTCCGATGGGTCGCTGGGCGTGCTGTTCACAGCCGAAAATGAGGGACCCGGCCGACGACAGGCCTACTTCACCAGCATGGCCTGCGGCGTCGTTACCGAGCGCTAGCGCCCGGCTCAAGCGGGTCGCAACGTGCGCGGCCCCGCCTGATGCACCTTGCCGGGCAAGTGACGCCCGATAGCGGTCTCTGCGACGCGGCCGGCTTCGATGAGCAGATTCAGGTCGACTCCCGTGGCCACGCCCATCCCGCTCAGCATGTAGACCAGGTCCTCGGTGGCGAGGTTGCCGGCCGCACCGGGCGCGTACGGACAACCGCCAATACCGGCCACCGAAGCGTCGAAATCGCGCAACCCCAGATCGAGACCAACGAGCGCATTGGCCAGCGCCGTACCGCGCGTGTCGTGAAGATGAAGCGCCAGCTTCTCGGCGGGAAACTCGCTCAGGAAGGCCTTCAGAAGCTCGCGCGTCTGCAGCGGCGTCCCCACGCCTATCGTATCGCCGAGGGAGACCTGATAACACCCGAGCTTGAGCAGCCGACGGGCGATGGAGAGCGACGCGCCGACCGGGATCTCGCCCTCGTACGGGCAACCCCACACGGTGGATACATAGGCCCGAACCCTGAGCCCCGCTTCGCGCGCGGGCAGGATCACCTCTTCGAACGTCTCCAAGGATTGGGCCACGCTCTTGTTGGTGTTCTTACGGTTGTGCGTCTCGCTCGCCGACATGAACACGGCGATCTCCTTTAGGCCTGCAGAACGCGCGCGCTCGAAGCCCTTGGCGTTCGGAACCAGCGCCGAGAGGGTGACGTTCGCAGGCACGCTGGCGGCTCGTACCAGATCGTCCGCGTCCGCCAGCTGCGGTACCCAGCGCGGCGAGACGAAGCTCGTGAGCTCTATGCGCGTTAGCCCCGCTGCCACTAGCGCGCTAAGTAGCTGCAGCTTCCCTTCCAGCGGGATGGGCGCTGCCTCGTTCTGAAGCCCGTCCCGAGGCGAAACCTCGAAAATCGATACGCTGTCTGGAAGCTGGTCGAGCACCTAGGGTTCCTCGCTCGCTAAGGGCCCTGGCCCATGCGACCGAAGCCCGATCACCAGCATAGCGCGTCTGCTCGGCTTGTGGAGCCGCGCTACATGTCGAGCAGACGCATCTGCCGCTGCCGCGGGTGCGGGGTGAATTCGATGGGATACTCGCCAGTCCAGCAAGCGGCGCAAAAGGACTCTTTGTCGAGCGGGCGTGTCTCCTGAACGATGGGCAGGGAGCGGGCTCCGCCGCGGCCGTTGCTGGTGCCCTTGGCCCGGACCACGCAGTCGATCATCGCGTCCAGCGGCAGGTAAGCCAGGGTATCGCTCGTGATGTACTGGTTGATCTCCTCGACCGAGTGGCTGGACGCGATCAGTTCGCCGCGCGTCGGCGTGTCGATGCCGTAGTAACAGGGCCACTTGGTAGGCGGGCTGGAGATGCGCATGTGCACTTCTTTGGCCCCGGCATCCCGCAGCATTTTCACGATCTTGCGGCTGGTGGTGCCGCGCACGATGCTGTCGTCCACCACCACGACACGCTTGCCCTCGAGCACGGAGCCGATCGGGTTCAGCTTCAGCCGGACACCAAAATGGCGAATGCTCTGCTGTGGCTCGATGAAGGTGCGGCCCACGTAGTGAGAGCGCACGAGGCCAATCTCGAAAGGAATTTTAGCCTCTTCCGCGTAGCCGATGGTCGCCGGAACTCCGGAGTCCGGCACGGGGATCACTACGTCGGCCTCCACTCCGTGGAGCTGAGCCAGCTTTCGCCCCAGATTCTTGCGCGCCTCGTAGACGCTGATGCCGTCGATCGTCGAATCCGGCCGCGCGAAGTAGACGTACTCGAAGATGCAGGCCTTGCGCGGCGCGTCCAGGAAGGGTCGAAGGCTCTTGGTGCCGCTCTTGTCGATCACCAGCATTTCGCCCGGCTCGATGTCGCGCACGTACTTGGCGTCGATCAAGTCGAAGCTCGAAGGCTCGCTGGCGACGACATGCGCGCCGGTCTCCGGCATGATGCCCAAGCAGAGCGGGCGGATGCCCATTGGGTCGCGTACCGCAATCAGGGAGTCTGGGGTCAAGCAGACGAGCGAGTAGGCGCCTTGCACCTGGTTCAAAGCATCGGCGATGCGATCCTCAGGGGCGCGCTGCTTGCTGAGCGCCACCAAGTGCACGATGGCCTCGGTGTCGCTGCTCGTCTGGAAGATCGAGCCGCGCTCCTCCAGTCCCTCGCGGACCAAATCGGCGTTGGTGAGGTTGCCGTTGTGCGCCACGGCTACCGAGCTCCGGGCGTAGTCCACGGCGATGGGCTGCGCGTTCTTGAGGTACGACCCGCCGGCCGTTGAGTACCGCACGTGCCCGATGGCGTTCGGTCCCTTCAACCGGGCTAGGTGGTCGGGTGGGAAAACGTCGATGACGTGCCCCATGCCTCGGTCTTGAGAGAGCTGGTTGCCGTCGCTCGTGACGATACCCGCGCTCTCCTGGCCTCGATGCTGCAACGCGTGCAGCCCGAGGTACGTGAGATTCGCAGCTTCCGGGTGACCGAAGATGCCGAAGACGCCACACATAGAGTTTAGCGGTGCCTTTCGTGGAAACAGACTGCCGAGCTGCGTCGCCGGAGCGCTGCCAAGGTGCGGAGCGGTGCCACGGATCGGGGTGGGCCGCCAGTCAGCGGTCGCCGGCCCTGAGGCCGACGCCGCGCCGAGCTAGCTCGTGAAAATGCTATGCGCTCTGGCGCGCGTCTGCCGTAGCAAGCGCAGCTTTACTGAGTACTCTCCCCACCCAGATGCGTGCGCTCGACGAGCTTCTCACCTCCTGGCGGGCCAACCCGGACGCCGATGCGACCATTGCCGTCTGCTCCTACTTGGGCGGGTCCCAGCGTGAGGAGTTGATCCGCGAGGTCGGGATGAGCGCCGAGACGTGGCACGTGGGCGAAGCCAGCGTGATGCTCGCCGTAGGGCGCATGTACCTCGAAGCGAGCTTGCTGCAGGAAGCTCAGACGGCGCTCGTCACTGCCGGCAAGGCGGACGCGCGCGACTGGCGGCCGTTTCGCTACTTGGGCGAGGTACTCCTGCGCCGCGGAGACGCGCTGCGGGCCGAGAAGGTGCTAGCCCGCGCGCTGCAGCTGGGGGCCGCCGACAACGACGTCGAGCTCTGGCACGAGCGCTCGGTGGTTTATTCCGCATTGCAAAAGCGCGTGGGACCCGAAGCCGTCGTGGCCGAAGTCGCGCGCAGCATGCCCAAGCAGTTGTCGATTCCCGCGCCACCTGAGCGCGACCCGTTCCCGTCTTTCCTCGATGAAGTCACGAAGCCGCATGCTGAAGCGCCTCTGGTAGCCGCACCCAGCCGAAAGCCCACTTTGTTGGGGCTAGCGGAGGCCCCATTGCCGCGGTTCGATTCAGCGGAGCCGGTCACCACCTCCTCTCAAGACCCGATTCATTTGTCCGATTCGGATCTGTTGGAGGAGGCTTCTAGTCCGGGTCGGTTCGACCTGGGAGCGGCGCCCGGGGGTGCTCTGCCGCCTCCTCCCGGCGCTCAACCGAGCAGCGCTGGCGCCGCGGCGCTGGCGAATGCCTTCTTGACCCCCAGCGCGGCTGGGCAGCCCGCAGCTACAGTCAAACGACGGCTGGCGGCGACGCAGGTCGGGGGGTTCAAGGCTCCGGCCGACGACCGCGCCGCGACTACCCAACCTTCGATGGCGAAGGCGAAGCTGCCAAAGCCTTACGTTTCGACGGATGACGATCCCACGCATGTCGCCGCCTCGCCGCTGAGCCTGTTCGAGGACTCCGTAACGGTGGTGACGCCGCCGCCCTTCATGGCGCAGCTTCCCTCGAGCATGGCCCCGGCGAGGGGGCGCAAGGCTTCCGCTCCCCGTTCCCTTCCCACCCCTCCCACGCCCTCCCTCGCCGCTCGGACCGCGCCACCGCCCCCTTCGCCGTCATTCGCTCCAGCTCCTGCTCCAGAGGGGCCGCCGCCGCCGTCGATCCGTTCGGAAGCCCCGCCGCCGCCCCGCCCACCACAGGCGGCGCGCGCTCGCACGCGCGATAACGTGAACCCGGAGCCGGGCGTGGTGCTGGAGCACCTTGCGCGCGTGGGCTTGTACGAGCCGGGCGGAGGAGCGGCGCCAGCCTGGGAAGCCCCGCCGCGCCAGAAAACCCGGGGAACCGTAGCGATCCTCGTGGCGACCGTCCTGGTCGGCGGCGTGGGTATCGGCGGTTTCGAGTACTCGAAACGCGTCAAAGCCGGTCGTGCCCGCGAAGCCGATACGCTCAACACACAGGTGGACAAGCTGCTCAAATCTGGCAGCCCGCTCGACCTCAAGTCCACGGACGAACGTCTCACGCGCTCCTTCGAGCTCGATTCACTCAGTCCCCGCGCCGCGAAGCTGTGGCTTCGAAACCGCGTGCTCGGCGCCCTGCTACTGCCTGAAGAATCGCGAGGAATCGACGCTGCCGTTCACCGCGGTCGCACCGTAGGGCTGCCGGAGAAGGAGCTGGTTTTCGGTAAGGTCGCCTCCTTTCTGGTGGAGGGCGATTTGGCCGGCGGTGCCGCGCTCTTGGCACGCGCCGACAAGGACTCGGGTAAAGACCCCTATTATCAGCTGGCAGCGGCGGCGGTGCTCGAACGCGCGGGCGATCATCGAGCGCTTGAGCGCTATCAAGCAGCCGTCGGGCTTGCGCCGGATTTGGCCCCGGCGATGATGCTACTGGCGCGGCTGTTATTGCTCGAAGCCGGCGCCGAAAGGGCCAAGCCAGTCATCGATGCGTTGCGCCAAAAGTCCGGCGATACGCCATCGACTCGGGCGCTCTCGGCGCTGTCTTGGGTGGTGTCACCCAATCGACCAGAGGAGCTGCCGGCCGAAGCTCAGTTCCAAGCCGGTGACATCGGCAGGCTGTCCGTTCCGCTCAAGGCCATCCCAGCTATGGTGGAAGCCGCCAAGGCTCTGCAGAAGCAGGAGCTAGCGGCAGCCTCGCAGGCCATTGACTCTGCTATCGGGCTTGCCATGACGCCATCGCTGGCAGCGGCGCTGGGCTTTTTGGCGATCGAGGCAGGCGACGAGGTGGTGGCTCGCAAGGCGGCGCTGCGCGCCTTGCAGTTTGCCGCCGTCTATCCACGTGCGCGCACGCTGGCCGCCCGCGTCGCGCTGCTCGGGGGGCGAATCGATGAGGCGCAGAAGGCCATCGAAGAGCTTGACCCAAGCTCCGCGGAGGTAGCCATCGTGCGCGCCGTGGTGGCGTACGAGTCGCTCGAACCAACGGACTTGAAGAGTGCCCTCGAAGCGCTTGGAAACAGCGCGGTTGGCCCGGCTTTCGAGGCCTTGGAAGCGGCACCCGGCGTCATCAACGGCACTGCCTACCCGCCTCCTGCCAAGCTCGAGGAGCTATCCGCCCCCGAAATTCCCTGGGGCGAGCTCGTGGCCATCGATGCCGCGCTCGACACAGGAAACCTAGCTCTGGCGCAAACTCTCCTGAGCAAGCGTGCTCAGGAGAGTTTGCGACCCGTTCACCTGCGTCGCCTGGCCAAGCTGCGTCGCTTTCAGGGCAAGCTCGACGAAGCGCTGGCGGCTTCCGAGGCTTCGGCGTCGGGCGGCGTCTCGTTGCCGTTGCTCCTCGAGCGCTTGCACGAGCTCTTGGACAAGGGCGATGTTGCCGGCGCCAAGCAGCTGGTCGGCAAGTATCCGGCGCTGCTCGGTCCACTTTCGGGCTGGGCGTCCGTGCTCACCGACGTAGCCAGCAATCAGGCGGCCTCGGCTGCGGTGCGGCTGACCAAGCTTGAGCTGCCGCCCGACGAATCTCCCGTTGCCGTCCGCGTGCTGGTCGCGCGCGCGCTGGTAGTCGCCAAGGACAAACGCGCCAGGGCCTACGTCACTGCGCTCATGAAGAAGCTGCCGAAGAACCCCGATGTGCTCGCTGCCGCCGCAGCGGGGTGAACGAAAAAAGGCCCGGACGGGTCGTAGCTGCTCTACGACCTCCGCCCGGGAAAAGAGCGTCTTCTGAGGAGCTCAGAAGTTGTGAATGAAGGTTAGACGACCCGTGAGGTGATTGTCGGCGAACGTATCCTTGGTCTCGTATGCCAAGTAACCCATGAACGCGCTTGCAGCACCCACGTTGGAGAGCAGCACGTTCGGACCGATCGCAAGACCCACTACATCCGCCTCGCTGTCATGGATCACATCGAGCTCCGGACCGATCGCGACATAGTCAGTGAGCTTGAAATCCACGATAGCGCGAAGGTAAAGTTGGTTGGTGATCGTTGTGCCCGGCAGCGTACCCACCGCCGGAACGTCTTCATTGAACACCGTGTTCAGGTAGTACTGCGCCCAAAGCTCGACGTAGAGCGGGCTTGGCCCACCAACGACGTACAGCTGCGGGACCAGGGCCTGTGCCCGACGTGCAGTCCAATCGACTTGAAGACCAAGCATCGGCGTGATGATGAAGGGCCCCGCCGTGATGGCTGGGCCGATGTCGAACTCGCCGAGGCTTTGCGTTGCGGTCTGCAGGACGTACATATCGAACGCGAGGCCGACGCTGTCGTTGAACGCGAAGGTGCCTCCGCCCCAGAGCTGCAAACCGCCGCCGTCGGAGTCGATACGCATCCAACCTGGAATCGGCTTTGGCCCCTCTTCAGGCGCCGGTGGCGCTGGCGCTGCGTCGGAAGCCCCATCCGGCGCGTCTCCAGGGGCGTCGGTGGGTGGGGGGGTCAGGGCAGCGGCGCCTGCCGGCGCGGGCGGAGGCTGCTCGCCTGTGCCTGGCGGCGCTGTCGCCGGGTCTTGCGCCCACGCGGCTCCGGGGAGCAGGGCGCCAAGAGCGGCCAGGGTAGTCAAAAGAGTAATCTTAGTTCGCATCGCAAGGCTCCGGGTTTTGGAGAGGGGCCGCAGGGAAGTGCGGCACTCATTGGTGTAGAGCCCATGTAGGCGTTCGAACGTTGCGCGAATATTTCGCGCGCGTTTCGCAGCTCCGAACCTCAACAAATCCGCTCAGTTCGCCAAAATACCGCGCGAAATCGTGTGAATCACGAAATGCTCTCGACATGATTGCGAGCGGGGATGTCGTTTCGACTAGCGGGATCCTTTGCCGCAAAGGCGCAGGCCCGGAGGGCCGCGGACAGCGCGAGAGGGTTGGGGGTTCAGAATCGGACGAAGCTTTCGGAGCTTTCTCGAACCCAAAAAAATCAGTCCGCGAGCGCGCAGCGCTCTGCGCCTTTGCGGCTAAGAAATGCAATCAGCCGCCGCAACGCTTCAGCCCTTTAGCCCCTAGCCTTTAGCCCTACCTTGGCGCGTGCGAGCCGCCTGCAGCACCACCCGAAACACGGCCCTCTATCATCATCCGCAGCTCGTCCGTATCGTTGGAGCGGCCCATACCCTCTTCGAGCGTGATCATGCGTCGGGCGTACAGTGAGTACAGGGACTGATTCAGGGTCTGCATGCCGTGCTTTTGCTGGCCGACCTGCATTTGCGTGTAAATTTGATGCACCTTGTCCTCGCGGATCAAGTTTCGGATCGCGGCGTTCGGTACCATCACCTCCAGCGCCAGGCAGCGCCCCGGCGCGCCCGCGCGCGGTAAAAGCAGCTGACTTATCACGCCCTCCAGCACGAACGACAGCTGCGCGCGCACCTGCGACTGCGCGTAGGGAAGGAAGACATCGATCATGCGGTTGATGCTCTGAATCGCCGAGTTCGTGTGGAGCGTCGCGAACACCAAGTGCCCAGTTTCAGCGATCGTCAAGGCCGCCTCGATCGTCTCCAGGTCTCGCATTTCGCCGACCAGCACTACGTCGGGATCCTGGCGCAAGACGTACTTGAGCGCCTGCTTGAAGGTCCCCGTGTCGCTGCCGATCTCGCGCTGATTCACGATGGATCGCTTGTGAGGGTGCAGGTACTCGATGGGGTCTTCCACCGTCATGATGTGCTGGCGGGTCTCGCTGTTGATCTTGTCCAGAATGGACGCGAGCGTCGTGCTCTTGCCCGAGCCGGTCGGGCCAGTGACCAGCACTAGGCCGCGTGGTTTGCTGGCGAGCTCGGCGACGATCGGCGGGAGCCCTAGCTCATCGAAGGACAAGATCTTGAACGGTATCGAGCGAAAGGCGCCCGATACCGCGCCTCGCTGCATGAAGATGTTGGCGCGAAACCGCGACAAGCTCTTCACGCCGAACGACAGGTCGAGCTCCTTGTTCTTTTCGAACTGGATTTTTTGCTCCTCCGTGAGGACGGAGTAACAGAGCTGTTTCGTCTCGATTGGCGAAAGTGGAGGTAGCTTCAAGGGCACGATGGCGCCGTCGATTCGAAGCAGCGGCGGCGAGCCTGTCGTGATGTGCATGTCGCTCGCGCCCTTCTCGATCATGGCGCGCAACAACTGGTGGAGGTTGACCTTGAGTCCTTCGCCTTCGCCTTGCATTGCCTTCACCATACCGGGCGATGGGCCTCGCCACCTAGCACTACTCAGTCAGTCTTTGGCACGAGCAGAGCACGATCCGCGAGAGAGGCTAAAACCCACGAGAAGAACCGGCGAGGGCGGCGCCCGTTGCCGTTCAGCACGAGTACGACGCGGGCGCGGGCGCGCGCCTGCTCGCCGCAAACTCCGCAGAATGACCCGGGGACGCGCGCCCGCGCCCCGCGTCGACCCCGGGCGCGTTCTGACTGAGTAATCCTAGGAGAGTGTCCCTGAACTCGCTTTGCTCTCGCGTGCCCGTGCCCGTGCCCGTGCCCGACGGTCCGTAAGGTGCCCTGAATGGGGTAGGCCTTGCCTGCGCGCGCAGCTGCGCGCGGCGCGCGCGGGCCCAAGGCCCGCGCCTGGAACCTCGGCCTCCCAAGCAGAGAACGGGCCGGAGCCGTCAAGACTTCGGGCACGGGCACGCTAGAGACAGCATTCAGGGACACGCCAGGGGTCGAGTGAGCTACGTCCTCGAATCGCGACAGTGTCCGCGAGCGGCCGTCCGAGAAGTGGCACAGTGGCACACAGGTACACCGAAAAGTGCCGGGAATCAGGCTTGCTGCCCTTGGCACGGAAGCTGCTTCAGATGAGGCAGCTCGGCGGTGAATTGGGAGGAGTAGCGGTGTCGGCCACGGGCGGACGGGCGGCGAGGCGGATCTGAGGGGGGGGCTCTTAAGAGGCTCCCGCTTAGTCGGCCATCGTAACGCGCAGGATCTCCTCCGGCGTCGTGACGCCGGCCAGGATCTTGGTGATGCCGCTCATGCGTAGGGTCAGCATGCCGCGATTGATAGCCGCGTGCTTCAGCTCGGCGCTGGAGGCACCTTGCAACACGCGCTCCTTGAGCTCGTCGTGAAAGCGCATGACCTCATACAAAGCTACGCGGCCCTTGTAGCCGCTGTTGTTGCAAGTCGCGCAGCCCGCGCCCTTCATGATCTGAGCGCCGGCTAGGTGCTCTTCCGTCATGCCCATGTCGAGCAGGGCCTGATGATCGATTTCGGTGGGGCGCTTACAATCGACGCAGATCTTGCGTGCCAGGCGTTGGGCGAGCACCAAGTTCACGCTGGCCGTGATCAAAAAGGGCTCCACGCCCATGTTCAGCAGCCTGGAAATCGTCGCGGGCGCGTCGTTGGTGTGGAGCGTAGACAACACCATATGCCCCGTAAGCGAGGCCTTTACGGCGATTTCAGCGGTCTCGAAGTCTCGGATCTCGCCGACCATGATGATGTCCGGGTCTTGGCGTAGGAACGCGCGCAGCGCCATCGCGAAGTTCAGCCCGATCTCGTCGTGCATCTGGACCTGGTTGATGCCGTGCAGGTTGTACTCGACCGGATCTTCCGCCGTGCTGATGTTCACGCTGGGCTTGTTCAAGTCGGACAGCGCTGAATACAGCGTGGTGGTCTTGCCTGAGCCGGTCGGCCCAGTCACCAGCACCATGCCCCAAGGTTGATCGATCGCCCACTTGAAGTCGTCGAGCGGCGCTCGGTCGAAGCCGAGCTTGGTCATGTCGAGTTGCAGGTTGCCCTTGTCGAGCAAACGCATCACGACCTTCTCACCCCACATGGTCGGCAAGACGGAGACGCGGAAGTCCATCTCGCGGCCCTTACCCAGCTTCAGCTTGATGCGACCGTCTTGCGGCAAACGCCGCTCGGCGATGTCGAGCTGGCTCATGATCTTGAGACGGCTCACCATCGCGGCCTTGAGCCTGAGCGGCGGCGTCATCTCCTCGTGAAGCACGCCGTCGATTCGGTAGCGAATTCGCAGCTTCTTCTCGTACGGCTCGCAGTGAATGTCGCTCGCACCCTTGCGAATGGCATTCAATAAGAGCACGTTCACCAGCCGCACCACGGGAGCATCCGCGCTGGCGCGCTCGAGCTCCATCGCGTTCACCTCTTCTTCATCCTCACCGAAGTCGATGTCGTCGTCGCCGAGATCGAGATCGGCCATGACCTCCTCGTAGGAAGGTCCAGCGCTGTAGTAGCGTTCAATGGCCGTTTGGATCGAGGTCTCGCTCGAGACCACCGGCTCGACGTTGAAACCCGTCAGGAACTTGATGTCGTCGATGGCGTTCAGGTTCGTCGGGTCGCTCATCGCGACTATCAACGAGGAGCCCGAGCGCGAGACCGGAATGATGCGGTGCTTCTCGCAAACGTCACGCGGCACCAGCTTGACGACCTCCGTGTCGATTTCGTACTCGTCCAAGTTGATCGCCGGCAGGCGATACTGCGAGGACAGAAAGCTGGTGATCTCTCCGTCGGAGATGTAGCCGAGCTTGGCGAGCGTGTAGCCGAGGTTGGAGCCGGATTTCTTTTGCTCCTCTTGGGCTTTGCGCAGCTGCTGCAGGCTGATCAGCTTTTCGCGGACAAGGAGCTCACCCAGTCTATTTTGAGCCATCGCTTCCCTATGAACGCCGTATACGCCTGGCTTCCGGCCAGACGGATCGCGAACGCTATCAGGTTCGGTGGCATTTGGGGGCTTGAGCCCCGGTACAGTTGAGCCGCCCTTGACGACCCGGTGAAACGGCCAAATACTGCCCTGAAGATTCCCGCATCGGAAAAGGCGGGTTTGACTTTAGAGCCACAAAGAGCCCGCATTTGAGCGTGTGAAGCCATGCCTAAGACCTACAGCGACTTGTTTGCCGAAGTTCGAGAGAGCGTGAAGCTCATGCCCCTGGATGAGCTGAAGGCTCGCCTGGAACAACGCCGGGAGCGCCCCTTCACCCTGGTGGACGTGCGCGAGAAGGACGAATACCGGGCCGGTTTCGTTCCGGGGGCCCTGCACATTCCTCGCGGCTTTCTGGAGATGCAGGCCGAGCAGAAACTGCCGGACAAGAACGCCGAGGTCGTCTTGTATTGCGCCGGCGGCACGCGCAGTGCCTTCGCCGCCAAAACGCTGACCGAGCTCGGCTACACCAACGTGGTCAGCGCCAATCCCGGCTTCGTACGCTGGAAGGACCTGAAGTATCCGGTGGAGGAGCCCACCCAGCTCAGCCCGGCTCAGCTCGACCGCTACTCGCGTCACATCCTCTTGCCGGAGGTCGGCGAGAAGGGTCAGGAGAAGCTACTCAACGGTCGGGTGTTGTTACTTGGCGCCGGCGGGCTCGGCTCACCTGCCGCGCTCTACTTGGCGGCAGCGGGCGTGGGCAAGATTGGCCTCGTGGATGCCGACGTGGTCGATGCTTCCAACCTGCAGCGTCAAATTCTGCATGCGACCTCGCGCGTTGGCATGCCCAAGGTGCTGAGCGCCGAGAAAGCGATCCAGGATCTGAATCCCGACGTGAAAGTCGTCAAGTTCGAAGAGCGGCTGCTGAGCAGCAACGTCGACAGAATATTCGGGGACGGCTGGGACGCGATCGTGGACGGCTGCGACAACTTCCCGACCCGCTACCTCGTGAACGACGCTTCGCTCTTTCACAAGATCCCCGTTGTGCATGGATCGATTTTCCGATTCGACGGTCAGGTGACGACGTTCATGCCGTTCGATGGCCCCTGCTACCGCTGCCTGTACCCCGAGCCGCCGCCCGCGCATCTGGCGCCCTCGTGCGCAGAGGCGGGCGTGCTCGGGATCCTGCCTGGCGTGGTGGGCGTCATCCAAGCCACGGAGGCGAT
>Ga0163144_10022789_pt1 | contig 12398 bp, 8 predicted proteins | sample OliLak19BULKMAT1_FD_123175 | JGI IMG/M metagenome (GOLD analysis project Ga0163144, IMG submission 123175) | Freshwater microbial mat bacterial communities from Lake Vanda, McMurdo Dry Valleys, Antarctica - Oligotrophic Lake LV.19.BULKMAT1 | ecosystem: Environmental > Aquatic > Freshwater > Lake... | reverse complement strand
TACTTTTAGTTTTGTTACTTTACCAGTAGAGTATGATGCAAGTAAAAGAGCCTTGGCTTGGATAAAAACAAACGGAATCGTAAATTCAGATGAGTATGGAATGGCAAAAGATGCCCTCAATACCGCAGCACTTACCTATGTGATAGCTGCTTTAGGTTCTTTGGCTACATTATTTTATTTTATCTCTGTGTATATGGGTTCTAATAGATAAGAAAATTCTTTCTTTTTTTAAATGAGATTTTTTCAAAATGACTTCGTATTAATTTATGAGGTCTTTTTTTATTGAATGAAAGTTTCAATTTATAGAGATATTTGCCTTTTCATAAGAATCATGGCATTTTTACAAAATGAAAAAGCTGAAAATCTTATTTTTAAGTACTTCTGATATTTCTGGAGGTGCAGCGATTGCTTGTTTTAGAGCAGTGCAAGCCCTTGTGCCTGCTGCTGAGTTAGATGTTAAGCTCCTTGTCCAAGAAAAAAAATCTAATAGCCCCACTGTGAAAGCTCTAGCAGAAAGCTATTGGGCAAAGAAAATGGCTTTTTTAAGATTTGTGCGTGAGCGAATAGGCTATTGGACACAAGCCAAAAGCAAGGAAGTTCGGTTTGCTTATTCCCCTGCCGACACAGGCATAGACATCAGCCAACATCCTCTAGTGCAAGAGGCGGATATTATACATTTGCATTGGGTACATTTTGGATTTTTATCACTCAAGTCATTAGAAAAACTTGCTCAATTGGATAAACCTCTTCTTTGGACTTTACAAGATATGTGGTCTTTTACGGGAGGCTGTCATTATGCAGGAGATTGCCAAGGCTTTAAGCAGAGTTGTGGTAATTGCCCTTTTCTCAAAAATCCTCAACCCAATGATTTATCTCATCAAGTATGGCAAAAGAAAGCAAGTTTTTATCCCAAAGCCAATTGGATAATAACTCCTACCAGTCAATGGCTTACCGAACAAGCACAGCAAAGTTCACTCTTTAAAGATTTGAGAGTACTGCATTTTCCTGCACCTATAGATACCCATGTCTTTAAACCTACTAGATCTAAAAAATCTGTTCGAGCAGAACTTGGCTTACCCCAAAAACATTTTATCTTGCTTTTTGGAGCAGCCAATATTTCTGACCCTCGCAAAGGCTTCAAGTATTTGAAGGAAGCAATAGAATTATTTTCTGAAAAACTATCCGAAGCCGAAAAATCTACGATACTACTAATCGTATTTGGGAAATTTAAAAGCGAAGCCTTAGAAGGTTTACCTCTAGAAGTGAAAAATCTAGGTAAGATGAATTTAGAAAATCTAATTAAAGTCTATCAGTCTGCAAGTGCTTTTGTGATGCCTTCACTAGAAGATAATCTTCCCAATACAGTCTTAGAGTCATTGGCTTGTGGCACACCTGTCATCGCCTTTAAGACTGGAGGAATCCCTGAAATGGTCACACATCTTGAAAATGGCTACTTGGCTGATTATCAATCTTCTGAGGATTTAGCAAAAGGTTTATCTTGGCTCTATGAAGCACAACAAAACGCTGGGAATGAAATTTATAAGCAACTTTGTGAAGAGGCTAGACAAAAAATAGAAACCACCTACAGTGAAGAAGTGATTAGAGAAAAGTATGTAAAGTTTTATCAGAGTTTATGAGTAATTTAGCTTTCAAGTTAATCTTTTAAAGATTCCATTAAGGAAAGTATTAAAAATGAATACTCAATTAGTTTCTATAAATACTCTCTATGAGCTATTTAAAAGATAATATCTCATAACTTATATTTTATACTTTCCTAAGTTGTATTTTTTTCATAATTTCACAACTTGAGTGAATCATCAAACAAACTAAACCATCACCATGAGCGAAACGCCTACTACTTACGGATTGCCTAAAAAGAGAGAAGAAGTTATAGAAGCCCTAAAACTAGCATACACCAATCAAAACCTTGATGACCAAGAATACGAAAGAAGACTCAATGAAACAATGTCTGCTAAGTCTATTGAAGATTTGATGCTGGTCTTGTTTGATTTTCCTGCCGAAATCAGGTATAGAATATTTCCAAGAGATAACTCAACTCCAACAAGCTCTTCAAGCCCTACTTATCTCCCAGCTTTGACAGATAATAAATTACAGGTAATTATGGGCAATGATGCTAGAAACATGCCTACACTTAGTAATTCACTGTCAAAGATTTCAGCTATTTTGAGTAGTCAGAAGCTAGACTTTAGACTTAGCCAAGTACCCGAAACACCTATTAATATTCATATTGAATCTATCTTAAGCTCTACACTGATAGACCTTCGCAATGAAAACTTAGAGGGAAAACATATCAATATAAACGTAAGTGGAGCATTGGGAGAGATTAAGATTATGCTCCCTAGAGGTGCAACGATTCAGAGAAATATCCAACTAGTCTCAGGAGAGTTTAAAGTACAAGATAAACAAAGAAGTTGGATTAAACGCTTGACGGGTATGGGGAGCAAAGAAACACAAGATGAGATTCAACTTACTGTCCATATTAATGGGAGATTTTGGCTAGGCAATATTAAGGTGATTTATTAATAAGTGATGAGTTATAAATGATGAGTAATCAGTTGCCTTAATAAGATACTGATAGTCAGTTATTTATAGTAAGGGCAAGTGCAAACTAATTTTGACCATCTACTTATAAAAAACACCACTCATCGTCCATAGAAGATACCAATAATGGCTGAGATTATTTTACAAGTTCTTAATTTTTCTTTTGATAAATATTACTTCTAGCCCTATTCTAAGATTATCTTGTCATATCTCTTTCACTTAATCGCAAAAAAGTAGTAATTTTGCAACTTAATGTAATTCTAACAAAAAATTCCTACTCATTATTTGTAGATAAAAAGTAAAGTACAGTAGGATATTAATATAAATACCATGGATCGTAACAGTATTACGGGCTTATTACTCATATTTTTAGTACTGAGTCTATACTTTCAGTTTTTTGCAGCACCTCCCATTGAGCAAGATACTGAGGTAAATAAGCAAGAGCAAGTAAAGAAGCAGGAAGAGTTTAGCACCAAAAATCAAGAAAAAGTCGCTGAGTTAGACTCTGCAGGTCGCCAAAAAGCTTATGGAATGTTTGCAGCGCTTTCTGAGGGAAAATCAAAGAAAATAAGTGTAGAAAACGAAGAAGTTAAAATTACTTTTAATACACAAGGTGGAAAAGTAGAAAGTGTGTTTTTGAAAGGTTACAAGACCTTTGATCAAAAACCAATCATGCTTTTAGATGCGAATAATAGCCAAATGGACTTAAAACTCAAAACCAAATCAGGGCAGGTGATTGACCTCTATGATTTGTATTTTGAGACTAAAGCCCCCGAAGAGATAAAGCTCAAGGGCAAAGCAGCCAAGATAAGCTTTCGTGCAGAATTAGGTTCAGGTGAGTATGTAGAGCAAATATATAGTCTTAGCCCAAAGGGTTATCTTCTCGATTATAAATTAAATATAGTAGGCTTAGAAAAAGTCATAGATACCAATCAAGGAGTTCAGTTTGTCTGGTCTGACCAAATGCGTAAATTTGAAAAAGACCTTTATTATGCCCGCTACTATGCTACTATAAATTATTCTAGTAAAGAAGGTGATTATAATTACCTCAACTGGCCCTCAGAATCACAAGAAGAAAAAGATTTTGAGAAAGAAAATGTTCACTGGTTTAGTTTTAAACAACGTTTCTTCTCAGCAGCTTTGATTGCCAAAAACCGCAATCTTCAAAATGTAAAGCTGATTAGCAATACCCCTAAAGAAGACTCGTCGACAGTCAAAAACGCTCAAGCTTATGCTCAGATTTCTTATGCAGATATTAAGGCTGGCAAGGCTGATTTTCAGTTTTACTTTGGGCCTAATGACTATAATATCCTCAGAAAGCTCAAAATAGAAAATCTTGATAAAAACGTCCATTTAGGTTGGGCTCCATTTGCGGTAGTTTCTAAATATGTTATTATTCCTCTTTTTAGTTTATTAGAAGGAGTATTTAGTAATTATGGTATCATTATCTTTTTGATAGTACTTATTATCAAGACTTTCCTTTTACCTCTTACTTATAAATCTTATCTAGCAATGGCTAAGACAAGGGTTTTGAATGAATACATACAACCCGAGTTGGAGAAGTTTAAGACTGAAAATGGTATTAAAGGAGGTAGTATCATGGGAATGAATACCGAAGACCAGCAAAAAGTACAAAAGAAACAAATGGAACTCTCTTCCGAACTAGGTAGTAGTCCTTTTGCTGCAATGGGAGGTTGTATTCCATTAATGCTTCAGATGCCTATTCTACTAGCTCTGTTTATTTTCTTCCCCAATGCGATTGAGCTTCGCCAAGAAGGTTTCTTGTGGGCGGATGACTTATCTACTTATGATTCTATTCTTGACTTGCCTTTTTATATCTATGGATATGGCTCACACGTGAGTTTGTTTACGCTTTTGATGACGCTTTCTACCATTGGTCTGACTTACTTTAACAATCAAAACCAATCCTCAGCAGCCATGCAAGGACCAATGAAAAACATAGGATATTTTATGCCTGTAGTATTCATGTTTGTCTTAAACTCTTACCCTGCGGGTCTTAGCCTTTATTATTTGGTTCAGAATGTAGTAACGATTGGTCAGCAAGAACTCATCAAAAGATTCTTTATAGATGAAGAAAAAATCAAAGAAAAATTTGAGGAATATAAGCGTAAAAACAAAGGGAAGAAAAGCAATAAATCTGGTTTCTTAGTAAGATTACAGGAGAAAGCTCAAGAAGCTCAAAAAATTCAAAAAGAAAAAGAAGCTGCCAAAAGGGATGAAGCCGCTAAAAAGGATAACGGAAAGAAATAAGTTATTGGGTTAATAAGAGATTAGGTTATTGAATTTAATAACCTAATCTTTTAATGACCAGACCAATAACCTAATGACCCAACCTCTCTTTAACTAAAGATTACCTCTTAAATCTTGCTCACGCTCAATGGCTTCAAACAAGGCTTTGAAATTTCCTTTACCAAAAGATTTTGCTCCTTTGCGTTGGATAATCTCAAAAAATAAAGTTGGGCGATCTTCCACAGGTTTTGTGAAAATCTGTAATAAATAACCCTCTTCATCTCTATCTACCAAGATATTCAGCTTACGAAGTGAATCTATTTCCTCATCTATCTTGCCTACTCTGTCTTTCAAATCATCATAATACGTATCAGGCACAGTCAAAAACTCAATTCCTCTTTCACGTAATTCAGCGACTGTCTGTCTAATATCATCCGTAGCAATGGCAATATGCTGTACGCCAGCACCTTTATAAAAGTCTAGGTATTCTTCAATCTGTGATTTTTTGACACCCTCAGCAGGTTCATTGATTGGAAACTTGATATAGCCATTTCCATTAGAAACCACCTTAGACATTAAGGAAGTATATTCTGTAGAAATGTCTTTGTCATCAAAAGTAACCAAAAGACTAAAGCCCATTACTTTTTCATAAAAAGCAACCCATTCATTCATTTTGCCTAGCTCTACATTGCCCACACAGTGGTCTATGTACATTAGCCCAATGGGTTTTGCATTAGGAATCCCTTCTCTAGCTACATAACCTGGTAAGAAAGCACCCTTGTAGTTTTGACGCTCCACGAAGGTATGAATCGTATCACCATAAGTGTGAATAGAAGCCATTTTCACCTCTCCAAATTCATCTGTAAAAGTCTGTGGCTCGGCAAAAGCCTTTGCACCTCTTTGCATGGTTTCATAAAATGACTTCTCAGCATCTTCTACCTCTAGTGCCAATACCCTCACACCATCACTATGCTTATGCACCTGGTCTGCAATGAAGCTATTGGGCTGCAGAGAAGTAGTAAAAACCAAGCGAATTTTGCCTTGCTTGATCATATAAGAAGCTCGGTCTTTTAGCCCAGTCTCAGGGCCTGCATAAGCTTCTAATTTAAAGCCAAAAGCTGATTGGTAGAAGTAGGCAGCTTGTTTGGCATTGCCTACATAAAACTCGATGTGGTCAGTGCCTTTGATAGGCAAAAAATCCTGTTCCATATTATTTATTAATTTATTTTAGGTAAAACTTTTGTTACGAAGGTCTTTTTCTTATATTTAGGTTTTTAGCATATTCCTTTCAAGTCAAAAAAGTCCTTATTTACAAATTTAAGATTTTTTGGTGATTTTTGAAGAGGTTTATATGCTTAGATATTAAATTAATAGCAATTTAAGTAAGAGATTAGTTATAAGTTATTGGTTATTAGACTGTAAGAATTTTACTTAAGCTAAATGATTACTTTATTTTGAAAGTTTCACTAAATAGATAATTTATGAAAAATATAGAAGAAATCAATAATGCCCTCATTGATTTGGTAGAAAAGCGAATGGAACTTGCCCGACTTAATTATTCGGATGTGGGTTATGATTTATTAGAAGAAGAGTTACACAATGCTCAAGATGATTTTGCGATTGATTATGGAGAGGAGTTTGAGAAGGTGCTAAAAAAGATTCATGAAGAACATTGCCCTCAAACCGAAGTGCTCTTGCCCATCGCTTATCTTGCCAAAAAATACATTAAAGTAGGTGTGTATGAAGATAACACCCCTATCTATGATGTAGTTGACTATCAACAAGGTATCCTCATAGATACTGATAAATACGCCCAAGCTAGTCTGGTAATGCTTCCTAACCCAGCCCGAATCTTATTGACTGCTGCCAAAGAACAATTAAAAATAGAAGTTTGGAATGGGGAGGCTTAGTTCTCCTATTTTCTTTTAAAAATAGATAGAATTATCAATAATTCAAATCATCATTTCACTTCTTTTTTCGGCAGTATGGTGTATTTTCCAATAGACAATCGGGATATTCATGACTACCTCTATCGGGATATGATAGAGTTCTGTATCTTCTAAGAAAAATATTTCTAGTACTTCTTCATTTTCGGAAGGTAAGATATTTTCAGCCCCGAAGAAATCTCCTTTTTTGAGATTCTCTACGACTCCTCCATCACTTGTGAGCAAGGCAGCTTTTCCTGATAAGATAAGATTAAAGCCAGAACTTTGTGAGATAGAGAGGTTTGCTCCTTTATCATACTTATGCTGATTGACTAATTGTGCAAGTTTGATGTAAATAGGAAGAGAGATATTTTCACTGAATGCCCAAGTGGTGCTTAAGACAGATACAATATGCTCTAGTTTATTGAAATCCTCGACAAGGTGATGCCTTTTGACAAAATTAAGGTACATCACTAAAGGGATTTTCAAGGCAGTAATATAGCTAGTAGCTTGGCAAGTAGCCTTTGCTATAAGGTCATTATCATCTATAAAATATCCTACCAATGAACCTGCTGATAGATTATTCTCAATGCCTGTCTCAGGATAAACAAGTTCTACCGAGCCAGTCAAAACCAAATACACATGCTTGTAAGTAGCATCTTTCTTAAAAAGATTTTCACCTGCCGTCATAGAGACCATTGGGCAGTTGAGAAGTGAATGAATCTCATACTCAGGTACATTTGGAAAATAAAACTTGAGATAATCATACGCTGAGGCTCTCAAAAAATCATGATTTGTATCTGCCAATGAATCTATGCTACCAAAAGGAGCAAATGAGCCTATTTGACGCTCACTATCTGTGAGACCTCTGGAAATATGTGCAAGTAAGATTTTACTAGATTTATCACCATCAAAATCTTTGGCATCTCCATGGATGAGTCCTCCACCAATATCTATTTTCTTTAAATCAGTAGGATATAGATAATCATTTTTTACTTTTAGGAGTAGATGATCAAAGTTTTGAGTTTCCGTATTTTTATAGATATTCTGCTCCAATACTCTAAAAGAAGCCACATCTGCAAGGTGTCCATAAGTGAGGTAACGATTGCCCCAGAAGGTTCGGAAGTAAAAAATATTGGTTTCTACGGGATGCGGAGAAAGCACAGGTTTGACTTCTAAGCCATTTATATTATTCCATTGGTCTAGCTTGAGGTCTTCTACTTCAAAAAAACGCTCAAAATTTTCTTCACCTAAGCCCATTAGTGCACAGAGTTTTTTAGAGACTGACGCTCTCACGATAGGACTTGCAAAATATTTGATACGGTGGTCTGAACGCACAAAAGAAATCAAGCCCGCAAAGTGATCATCATGGGCATGGGTATTAAAAATACCTGCTACTTCATTGATACTTACTCCCATTGCATTGAGGCTAGTGAGCAAATCTGGCCCTGCATCTACGAGGTAAATTTTTCCTTGAAAAGTTACTAGACTCGCCATACAAGGCCGGTTTACATCCCAAGCATCTCCTTCACCAGTATGCACTATTGAGAAATACTCTCTATTGAGTTTATGATAGCCTAAATAATAAGGAGGCTCATAAAATTCTTTGGGGCGAAGGTTTAAATCTACAGTTACTGATTCACCTTCATAGCTAATCTCAAAAATATTAATATCTTTGCGGCGAATAAAAGCTCCTTCTTTAATTTCTATGAGTTCATCTTCTACTACGAGCTTATCTACCAGTTTATCAGAAGGTTTTAGTTCACCAAAGGCAAACCTAAGCTTCACATGCATAATCTCATCTGCGAGAGCTTCACTCGCTCCTGCTGCCATGATTTCTTCTTTGCTGATTAGTCCGTAATTTCCTCTATAGAAATACTCCATTTGTGCCTTAATCTGTGGTGCACTCCCAATAAGTAGAGGTTTTTGTCCATTGTTATTGGGGTGATTAGGCAGTAACATGCCTTGTGAGTAGAGCATTTGCAAGAGTGGAAACTCGGCTAAGTTAGACAAAGCACCGTTTTGGAGGGCAATATCTGCTAGTAAAATAGCATTAGGTCCTGTCTCAAACTGTACTCCATTCTGTTGTACTACATCTACAAGCCCTCTTTTTTTGAGGTGCTTTACAGTATCTGCTGGACAACCGCATAAAATACGCAGATTAAGTGGGTGAATATTTACCCAAAAAATACCATTACTTACCTTGATAATATCTATTCTACTTTGTACCACAATTGTTAGAGCAATTCGTTATAAGACTGTATTTGAGAGTATGATGTATATCTAATAAAATTTATTAAAATTATGCCAAAATATTCATAAGTGCAAAACTTATGATTAATAAGTCAAGTTTTTTAGTTTAAAATATTTTTAGATAAAATATTAATTTATGTATTCTTTTCAGAATAGTTTTCTTTTTTAATGCTTCAAGTTGCTTAATTTTTCTCTAAAAGTATCATTTGGGATAAGCCCTTCTCCTTCTTCAGAAAGCTCTGGATGGATATGATGTGCAAAAAACATCTCTACTTCTCCCTTTCCTTTTGCATTGATTTTACCTCTTGACTCACAGACAAAGAAATCTTTAATGTACTGATGCGTATCTTCTGATACATTGATTTGATTAACCACTCCTGTACTTTCCATGCGTGAAGCTGTATTGACGGTATCTCCCCAAATATCATACACAAATTTGGTTTGACCGATGACACCTGCAATAAGTGACCCTGTATTAATGCCTATTCTTAACTCCCAATCAGGCAGTTGTTTTGAAGCATATTTTGCTTTCTTATGTTCTTTCATAAACCTTTGCATCTCAAAAGCGGCTAGGGTTAAGTCTATGGGATTACTTTTAGTAGGTTTAGGTATTCCAGCTGCACACATATAGGCATCTCCAATGGTTTTTATTTTTTCGATGTCATATTTTTGAATAATTTCATCAAAGGCAGTAAAATAAAACTCTAATGCTTTGACCACTTCGGCAGGAGAGAGTACTTGTGAAGATTCTGTAAAGCCTTTGATGTCAGCAAAAAGTACAGAAACCATTTCATACTGTCTTACTTCTGCACGTCCTTTGGCTTTTAGTTCATCCGCTACTTCGGCAGGAAGTATATTTAGTAAAAGTTTTTCAGAGGTTTCTTTTTCTTTGGTAATTAAGTCTCTTTGTTTTTCTAACTCTATACTTTGCTCGTTCATTTTCTCCTCAAAGTAGTTTTGGCGACGAGAGCGTTTGATGAGTACATTCAAGATACCTTTTACTATCTCAATACGATTTGCCATGAGCTGATAAAAAATACCTTGACTTAAGGCTAAAAGATTGGTCTTAACAATGGCAGAAACCGAAGCCGATCTAGAAGTAGCATCTGATTCTAACAATGAATACTCTCCAAAAACTTGCCCTTTTCTCAATACTGCAAACACGTAACTACCATCATGAACACGCACCGCACCTTCTATGATTACATACATATCTTTACCTACTTCTCCTTTTTTGAAAAGAGTCTGCTCAGGTTTGATAGTTCTCTCAGTCATTGCTTCGGCTATTTCTATTAGCACAGAAGGTTCTGTCTGATCAAAAATGCTTACTTTTTTTAATATAGCAATACGCTCTTCAATATTGACATTAGCGTTTGATAGATTGCTCATAGGTTATTTAATTTTAGGCTTAGTATGAAGTAATCTTTTGTAATTTCACAAAATAAATTGTTATTTCAAAGAAAAGCATAAAATTTAAAAAAAATTTGGCCAATAGATTTGAAGTTTAAATTTTAGCATTTAAATTAAAGCTTTATCAAGAATCCCTACAATAATGCAACATCAACAAAATCCATACTTATTTGAACTGAGTCAGACAGCCTCGATAGCTAATCATTATCTAGCAGACTTGCGTGATGTCAATGTTCAAAAAGATAGTCTTCGCTTTCGGATAAACTTAGAGCGTCTGGGAGAATTACTTGCGTATGAACTTTCTAAAACACTTAATTATCAACCCGCTAAAGTAACAAGTCCTTTGGGCGTATCTTCTACACATTTTCTGAGTGATTCGCTTGTGTTAGCAGTAATTCTGAGGGCTGGATTACCAATGTATCAAGGCTTCTTGAATGTATTTGACAAAGCTGAAAGTGCTTTTGTAGGTGCTTATCGCAGTCCTATGGAATCTGATAATTCTTTTGATATAGTGCAAGGTTATACGGTTACACCTGATTTAACGGGTAAGGTTTTGATTATGATAGACCCGATGCTTGCTACAGGCAAATCAGTTGTTTCTGTCTATGATTCTTTACTATTTCATGGCAAGCCAAAGTCTGTGCATTTGGTTTCTATCATAGCAAGCAAGCCTGGGGTTTCTTATCTCCAGAAGCGACTTCCTGAGGCACATATCTGGACAGGAGCAATTGATGAAGAACTTAATCAAAAATCTTATATTGTGCCAGGGCTAGGAGATGCAGGTGATTTAGCTTTTGGTGTGAAAGAAGACGCCTAAGAAAGTGATGAAAGATGAGTTTGTAATAGTCTGATAATGAGAATTTTACTGGCACTAAATGAGGGCTTTATTTTGAAGAGGTGACTTAGTAAGGATAATTTCTACACCATTGCCTATGCAGACACAGGCAACGGTGTAGAAATTAAGATACTTGAAAAGTTATCTCCAAATATCTTAATTTCAAATTTGATTAGTTGCAGAAATTACATTTTCTCAGGCATTTCTATTCCTAAAAGACCCATTGCTTTTTCTAATACTTGTGCTGTCTGTGCAGAAAGAGCCAATCGAAAACTCTTAGCTGAGCCAGTCTCTGCCACCAAAACAGGGCAATCATTGTAAAATTTACTATAGGTCTTGGCTACTTCGTACACATATTGTGAAATGATAGAAGGCGAATAATTTTGTGCAGCTTCTTCTATCTTCTTAGGCAAATTATAGATAATCTGTATCAAGGCTATTTCGCTTGGCTTAAGGTCTGTATAAGCCTCCATATTCTCTTTTTTGATTCCTAAGCCTTCTGCTTTTCTGAGCAGAGAGGATATTCGAGCAAAATTATACTGAATAAAAGGCCCTGCATCTCCCTCAAAATCTACTGATTCTTCTGGGTTAAACATCATTCGCTTTTGTGGATCTACTTTTAACAGGTAGTATTTTAAAGCTCCTAAAGCGATTTGATGATATAATTTTTGTAATTCTTCGGTTTCAAAATCATCTGCTTTGCCTAGTTCATCCGTTTTTTGCTTGGCTATCTCTAACATCTGAGCTATCAAATCATCAGCATCTACTACTGTACCTTCCCTTGATTTCATCTTACCAGTAGGCAAATCTACCATGCCATAAGAAAGATGATAAAGCCCTTTGGCATAAGGTCTATCTAGTTTTTCTAATATCTTGAAAAGCACTTGGAAGTGGTAATCTTGCTCATTGCCTACTACATAGACCGATTTATCAATTTTAAAATCATTGTACTTTAAATCTGCTGTACCGAGGTCTTGGGTCATATAGACAGAAGTGCCGTCAGAGCGGAGCAATAGTTTTTTATCTAGTTTATCAGCACTTAAATCTATCCAAACTGAACCATCTTTTTCTTGATAAAAAACGTCTTTTGACAATCCATCTTGGATAATATCCTTGCCCAAAAGATAGGTTTCAGACTCGTGATAGACTTTATCAAAGGAAAT
>Ga0163144_10022788_pt1 | contig 12398 bp, 12 predicted proteins | sample OliLak19BULKMAT1_FD_123175 | JGI IMG/M metagenome (GOLD analysis project Ga0163144, IMG submission 123175) | Freshwater microbial mat bacterial communities from Lake Vanda, McMurdo Dry Valleys, Antarctica - Oligotrophic Lake LV.19.BULKMAT1 | ecosystem: Environmental > Aquatic > Freshwater >... | reverse complement strand
TCATCTGCAAGTTGCGGATTCAGACCCCTCTCAGACTCACATTTTGGCAAGCAGATGGCCGTTAAGATCTGAAGGTCTGAACAAAGATCTAATTGGACCCAATGGGTCTTGAGACCCATGTCCAAATGAGCCTCTGAACATGTCTGAAAGGGTCCAAAGGGTCTCACCAAAATCCGTGTTGTTATCCAGTGCATTGAAATTTGGGTCTTAAGACCCTTAGACCCTTAAGTAGGAACTTAAGTAGGGTCTTAAGACCCACCTAATAGGTCTTAATGACGTCTAAAAGGTCCAAATAAGATTTAAAGAATTTAACGGCTTTGACAGTTTTTGCATTTAAGATTAGGGTCTAAATCCGCAACCTACTGATAACGATGTTTAAGAAGATACGCCCCCCGGGCGTGTTCATTGTTTCGACAACAACCAAGCAAGTTAGTAAGTCCCTGTCATTTGATTGATTGTTTCATAGAAAACTATACACTACTTGACTCGATAGTCAACTACACATTTGTTGACCATGAGCGCCGCTCATCGTAGTATTGCGCGATTGCCACTTGGGGTTTACACGGATTTGCTTCAGGAGCGAGTCGGCGACGACGATGCCGACAATCCCGAGGCTTTGCGACGCAAAATTTGCAACAAGCTCAAGAAATTTCCCAAGCGGCGTTCCTCGCTGACAACGAGTGTCACCTACGAGAGCATCACCACTGTGGGTCAATTGTTGACGCGTATATCTAAGATTGCGTTGCTCAAAGTCTTGGATCCTATTTTGACTTATGGTAAGGATGTTAGTGCCATTAAGAGCTGTCCAATTGTGGAAACAGCCAGCAGCCTCGTTTGAAGGGATGATTGATTCGGATTCATTTGATTCACACATTTTTCAATTAAATTCACCTTGAAATTTAATAGAGGAATGTGACATACTTCTCCGACGAGTGGCGTTTGAGTGTGCACCACAACCAAAAAATGTCTTCGATTTACTGCACGAAACGAAACCAATTGGGGATTTGATGGCCGAGAACGACGAGAAAGCGCGAAGTATCCAACAGCAGCAAGAACAACAATTTACAGGGGAAGATCCATTCCCATTCAATCGATTGCGATATTTACCTACGGGATTGCACTCTTTAGATCGTCATCTCAAGGGAGGCTTGCGCGTTGGGACTATTACAGAAGTTGTCGGTCAAGCTGGTTCCGGAAAGACACAGGTGGCCATGCAGCTTTGTGTCATGGCAGCACGATATGGTCAAGGGTGTGTTTTCATTGACACGGAAAAGAAATTGAGTCTGTTACGGCTACAAGAAATTGCCGACAAACGAGCCATTGCTTATGATCGAGCCCATGGTGGATTGGACCCCCCCACTGGAAGCAGGGCAGCAGAATTTTCCTACAATCAACACAACAATTCCTTTCTTTCGGCAGCCTCTTTGAGCCTTCAAGAGCAACACGAAGGTGTGTTACCTGCATCGCCCTCTTCGCCATCGGATAATATCCCGTATCAGAGATCAGACAAGGTTTTAGACAATGTTACTGTTTTGACTCCATCTACGATGCAAGACTTAATGTCAGCACTTTCAGAAGTAGAGGAATTGGTTATGGATCGCAATTTTGATGCAGCATCACATCCAGATGGTCCCTTCCACATTCGGCTCTTGATTGTCGATAGCATTGCCGCTCCAACAAAGCGAGGGGCTGGGTGTGAATCAGCAGTCGAACGAGCATCCGCTATCTTTCAATGCGCACAGCGTCTCAAACAACTGGCACACCAACTCCAGTTGGCCATCTTGGTAATCAATCAAGTATATGCCGTTCATCGACGAAATAATGACAACCACAGTGACATCAATGAGTCGAATTTCAAAGCTGCACTGGGACCTTCCTGGTACCACTGCGTGTCGACACGCATCATGCTGGAGCAGCAACAACAGCAGCAGCACGGAAATTCTGGTCCAGTCCATGACCAATCAACAGGAGGGAATCAACAGAATTTAAATGCTCCAACCAATGCCATTTCTTCAAAAACTACCCGAATGGCGCACATAGAAAAGAGCGTTTTGTCTGGAAGGCATTCAGCCTGCTATGAAATTGTTGGGGCGGGAGTTGTGGACGTCGAAAGGGCGATCTCTTCACCTTAGTGGGCTACAGAATAGGGAATTATTTATACAGTAGATGCTCTGTGATCCATCGCTTTACGGGGGAAGGCGGACAAAGAAGCATTGATCGTTGCTAGTAGGTACTCATTCAAATTGCCTTTCGAGTACCCGATGCAGGCTGAATTCAAAAACTATTTCATCCTGTAACGGGATATTCCAAGCAATTTTAGCGTGGCTTCGTGTACAAATCCTAAATAAGTAATTCGTCTAGCTTTGCATGCAGACACTCTAGCTAGCTAGCTACCTACCTACTATCTCTTGCTATTGACTAGCTCTAGTTGTGCTGCTGTAGTCTACTGGAGTAGTAGACTAACTCCTAGCTAGTTAAGTAGCTAGCTAGAGCTAGTGTACTTCAGGAATGTATGATCAAGTCTGTGCGTCGTTCGACCGAAGAATTTCAAATTCTCCACCTCCGGGTCGCTTTTTAGGGTCCGCAATACACGACAACCAATACATGCAGCAACAACAACAATCGTGATTCAATGATCAGGTTCACCCGATTGGTGGAGGGTCATTGGAGCTACTCTAGTATAATAACAGCGACAACCTCTGATCGGATTGGATTTTAATTTGAGTATAGACACTACTCGTAGCTCTTTCACCGCAAACAAGCCTACTCGTCCGCAGGTTTACCAACAATAAAGCGTCGTGCACGACTTGAGAAGGAGGAGCACGACTTGAGAGGAGGACCAAGACAGCCACCGAAAGATACAACCCAGCAAACCCACGTTTGTCACTGTGTTGGCCTGAAGCTCTGTCAATTTTTGGCGTCCTTCCTCCATTTGTTTGAAAACGTTTGTTTGCTTTACCATGTCTTACTACGATTACAGCAACACCGGCAACCAAGATGGTGGGGGTAATTCTGGAGGCGGATTTTATGGTGGAGGTTTCAATCAGCAACAACAACAACAGCAACAACCAGGAGGAGGCTTTTTTGATGGTGGCGCCAATGCCCAACAATGGCAACAGCCACAAAGTGATCCAATGCAAGGCTACCCTGGATCGGCCCCACAAGGCCAGCAGCAACAACAGCAACAGAATTTTTGGAATCCAGCGACCATGGCCAGTGTAGCGGCAGTAGCGGCGGGGGGCATGAACAATGATTCAATGCTAGATTTTGCGTCCAATGCTGCTGGTAGTTTCCTACAGTCGGGGACTGCCAGAATGGTCCCAGGGCTCGAGAGCAGTATGCTACGTTTACGGAGGTATTTTGCAGTTGATAATTATTATGTGCGGGGAAAGATGCTCAAGATTATCTTTCCCTTTCGATCAAAAAATTGGAAACGCGTGGTAGGTTCATTCAGTTGGAGATTGTGGTCAATATTTTGATGAATTTCGATGTGATGAGAGTTATTCAGTTTTTCAGAGTGCACGTCTCACCTCCTCGTGTAAATGTTACAGCAAAACAATCCTCCAATTCCTGACTTTGCATTGCCAAGTTCTGATGAGAATGCCCCAGACTTGTACCTTCCACTCATGTCTTTGATTACATACGTCCTCCTGTGTGCCCTCTGCTATGGCACTGCCAAACATTTTGACCCTGAGGTGATCCCCGACGTAACGACAAAATGCTTTGTGACGCAAATCTTGGAAGTTTTGGCGATTCGCTTTGGATTTCACCTTATGCAGGCCCCAGTCCCCATCCTAGATTTGTTCAGCTATACGGGATATAAGTATGTTGGACTTTCGATCAACATGTTTGTCGGACTGCTGTTGGGGCATTTAGGATACGGCCACAGAGCATATTACATTACGTTTCTCTGGACTGCGTCCGCCAGTTCCTTTTTTATGCTCAAGACTATGGCCAATAATATCCCGGTGGTCACTGCTGCCACCGGTCCCAAGCGAGAGGTCATGGTGGTAGCGTTTGCTGCATCACAATTCGCAACTATGTGGTTTGTCAGTCAGACAAAATTCTTGTAGTTCAACGGAAGAAAGGAAGCTGTAGGGAACTGACTACTTGCAGTGTACTGTAGAGGCGTGTCTTTCGGTACTTCAAAATGCAATTCTACTACAAAAATCAAAAATACTAGACAAAATATGCGAAGACGCAAGCCTTTGTGGTGCCTTTGTTTCATAGACATGTTAGCTGACATTGAATACTATTTCGCCATAGTAATTTAAAGTAATACATGGATATTTGATACTGTGCATGCTATATTATTTATAGAATATGTATACAGAGAAAAAAGAAATAATGTTGGGTCAGTTGTCGCCTTCTCGGTTGCTTTGCTCCATAGGCTAGCTTAGTCTGCTCTCCTCCGCAAAACCCGCCTAGCAGCCCCCCTGCTATGGATCTTCGCCCACGGAATCTTCTCCTGAATAGGCCGATCCAAGTGTAGAGGCATAGGTGCCAGAATCTGGTGGTTCGGGGCGATAAACCGGCGTTGACTGCATGCTCATGGGTGTACCGTGTTGTGGTTGAGGAATCGCTGTGGTTACCAACGGGTTCTTTGTGGAAAGGAAAGCTTTTGATGTGAACCTATCAAAGCAAAGTAACCCGAAGAAGAAGTAGGCAAGGGCACAGAGGCCTCTATAGATTCAATATAGTTTTGGGTCGCAAAAGGAAAATGTTCAATCAGAATTCATTTGCTGCAATAAAAGAGAAGCACGAGGCAACATTCAAGTACTTACAAGATATAGGAAGTAACCTGCTGAAAAGCAATGGCGCTGTAAGGTAAATCGGCTGCCTCTTGTTGCATTTTGTAGCTGTAGTCATCCGTCACCGCATTGTCGTCGTCACCGGCATAAGCATCATCATCTCCACCGTTGTTGCTATTACTATTGCTTGATTGATTGTATGAGTTGGTGATTGGATGAGCACGCGTGAGCGTAGCAATAAAGAAGAGCAGCATGCCCCTCGGCACAAACCCCTTCAACCCTAGGAAGTGCTTGGAGATTCTTCCAATATCAAATTCCACTCCTATTGCCAGGAATGTAAGAATCAAACCATATATCCTAATAATAGTGTCTCGTGATCCTCCTACTTGAGATCGAACAATTTCATTTGCAAAGATCTCCAATAAACACATATACATCACATCTGCTGCAATGGTTAACACAAGAAATGACAGCGTGATGGCCTTCAACACTCGCAGGACACCCAGCATCTGCCTTGGCGTAACGAATGTTCCAACTATTTCCGTTACACCTCTCGTCAGCACAGCGAATACTGAGTTATCGTCAGGTGAAACATCAATATAGGTTGTGTTGAGTCGATCATTCAAGCTTGCTGCGTTGGTTGGCATTGGAGAGCTAGCGTTCAAGGGTTCTCGCCTGCTGTTTGGCGTAAAACCACCATCTTGGTGATATACATTGGCTTCCATCATCTTTTATCGTGTGTGTTTATCGGACTTTTCTCCTATAGCGGATCTGATCTTCATTGGCGCAAGATTAGTACTGTATCGATCCTTGTCCTCGTTAGCCTGATGAACCGTGAAGTGAAGAGAAGTTAACTGCTTTATACTGATTGATGTTTCGTTTCTCTCGAGAGAAAAGTTTAGCCGACAGGTGTCAGAGCGAGGCAGTCCAACGAAGTGATATGGTGATTAGGTTATAAGATTTATTACGAGTACCGGATTGTTCGGCTACATAGCGTTTTCGCAGAACGTTGATATTCCCCTCTCGCGTTCCTGTACAGCGGTTCGATCTACTTATTATTTGTTTCTCAACGAGAATTGGAAAATGCGATTATGTGTGCGTCTAATGTTTAGGTCTAATTTATTTTGTTTGTAGCTTATTTCCATTCATGCTGGATTATTTTTCCATTGAATGAACATGGAAGAGTTCACATATCACCTATCAATTTCTTCATGCTGCAAACAGTTCCAACAGCGCCAACAGCTCCTCCAACAAGTAGTATAAACATGGACAAATGGGAATATCCTTGCAATTTAAAAGAGAGAAGGGATGGGAGGATAAAAGCCATAGAAGTACCTGACGCTGCCCCGACCAAATCAAGAATGTCCCCGAGGTTGGGACTCACAATCGCGAGAAAGGTAGAAATTCCCCAGAACAAGACAGTCAGGGCAATGTGAAAGGGAGTGGACAGTTGTTTTTCCTCCCCCGGGATCATCAAGGTAAAACCACTCGTTTCCCGACCGTAGCAGCATTTTACTTTTCGACAAAGACTGAAACCGTCACCCGGATCCTCAAAGATGACAGAGGTCGAATCAGGGCGTGCCTCGTTATCTTCAGCATGCTCGCCAATTTGATTGTCGACTCCGTTGTCACCCGACAGTAAAGGTTCTTGAAGTGTGTTGTCTTCAACACTGATAATTGTTTGCGTAACTGTCGCAGGATTAACTAACGGCTTGATGATCGAAACGATGAGCAGTTCTCGGCACGAAAAGAATGGTAGTGGGAATGTCAACAGCATCGTGATGCAGAGCAGCATTTTCGCCAGATCAATAATTCTCATAGGAGGGTACATGTCAAAAAGATCGCTTTCCGTCTGCTCCCAAAATGTTGCGTAGACAACAACCCCCACCGTGAGCGAGATAGCAGTTGCAGTCGTAATAGACCAAGATGAAACTTTCTTCCAAGTTTCCACCGTCCGAATTTCAGGTTTGAGGGACTCAAATGCCAAATTGACAGTGTGCTGCGACACAAAGGTAAACACAAAGGTTCCCCAACTGAATTTATAAAATAATCCAAAACCGTGTTAGTTGTTGGTGGCTTCTCCAGCAAACCCATTTGTTCCAAACCATCTTCATTTGAACATACCTTTCCACGTAGCCTGGTCGGATTTCAAGCCAATTTTCATAGACACCACCTCCTTCGTGCCGAATTTCCGGCTCCGTAAAATAAATGTAGATGACGATGCATACAATGCAGCCCATGGCGGCAATGCTAACGGCCCCTAGAGAAGAAAGTGGCGTCATATCTCGTAGGAGGCACAAGGGTAAAATGACCAAAAATCCAAGAAACCACGTCACTTGATCTTCGGCACCATCTTTCAATAAAAATTGATTGAACCAAGCATCAGGGTGCCCATCTCCAAAGATGAAATGCTGCAGAGCATGCGCGAAATTGTCTTTGACAACAATTATATAAGCGACCATACAGCCAAATGAGTACATAAATTTGGACAAAAGAACGGCAATGCTTCCCGGTTGCCCAAATGCCAGATATCCAAGCTCTTCATAAGAGGCAGATCTGCTGCTGCTTGCTGGTGTGGAGGCTGTGTTGTCGTCGGCAGAAGACGCCAGGTGGGGCTGAGATTGTTCGACGGACATGCAAACTACCAAATCCAAAGATAATTTGGTAAGAAAAGCAAAGAAAATGATCGTCGCCACGGATATCAGTCCACCAGAGTCAGCAAAGGCCCCTCCAAGCCCAATGGCACCAGCACCGACAATGCAGTTGGTAAAATTGAAAACTGCCCCTCCTAGCGACGATCCGTATGATTCCTCGGCTTCCGCTTCCGGCTGCGCCTCCACTAACGTTGGTTCTTGGGCAGCAGCAGTCGCAGATGCCGACGGCTCTTCGCTGCATTGCGACCCTTCCGCCATCGTAGGATTACACATTCTAGATAGGTTTTTGTAATTCTTTGATGGGCGATGATAATTAATTTAATGCCAGCCGGAAGATTAAAAACTACTACTACTAGCTAGTAGTAAATACTCGGAGTGACCGGGTGAAGAGTTGCCACAAGAAATCAACGCTCATGGTGGAAAAAAGTGTTTTCCGATGATTGGCGTCATCGAGCCGAACTTTCCCTTCGTTCTTGTCCGTTCACGAGTGGATGAGTCCCGGTATGTCACATCATCTTCGGGAGATGGCGGAAACTACAACAAGCCATTAATGGATGAACGGTTTGTAGGTCGTACTGGCTTTTTTTACAAGCTTGGACAGCTAATAAACTAATGTTTCACACACTCTTCAGTCTCTGAGACCAGTTGATGAAAGTCATACTCCGGCTTCCTCCACTCCCAGTTTTCAGAAGAAAGTGATAACCCAATGTTGAGGCGATGCTTAGAATACCACTCTTTCACTCCCTTATTCTCTGGGTCAACTGGTGGGATTTGGGCCAGTAGACCATCACGTTATACTGTATACATAAATCTGACATGCAGCAGCATGTATGCAACTTTCTTTTTTCCCACAATATTTTTTTTCAACAGTCCATTATGCATAATCAATTCGTGGGGTACTTCATCAGAAATATGTGTATCAAGGACTTTCCCGTCACGCCTTATTCAACAGCTTTTGTCGTATGTATGTCTTCTGTAATCACACTGCTTCAATACCGTAGATGACTATCTTTTTTGCATTTGCTTTGAACGTGATAGTCACAAATGATGCAGAACTGAAATGAGCAAGCTCTCACTTTTGAGTGAGATCTTGTGTCATAATTCCATGGTTTTTCAAAAGCTTATCCCATTGATCACCCCTTTGGTTCCAGAACGCCCACATTACTTAGCAGATCCGTAGCAACAGATTGACCGTGTGTCTGGACGAAGCCCTGAAGCCAACCACGAATATCGTCGTTCCCATCTTTGACCTCATCCACATTGGCAAAATTTTGAAACGCCTGCCATGACGAAGCATGGTGTGAGTCCAATAAACTCGCATTGCAAGTACTTTCGTAAGCTCCCGTATACTCATTTGCCCCTTACCTCTTCGCTTCGTTCCTTGCCAGCCCTCGCATCATTACGATAAAAGTATTGTTCCCGTGATCCCAAATAATGATTGATCAAAAACAGTTGGCCCTCGCTTTTGATGTATCTATGCCGGCGTTTGCACAAGCTCCGGAGTGGAAGATGAATGCTGTCAACGGGTTTTAAGTCATCGTCATTCACGCGACTCAGATCAATCATGGTTTTGCTGATTTTGTTGATATTGATGTTCCCAGTATGTGCATGTTTACGCCACCGTAGGGTCTGAAATTGCATCGCATTGAAACCCGAAGGAACGTGCCTCCGTATTAGATCATCTGCACTTTCCATGGCACCAAAGCGGAGACGGGGTATTTGTACACAGGGATTCGATAGATTGTGGCCGGGATTTTGAAGCTCGTTCTTCAAAAAGGTCAGAACGGATCCCTCTTTCTGGATTGTCGGCGCCGTCAAATTCCACGCTGCGACAGTGGGATAATTGACATGCAGAAATTCGTCAGTATCGATCAAAACAACCCAGGATTTCCCCTTGGACTTGAAATGCCTCATACATTTGTAATACATGAGTCGTTGACGAGCACGGTGTCGAACCAAATTAGGATTGCCTGCTATGGTTTGCTTGAACTTCATCTTGACATAAAGCTCGGCCTCGGCCAGTTCTGTCGTATTCATGTAGTGTTCGTCTGTCCACTTTGTGATGTGTATCCGATCCTTCCACCTCGCGAGTATAGAGTCGGGTGACGTTTGACTCCTAGGATCGACTGCAATCACCACATCTCTCAGTGGCAGTACAAAGTGGTGATACGCTAGCCACTCAATCAAGAAATGATTATCATCCATTACCAGTAAGCAGGCAGAAAAAGAGTCTTTGTCTTCCTTGTCGCGTTGTGGAGGGACACCATCATCTGGATTGAATTCGTTCCCCGGCAGATTCCTGTGAAGTTGTAGAGTTGTCCAAAGGAACAAGATACAGACCACTGCTACCAAGGCATAAACGCGCCATCGAAGCATAGTGTGCTGTCAAGAAAGAGACGAGTGCTGGTTGAAACGATTCATTCATTCGATGCAAGATCCTCTACAGCCTTTCATCTACACGACAATGCCCAAGAAGCAGCGCACTATTCTGCTCTACTAGAAGTCTTGTATTGCCAGCAATTATATTAGAGCTCGTCCTTCCCATGATCGGCTTGCATGTGAGTGAAAATTAGAAGTCGCAACAACAAAAATGAGTTTAGTGTGGTAGTGAATCACGAACTACATCGTCATTCAATCACTGATTAAATGAAAGGGGTGCACACTTGTCTTATTCCAGTCGTGTTCAAGGACGACTCACTCAACTTTTTCATCTTTGATGTCATGGCAGTGACGGCGCACGTCTGAAGAAATAATGAATTCTATGTATGCAAGGATTCTCGATCCAACCGAGGGGCGATTGGAGACAACACGATACATCGATTGTATCATCAGCTACTAGCTAGCTAGCTAGTACATTGTAGTATGCTTCTCCTTCCGGTCGTGTCGCATTTTCATAACCACAATTCTTGATATCATCAATTTAACTCAAGCAAGAATACAAGTCCGCAAACATGAGTGCCAAACGCGACAGCGCTGATGATGATGATGACTCCTTTTCCAAGGTTAGCCTGAACGACGCCGGTTCGGATTCCGGCCCAGACGACGAGCGCCTGTCAACAGAGGATAGCAACCTGACTTCCTCTCCCAACACACCGCAAAAGGTCGTGGTGCAACTGCCGCCTGATTTCTCGGCGAGAGCGTCGATTAGTAATCACAAGGAATCAAAGGAATCAAAGGACGCGTTCTCGTTACCGTCGGAAGTGTCCTCCTTTATTCCAGTGACAAGTTTTGGAAAATTGAAAGTGGGCGGCGAAGAAGACGCTGGTGTTCCACAACAGGAAAAGTACCAACCCCAAGAGCTAGCCAGACAGAATACCGCAAATCTTAAGCGAAATGAGGATGACAATGAGTCTTCGGATTGGTCCGTCGTCAGTTCACGCCCAGGAAGCAAATATCTGGCTAGTGACAGAAGCACTTCTGCTGGTGCGCCAAAGTCCGACGATGTCAGTGTGGCAGCCAGCTCCGCTATCAGTGATTTTGACTTGCTATCGCTGAATGACTCAAGTAAGAAGCACTGCGAACGTTGCTCCTTTTTAAACGGGGGCGACGATTCCTTTTGCCAGGTCTGCCAGTTAACGCTAGTGGCTGATGCGAACCTAACAGCTGACGAGAAGCTGGCCCGGCATCTGCAGGACAAAGAAGAACGAGAGGCTTTCAATGATATACTAGTTCGTGAGAGGAAGCGAAACAAGCTAGGCCAGCAACCACTCCTGTTTCGTGCACAAACACTGGCCGACGAGGTGCTGTCTGTCGTGGAGGTTTGCCGGATGACTATGCCCTTTACCGAGAAGGTGGAACCAGAGTGTACAGGCTTTTGCGCACTGCCCCAAGACAGACTTATAGCTCAGGCGTCTAGATTTCTTGAATACATGGACAAAAAGTTTCAAGACAGCCGGGATTCCTCGTGCTCGCCGTTGGTGAAACTCTGCTACTGTTTTACGTATAAAGACGGGTGGAGAATGACCCAAATTCGCCAGGATGGATTTGGTCCGCATGCCAAGTTTGGGTCTACCCCTCAAGCCGCTAGAAAAGAGTCAGCTTCATTATATCCGGGTGGTAGCCGCCTGCGTACGATTCTGGAACAAGATTCTTTAGACACTTCAGAGGGTATAGGCGTTCAAGGCTGGATTGCAGCAATTGTTATAAAAGATACTCTTCTTGCCAGCAAGACAGTGAAAGATTCGAGTGGCACTGCACTCGTCTATACACAAAAGAAAAGTGCACAGTCACTGCCCTTGGTCTCGTTGGATGCGACTATGATGGACAAGGATATAGTTCGACGTCTGGTGAATGGCTTGACGACCGCCTTCCATGACTATTTTGGAGCTACTTCTGATAATACTAGTGTCGAAAGTGATGATACTAGTACCGAAAGCCCGAAGAGACGGAAGTTTGATCTTGACAGTTACATTGAAAGCTCCGTTGGCAACGGAGGCGAAACTGATGACGAGGCCTTGGCAATGGCACTACAGGCCTCTCTATACGAAGACGGCTCTGTCAGTTCCAAAGGAAGCGACATTTTTCCGTGCTTGACTGCTGCCGCCATCGACGACACGGCTGATCTGGAATCGGGCGAAGCAGATTACCCCTTTCCCTTTGAATCTCAGCAGTTTCCTGACAACGACTGGTGTCCTGTCTTTGACAATACGATCGAAACAGCCCTGGACCCCCCAACGCAGCGACCAGAGGTCGAGCCCGTTCTTGCGTGCCCCATCGCAGATGGTGACATGGAAGCAACCGTTGGTAGAGCGCTGAACACTCAACCCAATAGTGGGGGCAACTCTTTTTCCGATGCCACCGAAGAACCTCCACCAGATGCCGACCTGGATGGATTGGTGACACTGGGCGTTGAAGCCGATGATGTCCGTGTACACAACCTTGAAATGGCGGCAGCCTCCTTTGCTGGAAGCGACGCTTGACCAACGCAGTCCTCTCCAAACCCTTCCAGCCAAAAATTTTCGTTTCAGTTATGTTTGAATTGGTGTTTTGGCTG
>Ga0163144_10022787_pt1 | contig 12398 bp, 8 predicted proteins | sample OliLak19BULKMAT1_FD_123175 | JGI IMG/M metagenome (GOLD analysis project Ga0163144, IMG submission 123175) | Freshwater microbial mat bacterial communities from Lake Vanda, McMurdo Dry Valleys, Antarctica - Oligotrophic Lake LV.19.BULKMAT1 | ecosystem: Environmental > Aquatic > Freshwater > Lake... | reverse complement strand
TGACAAACTGAAAAATGAGTACAAAAAATATGGGGTGAATGTCATATACTAAGTACTGATATTATTTTTTATGCTTGTTTTTTTGTAAATTCTTTACAATGAGTAGCCTAAAAATAACTCATAACTTATAACTCATAATTCATAACTACTTATCCATTTGTATTAACAAAATCCTTTCTTATCTTTGTCTTTTCTAATTCCTGACTTTGATGAATATTATTCGTTTACTTCCCGATAGTTTGGCTAATCAGATAGCAGCAGGAGAAGTGGTGCAACGCCCCGCTTCTGTGGTGAAAGAACTGCTTGAAAATGCGGTAGATGCGGGCAGCAAGCATATACAGCTCATTATAAAAGAGGCAGGAAAAACCTTGATTCAGGTCATAGATGATGGCTCTGGAATGTCGGAAATAGATGCTCGAATGAGCTTTGAAAGGCACGCTACTTCTAAGATTAAAACCGTAGAAGACCTTTTTCAAATCTACACATTTGGTTTTCGTGGCGAGGCTTTGGCATCGATAGCGGCGGTGGCACAAGTGGAGATGAAAACCAAAAAAGAGGAAGAAGAATTAGGCACTTTTCTACATTTGGCAGGTTCGCAGGTCATAGAGCAGCAGCCTATTCAGTGCGCCTCGGGAACGAGTATCGCTGTAAAAAATCTATTTTTTAACGTTCCTGCAAGGCGTAACTTTTTGAAATCCAACCCAATAGAGCTTAGGCACATCATTGATGAATTTCATCGAGTTGCCTTAATAAATCCTGAAATAGATTTTATTTTTTACCATAACGATACCGAAGTTTATCACCTTCGCACAGGCAAATTGGCAAATCGGATTGTAGGGATTTTCGGCAAAAATTATAAGCAAAATCTTATTCCTTGCCAAGAGGAGCTGCCAAGCATGAGCGTAAAAGGCTATATAGGCAAGCCTGAATTTGCAAAAAAATCGCGAGGAGAGCAGTTTTTCTTTGTCAATAATCGATTTATCAAACATTCGTACCTCAATCATGCCGTTGTAAGTGCTTTCGAGGGGCTTTTGCCTGACGAGAGTTTTCCTTTTTATGTGCTGGTGATTGAAACTGACCCTCAAAAAATAGATGTAAACGTACACCCTACAAAAACTGAAATAAAATTTGAGGACGAAAAAACCGCCTATGCACTCATTCGGGCGGCGGTAAGGCAGGCACTCGGCAAGCATCATCTCTCTCCGAAAATGGATTTTGACCTCGATACCAATTTTACTACAGCAGGAAAACTCGACCATTATCAAGAAGAGCATGAAGTAGATTGGCGGAAGGAACTTGGCGATTTGCCAATGACAAACCAAACAACAAATTATACACAATTCCGAAATAATCCCTTGCAAAAGAGCAACTTACAGCAATGGGAGCAGCTATACGACTTTGACAACGAAATGCGTAAGGTATTGGAAAGTAGGCAGCCGCAAAGTGTGGAAACATTGACTTTTGAAAGTGGTAGTGATAATGAAAATACAGAAACAAAAAAAGTTTTTCAGCTACACAATCGCTTCATTATCAGTCAGATAAAATCAGGAATATTGCTTATAGACCAGCAAGCAGCACACGAAAGAATTTTGTATGAAAGATTTTTGCAGAATATAGAGGGCGGCAAAGGGGCTATTCAGCAGCTACTTTTTCCTGAAACCCTACACCTAAGCACCGTAGATGTTGCTATTCTTGGCGAAATGGAATGGGAGTTGAAAAACTTGGGGTTTGACTATATATTACAGGCTAATAAGGTCATTATCAGTGGAGTACCCGCCAATCTGCCAATTACCGTTGAGGCAAAACTCATGGAGCAGTTGATAGAGCAAGCAAAACTTAACGAAAATCTGAACCTAACTAAGGCTGAAAAAATCGCTTTCTCCATGTCTAAAAGGCTGTCAATGAAACATTTTACAAGCCTTTCAGAAGAAGAAAGTAAGGCACTCATAGACCAGCTTTTTGCCTGCCCAAACCCAAATTACTCGCCCGATGGCAGAAAGATTTTGAGGATATTGAGTTTGGACGAAATAGCAAATTTGCTGTTATAAACCTTAATTCATGGCATAGCGCGTGATGTCGTCTTCTGTGATTCCCGTTCCACTCATAATTATCAGTCGCTCAACCACATTGCGAAGTTGGCGAATATTTCCTGACCAGTCTATTTCTTTGAGTTTTTCCAATGCTATTGGCGACATTACCTTTTTTGTTTCACCGTATTCATCGGCAATATCGTCCAAAAACTTATCTACCAATAGCGGAATGTCGTCTTTGCGCTCATTCAAAGAAGGTACTCTGATAACAATAACGCTCAATCTGTGGTACAAATCTTCTCGGAATCTGCCTTGCTTTATTTCTTCGGGTATATTTTTATTTGTTGCCGCTATCACCCGCACATTTACTTTTATTTCCTTATCGCCGCCCACCCTTGCTATCTTGCTTTCCTGCAAAGCTCGCAGCACTTTTGCCTGTGCAGAAAGGCTCATATCACCAATTTCATCTAAAAATAAAGTGCCGTTATTTGCCAATTCAAACTTGCCAATTCGCTGCTTCACCGCAGAAGTAAATGAGCCTTTTTCATGCCCAAAAAGTTCACTTTCAATGAGTTCCGAAGGAATAGCAGCACAGTTTACCTCGATAAGCGGTGCTTGGCTACGGCTACTTTTTACGTGCAGCCATTTGGCAACTAACTCTTTCCCAGAGCCGTTTGGACCCATAATCATCACGCGTGCCTCAGTTGGGGCTACTTTTTCTATAGTTTCTTTGACGTGCCGAATCGACAAGGACTCCCCGACAATGTCAAAAGTGCGGGAAACTTTTTTGCGAAGTACCTTTGTTTCAGCTACCAAAGTAGATTTATCCAAAGCATTCCGCATTGTTATCAGCAAGCGGTTTAGGTCTGGCGGTTTCTGAATAAAGTCAAACGCTCCTTTTTTGGTGGCTTCGACTGCTGTTTCAATATTTCCATGTGCCGAAATCATGATGAACTGCACCTCTTTGCCGAGTTCCATTGCTTTTTCCAGCACTTCCATTCCGTCCATTTTGGGCATTTTGATGTCGCAAAGGGCGATATCATATTCGTTTTGCTTGATTTTCTCTAAGCCTTCTTCTCCATCTTTGGCTTCGTCGACTTCGTATTTTTCGTACTCCAAAATCTCACGAAGGCTGTAGCGAATCGCTTTTTCGTCATCAATAATTAAGACTTTTGACATGATAAATAGGATTATTTGATGGTAAAATATCGTACAATAAAAAGAAAGCAATTTTCTTTCTTTTTCAAATATAAATTCAATTTGATGCAAACATAGATAAAATTAACTTATTTCTATTTGTAATTTACTACCAAGTATTAAAAGTTTAAGATTTTTAGAAAAGCGAGTTAATATGTTTTGCTAAGATACTGTAAAAAATCTTTTATTTGCAATGACCGCTTTTTTGTTTTGTGAAGGAAATTACCCATAGCTTTTACTTCGGTTTCTCAAAACCAATTGTTAGAAATTGGTTTTTAGAAGACCAATAAAATCTCACAAATTTTTTTTACTATTTTTATAGAGATTTTCAATCATTCTTGGTAGTTTTGAAAAACGGAACTGTATGAATGGCATACCTATCAATTTTACCTTTTTTTGAGATAAAAATCATCATTTAGCTTAAAATATTAAACATCAAAACGCATAAAATATGACAGACCTATTTAGTAGCGACAAATTAAAGGCTTTATTGCCTCGCATTCAGGCATTTATACGAGAAGAAGTAGTGCCTGTGGAAAAACTTCTCCACGCCAAGCCTTTTATCCAAATGGAGAAAGAAGAACTCAATGACCTTCGACAAAAAGCCAAAAAAGAAGGGCTTTGGGCGCCACATCTCTCTGAAAAAGAGGGAGGTATAGGTCTGTCCCTCACCGAGTTTGGGCAGGTAAGCGAGGTATTGGGCTATTCTCCGCTTGGGCATTTCGTTCTCAACTGCCAAGCACCTGATATTGGCAATATGGAGTTATTGCACAAATACGCATCCAAAGACCTGAAAGACAAATATTTACGTCCCTTGCAGCAGGGAGAAATCCGTTCTTGTTTCTCGATGACCGAGCCAGAGTTTGCAGGCTCAAACCCTACTCGCATGGCTACTACAGCCATCAAAGAGGGCAATGAATACGTCATTAACGGACATAAGTGGTTCACTTCCAGCGCAGATGGTGCTTCTTTTGCCGTAGTGATGGCGGTAACTGACCCCGATGGTAAGAGTTCGCACAGCAAAGCAAGTATGATTATTGTGCCTACAGACAACGTAGGGTTCAAATTTGTCAGAAATATATCTATCATGGGCGAGGAAGGCTCAGGGCATAGTAGCCATGCAGAAGTGCGCTACGAAAACTGCCGAGTGCCACTTTCCAACTTAGTAGGTGAAGAAGGTGGTGGTTTCAAATTAGCCCAAGAAAGGCTGGGACCTGGGCGTATTCATCACTGTATGAGGTGGATAGGCATTTGCGAACGTGCTTTTGAAATGATGTGTAGCTATGCTGCAAAGCGCGAACTATCTGAAAATGTACCAATTGCAAGCAAGCAAATAGCACAGCAATGGATAGCACTTAGCCGAGCAGAAATTAATGCCGCCCGCTATATGGTTTTGCATACAGCCTACGGAATTGATAAAAACGGAGCAGCAGCAATGCGAGTAGAAATTTCGACTATCAAGTTTTTTGTTGCGAATGTACTCAAAGAAGTATTGGACAGAGCTATCCAAGTACATGGCGGCTTGGGCATTACTGATGATACAATACTCTCAAGCTGGTACAGACATGAGCGAGCAGCACGCATCTATGACGGACCCGACGAAGTGCATCAGTACGTAGTGGCAAGGGAAGAACTTAGAAAGTACGGCGTAAAGATATAAACTTTCATTGCCAGTAGAAAAAAACACTTGACAAAGCAAATTTTTTAATCAAAAAAGGCGGTAAAAAGAAATTTCTTATTTATCTTGCAACTGTCTTTTTTGATTAGGAAAAAAAATTAGCAGAAACCATAAATTATTGATTTGGATAATCTTTATTCTATATTAGGCTTGCCCAACTTTGCCTCTGATGAGGAAGTAAAGCGTGCATTCAAGAAATTAGCCTTCCTTTATCACCCCGACCTCAATCCTGACAATCACGAGGCAGAAGAAAAATTCAAACTTATCAACGAGGTATATCACATACTTGCTAATGCCGATAAAAAGCGGAGATATGATGAAATTTTACTTTACGGTGGCTACAGATACGCCTTTAACTTTAACCAAAATATAGAAAATCAGCAGACAAATCAACAAGAAAATCAAGAGGCTTATCGGCATGCTCGGCAGCAGCAACGGCAAACGTCTTATCAGAAATGGAAAATGGAGCGTGGGAAAGATGAACGACAAGCACTTATTTTTGTGGGGCTTACTATAGGCTATCTTTTTGTGATTATCAATGCTGTCATGAACTTTTATGCTCGACATCAATATATTAACGCTGTAAATGCCTACAAAAATGGACATTATGACCATGCCTTGAACCTTTTGCGGTCTTCAAGCGGTGCAGATGCAAGTTTTGAAAAGGCATACTTTTTAAAGGGCAAAATCTATATGGAGCATTTTGATTATAATGGTGAGGCAGTTGCAAATTTTACTTTGGCAATGGAGAACATTTACCAAATTCCCACAGAATATTTTTTCAAAAGAGGTCTGGCTTATGCACACCTGCGAGAAGAAAGTGCCTCTGAAGAAGACTTTAAAGTGGTACTCAAGAAAGACGCTCGCTATGAAAAAGAAATTACCAAAATCTTAGCAGAAGCATACTACACTCGTTTTCATAATTATGAAAAGGCAATTCCTGCCTATCAGAAATACCTTAAATATGAGCCAAATTATGCACTTGCCCATCAATACTTAGGGCTAATGTACAAAGAAAGAGAGAAATATCAAGAAGCTATCAAAAGTTTTTCCAATTTGCTAAACATTCAACCTAATAACAGCGAAATTTTTTATGAACGAGCCTTGTGCTTTTTGTACATACAGCAAATAGACAAATGTTGCATAGATTGGCAGAAGGTAAAAACACTGAATCCCACGTTCAAAGATGCAAGTTTGGACTTTTTCTGTGACCAAAGTGTGGAAAAGAAAAAACGTGTAAACTAATACCATAATTATTTTTATCATGGAATATATCAATTATTCGCTTTTAGAAAGCAAGAAAGAGCAACTACATACAGAATGGCATAGCGCAAAGCCTTTTCATTATCTCATTTTCGAAGATTTTTTTACACCCGAAGCAGTCGCACTCATACTTGGTAACTACCCAACCATCGAAGCGGGCGAATGGGACAATACTACCTACATCAATCAGCGCAATAAGTTTTCCATGACAAAGTTCTCCAATGCTGTCATTCAGCAAGCGTTTGATGAATTTAACTCTGCCAAATTACTGAAAATAATAGAATATATTACAGGCATTAGCGACTTGGTAGCCGATGAAAAGCTATTTGGCGGCGGCTTGCATCAGTCCATCAAAGGGGCTTTCTTAGATGTCCATGTGGACTTTAACTATCACCCCGAAACCAAATATCACCGCCGTATGAATATTTTGGTCTATATGAACCCCGATTGGAAGCAAGACTACAACGGCTATTTGGAACTTTGGGACATGGAAGCAAAAAAACAGTTGGCTTATGTAGCACCGCTTTTTAATCGCTGCGTTATTTTTGAAACCAATGAAATATCCTTTCATGGACACCCCAAGCCGCTTAGTACGCCCGAAGGCGTCAGCAGAAAATCTTTGGCAGCTTATTATTATACAAAAGAACGCCCAAACACCGAAATAGCCCAAGACCACAATACCATTTATGTAAACACAGAAGGCACAGATGGTTTGTTCAAAAACTTAAAGTCGGGTGCAAAGGCGTTGGTAGAAAGAATCAAAGGAAAATAATATGCTAAATTAAAGTTTTCTTAACACTTTATTGGAAACTTTTGAATCTAAAAATAAGTTCTATTAGTTATGATGAAAAGACTAATTTCCATATTTCTCCTTGCTATTTACGCTCTCCTCTCTGTAGGGGTGAGCGCAAGCCAGCATTTTTGTGGAGAATATTTGGCAGAAACCCAATTGTTTTCATCAGAAAAAAAGACCTGCCAATGCAGCTTGCTCAATGCCAAAAAAGGAAAGAAAAGTGATTGCTGCCATGACAAAGTCAAGTTCGTAAAATTGGAAATGAGTCAAAATCTTACAAAGATTTCCTCTTTTAATTTTCTAAAGATACTAACTGCATTTGCTATTAATCCTTTTGAATTTGCTTTTGCTAAAAATATAACTTCTATTGCTTTTGCTTCAAAGCAGATAGCAGTCTATTCTCCTCCTCCAGAATCCGCTCTTTACTTGCTTTTTTGTGTCTTTAGAATTTAGTATGAGAACAGCATGGACAATAAACCCATATACTTTTGCTTGTATTTTATACCAATTTAAAAATTCTAAAAAACATGAAATCATTACTTAAAATTACCTTATTTTTCTCTGTACTATTGGCATTTTCATCAATGAAATCTGCCAAATTTCAAGACGATATTTCTGCTACTATCAAAGTGAGTGGCGTTTGTAGTATGTGCAAAAACCGAATAGAGGAAGCTCTCTACGTTGCGGGCATCAAGTCTGCTATTTGGGATAGCAAAACTCAACTGCTTACTGTTACCTACAAATCAAAGAAAATCAATGAGTTAAAAATTCATGAGCTGGTTTCAGGTGTAGGGCATGACACTGAAAAAGTGAAGGCAAAAGACGAAACATATAAAAACCTTCCTGACTGCTGTCTCTATCGTGATGGCGCAACAATGCACAAAGACTAACAAGTAAGCAAATGAAAACCACACAATTTGCCATTAAAAATATGGTCTGTAGTCGCTGCGTAAAAGTAGTGATGAGTGAGTTGGAGAAACTTGGCTTTAGGGTAGTAAGTGTGCGCCTTGGCAATGCAGAAATAGAAGGCGATATTAGCAATCATCTTGCTGATAGTGTGCGTGTTGTGCTTAGAGAAAATGGTTTTGAACTGATAGAAAACAAAAAGAGTAAAATTATTGAGCAAATCAAGACTTTGCTTATCACGCTCATTCACCGCAATCAAGAAGAGTCGCCCCTACTTACCAACTATTCGAGCTATATTGCAGAAAATTTGGGCATGGATTATTTCTATCTGACTACACTTTTTTCGGTAGAAGAGGGCATTACCATAGAGAAGTATATCATCTTGCAGAAAATAGAAAGAGCCAAAGAACTCCTTACTTATCAGGAACTTACGCTCTCAGAAATTGCCTGTCAGATGGACTATAGCAGTGTGCAGCACCTTTCTAATCAGTTCAAGAAAATAACAGGGTTTACGCCAACAAAGTACAAGGAACAAACTGAAAAATACCGTAAAACATTAGATAAAGTAAGCTAAAAATCTTAAATTTAGCCAGAAAGCAAAAATGTTTTCTGGCTAATTTGTTAATTTACAAAGGTTTAACGCAAATTACCCGCTTTTTCTTGACATTTCCCAATAGATAAACTCATTACTACGTTTGGTTTCTTCAAAGTTGTTTTTTGCAGAACTCGTTGTGAGGGAATATTATCCAAATAGGTAGTAGCCAATAATTTTTTAGGGCATCATTACAAGATAGGCATATAAATTAGCGTTGTCAGAGGCGTTTGTGTCTTTGTACGCACAAACATAGAAAACACTTGGCTTAAATCTCATGCAATTACCCTAAAAAAATAATTTCTACTAACTTTCAACGCTCTATCAAAAAAAATACTTAAATTTAAGCCAATTTCTTACCTAATACCTTGTGGTTAATTTTAATCATAAAAAAGCCAATAGAACAGTAAAAGCAATAAAACAACAAATATAGCTATGTCTAAACTCAACACTCTTTTTCATATCTTAGTACGTGAAAAAAAATACCTAAGTGTCTTCGCACTTACTACCCTAATTTTCATTGCCTTTGCCTGTGGGAAGTTTGGCAGAAGTGCGCTAAATGTTACCAACCGCAACTTTTCTGAGGAAATTGCCGTTCAGCAAAACTTGGTGTTTACTTTCAATACCAATATCGCAAAAGATTCAATGATAGATATTTGGCAGAAAGATGAATATGTAAAATTTATACCCGAAATCAAAGGAAAGTACAAATGGACGGCTGCAAATGAATTGATTTTTTCGCCTGAAACGGGCTTTAGACCAAGCACAGACTACAAGGCTGAAGTTACTGATAAGGTGGTAGCAATTTCTACTGAAAAGCTAAAATTGGGTAATGATGTGAGTTTTTCTTTTCACACACCTTATTTGAGTTTGCTCGGTACAGACATTTTTTGGGTGATGAACAAACAAAATACGCCAGAGTTGCGTATGAATTTGAATTTCAATTACCCTGTGAACCCTGCCGAAATAAGTAGCCTCACCAAAGTAGCAATTGGCGGTGCGGAAGCGGGCTATAAAGTTAATACGTCTGAAGTAACCGAAATCATACAAATTGCTATCCCTCAGCAAGCTACGCAAAAATTTGATGCCCAAAAGCTAAAAATTGCCATTACATCTGGTCTGAAAACGCCACAAGGTGAGAAAGCTGCCTCTGATTTGCTTTTTGAGTCTGAGATTCCCTCCAAAGATGATTTTAAAATTTTGCAAATCACAGGCGAAACAGATGAAGACAAGCCCTACATCAGGATATATGCTAATCAAGCCGTTCAGCCCAATGCTGAAGAGTTAAAAAAATACTTAAATCTTTCTCCTTCAATAAATTATGAAATAGAATTGTCTGATTTTGGCTTTACGCTCAAAGGTGATTTTGAGTTTGGAAAAAACTACAAACTCATCATCGATAAGTCTTTGAAAGGTGTTTTTGGCGGCAGCCTTACCTCCAATATGGAGCAAACTGTTATCTTTGGCGACCTCCAGCCAAGCATTTCTTTTGCTTCTCAAAAGTCTATTTATCTTACTTCCAAAGGGAACAAAAATGTAGGCTTGCGCATTACAGGCATCCCTCGTGTGCGTATGCAGGTATATAAAATTTATGCGAATAACATTCTATCTTACCTCCGAGATAACGGCTATTACTTTGATAATGAGTCCGATTACGAATATTACGGCAGTTTCGAAAACTACGGTGATGTGGTTTTTGAGCAAACTTATGACACCAAAAATTTGGCTAAGGCTGACGGTCTGCACTTGCTAAATATGAGTTTCGTTGATAATAAGCCTTTTAAGGGCATTTATGTAATGAAAGTTACTTCTGATGATGAAAACTACCGCAATGCTACTCAGTTGCTTTCTCTTTCCGATATTGGCTTGATAGTAAAGCACACCAATGATGATGTATTGGTTTTTGCTAACTCTATTTTGAATGCCCAACCACTTAGCGGTGTGAATGTTACGCTCGTAAGTTCAAACAACCAAGAAGTTTATACAGCCACTACAGGCAGTGATGGTATTGCCAAATTTCCAACGCTGAAAGCCAAAGCAAGCGGTTTCAGAGTCAATATGGTTACAGCCAACAAAGATGGTGATTTTAACTATTTATATTTCACGCAAACAGGGGTCAATACTTCTCGCTATGATGTAGGCGGGATTCGTGAGAATGAGTCTGGCTATCAGGCATATATCTATGGAGAAAGGGATTTATATCGCCCTGACGAAACCATGAATTTGAAGACCTTGGTTAGGAATAATCAGTGGCAGGCAGTAACAGATTTGCCAATAAAAATGAAAATTCTCTTGCCTAATGGAAAGGAATTTGTGAGCAAAAAAGGCACGCTAAACAAGCAAGGCTCTTTTGAAACTTCGGTCAAAATTCCTGCAAGTACCGTAACGGGAGCCTATACCGTAGAGGTTTATACTTCTAACGATATATTGCTCAATTCCAAGAACATAAACGTAGAAGAATTTGTCCCTGACCGCATCAAAGTTGAGGCAAAAGTGAGCAAGGAAGTCGTGAAAATGGGTGAAAATTTGACTGTAAATGGGCAAGCCCTGAATCTCTTTGGGCCTCCTGCCAAAAATCGTAATTATGAAATGGAATTGCAGTTACAACGCAAATATTTTAGTCCTGAAAAATTCCCCGAATACAATTTTGCGTTAAGTGGAAGGTCAGACATTAGCTATGAAAATATATTTAGAGAGGGCAAAACAGATGAAGAAGGTCGCTTTGATGAAACTTTTGAAATGCCTGCTAACTATAAGAATGTAGGGATGCTTGAGGGAAAAATATATATTTCTGTTTTTGATGAGGCAGGTCGCAGAGTAAACCGCTCTCGCACTTTTTCGATGCTTACCCAAGATGTATTTTATGGCATCAAAAGCTTTGATTATTACGTAGATACACGCCAACCGTTGAGTATTCCCGTAGTAGCGGTCAATTATTTGGGGCAGGTAGCTACCAATGCAAAAGCAAAAGTACAAGTGATTCGCTATGAGTGGCAAAATGCGTTGGAAAATACCAATTCGGGCTACCGCTATGTTTCTCAAAAGAAAGAATTTATTGAGAAAGACATGACCGTAACCATCAATGGAACAAATACTTACATTCCTTTTGTGCCTACTGCCTCTGGTGAGTACGAAGTCAGAATTTCCGCACCAAACAATATGGAAAGCTATGTAAGTCGTTCTTTTTATGCCTATGGCTGGGGCGCAACTTCGGGAACTTCTTTCGAGATAAATAAGGAAGGAGAAATTGATATTACCTTAGACAAAGACAAATATGCAGTGGGAGATGAGGCAAAAATTTTGATGAAAACGCCTTTTGCAGGACGTATTTTGCTTACCATCGAGAAAGACAAAGTATATGATTATTTCTTTGTGGATACCGACAAAAAAGCAGCCTCTTTCACCTTGCCTATCAAAAAAGAATACTTGCCAAATGCCTATATATCAGCTACTTTGATAAAACCTGCCGATAATTCTTCTATTCCTTTGACAGTGGCGTATGGCTACAAATCTTTGAAAGTAGAAGACCCAAGCAGTAAAATTGGTGTTCAAATCAAAGTGCCGCAGCGCATACGGGCGAAAAGCAAGCAAGAAATCATTGTGCAGACTGATAAAAAGCAGTCAGACATAGAAATTACGATTGCGGCGGTAGATGAGGGTATTTTATTGCTTAAAAACTCCCAAAATCCTGACCCGCATGAGTTTTTCTATCAAAAAAGAGCGTTAGAGGTCAGTTCTTATAATATTTATCCACGTTTGTTTCCCGAACTAAAGTCCATGCAGCGTAGCTACGGAGCTGACGGTTACGACTTAGGCAAGCGACTAAATCCGATGGCAAATAAGCGAATAAAGCCTGTTTCGTTTTGGAGTGGCACACTGAAAACCGATGGAAGTGGGCAGGTGAAATTTACAATAGACGTACCACAGTTTTCTGGCGAT
>Ga0163144_10022785_pt1 | contig 12399 bp, 9 predicted proteins | sample OliLak19BULKMAT1_FD_123175 | JGI IMG/M metagenome (GOLD analysis project Ga0163144, IMG submission 123175) | Freshwater microbial mat bacterial communities from Lake Vanda, McMurdo Dry Valleys, Antarctica - Oligotrophic Lake LV.19.BULKMAT1 | ecosystem: Environmental > Aquatic > Freshwater > Lake... | reverse complement strand
GCGAATCGGGATCTCGGCCGCCCACAGCGCGAAGGCGCCCCGCGTGAATCGGCGGGTGAGGTGGCCCGCGGGATCCTCACCAATCAGGTCCAGCGCGTGGCGCAGGTACTCCTGGTCGGCGATTACCCGCGCACGGGCGCGTTCCATCGGATCGGTCGGCGTATCCCAGATCGCGCGAATGTCGCGCCACTCGTTGACGTAGCGGAGCATCGGCTCGGCCACCAAGCCGGTTTCGCGTGCCCGGTCGCGGACGCGCCCGTTCAGCTCGGCCCGATCAGGCGTGGTGTCGGCCAACGTGATCAGCTCGGCCTGCAGGCGCCCCGGCCAGCGGCCCTGCCAGGCGCCCTCCCACAGGCCGCGGCCGATGCCGCCGGCTGGCGACAGCGTGAACTGCCCGAGGTGGGCTGCGTTATAAGCAAACCACGGCGTAAGGGTGATCGCGGCGGTGAGGGCCAACGCCGCCCAGCCCTGCAGCCGGCCAGCCGAACGCTGCGACCGCACCAGGATGGGCATCGCGATCGCCAAGAAAAACGGCAGCAGGACGAACGCCGGCCGCACCAGGGTCGTCGCGCTGAAGAGCCCGCCGGCCAACGCGAAGTCGCGCAGCCGCCCGTGCTGAGCCGCGCGCACGCACATCAGCATCGCCGCGGTGGCGACCAGGGTCGTCCACAGTTCCGTGACGACCAGAGCGCCGTAGTATGGAAACGGCGCGAACAAGGCCGCCATGACGGCCGCCACCGTCGCGGCGCGCTCGCCCGCCACCCTCAACGTGAGAAAGAACACGAGCACACACAAGCCGGCGAACACCAGCGCCTGGGCACTGGCGACAGCCAGATGATTGCCGACGCCGGCCACCTTGTAGACAGCTGCCACGAACGCCGGGTAGCCGGGCGTGCGAATCACTTCGGGCACAAACACCGGGGCGTCGGGGTATCGCGTGAACTGGCCGGTGTTGGCGAGCACTTCGCCCAGCCGCTTGTAGCCGACCTGGTCGGTCCACTGCGTGTCCCAGTCGGGCTGCTGGTACACGATGTAGGCCGCCGCGTGGACGATCGCGATCAGGCACACCAGCAGGAGGACACGCGTGCGGGGCATCACAGGATCCTAACGCTAGCCGAGCAGCTCTCTGTAGACCGTGGCGATTTCGTCCACCAGCCGCTCGAACCCGTAACGCGCCAGGACCCTGGAGCGAGCGAGCTCTCCCATCTGCCGCCGCCGCGACGGATCCGCCAGGAGGCTGTCGACGCCAGCGGCCAGCGCGCTGGTGTCCCCAAGGGGCACTCGCAGGCCAACGTCTGGCGAGCCAATGACGTCCCTCACGCCGCCCACGTCGGTGCTCACGCCAACGACCCCGGACGCCATGGCTTCAATCAGGGCGACCGGCGTGCCTTCGTTGCGCGAGGTCAGCAGGAAGACATCGGTGGCGCCGTAAATCGTGGCGAGGTCGCGCCGCCAGCCAAGGAGGCGGACGTTCGCGGCAATCCCCAGATCGCTTGCGTAGGCCTCGAGCTCTTGGCGAAGCTCGCCGTCGCCGGCAATCAGCGCGATGGTCTCCGGCCGCTCGGCGGCCACCTGCTTGATGACGTCGAGAAACAGTTTGTGCTGCTTGATCGCCGTGAGGCGGCCGACGGTGGCGACGACCGGCGCATCGGCCGGCAGGTCGAGCGCGCGCCGCGCGGCCGCACGAGCCGCCGCGTCGACCGCCGCGAACGGCGCCAGATCGAATCCCAACGGTACGACCCGGTACTGGCTCTCGACGCCGATGCGATGGGTATGCAGCAGTTCCTCGCGGATTGCCGGCGAGATGGCGATGATCGCGTCGCTGACCGACGCCAGGGCGCGTTCCAGCGTAACGAACACCGTGGTCATCAACGGGCTGAAGTAGCCGTCGAGCACGTGGCCGTGATACGTGTGCACCACGCGGGCCCGCGGCGCGGCCCCGCGCGTCAGGTTGTAGGCCGCCGCCGCCAGGCGTCCAAGCAAGCCGGCCTTCGCCATGTGGGTGTGGACGATGCGCGGGCGCAGGCGGCGGAATTCGCGACAGAGCCGCAGCAGCGTGCGGACATCGTCGAGCGGCGACAGCGGCCGGCACAGCGTGGCAAGGTAGGTCGTCTTCGCGCCCGGCGGAATCAGGTAACTCATGTCGCCTTCGCCGGTGCCGAGGCGGCCGTGGAACAGCTCGCTGGTGAAGCCGTACGCGTTGAGGGCGGTCGTCAACTTCACGGCCTGGATCGACGGTCCGCCGATATTGAGCCGCGTGATGACACGGGCGACACGAACCGGGGCCTTTCGCGTGGGGTCACTGGACATCGGCTCGAGTGCGATCACTTTACCATTCGATGAGTCGGCCCACGGCTAACAGGTTCTCCAGTGCAGAGGCCCCGGCGCTGATTGCCACGGCCCTGTTCGTCGCGGTTGCCATCGTCGTCGTCATGGTGGCGCCGGATCGGGCGCAATGGGTCATCCGCATCGCGTCGGGGGGCGCGAATGAATTAGTCCTGCCTGCCGGCTACTGGGCCGCCGTCGTCGCCTGGGCGTGGCTGCTGTCACGCGCGAACGACCGGTCCCTTTCACAAGTTGCGCCGATGGCGATTGTTGTCGCGGCCGTGTTGCATCTCTTGTTGTTGCTCGCAATGTTTGCGCCTCAGTTCGCCGAGCCGGCGAGGTTCAGCTCGGGTTTCTATCTACTCTATGCGCGCGTGTTCTGCGGCTTGGTGATGGCGTTGGCCGGTGCGTGGTCGATTGACGCGCTTCGCGCCACGGACCGCATGGCCGCCATGCCTATGCCTTTCGTGATGCCGATTGCGGCTGGTGCCGTCACTCTGGCCATTGCGCTTCTTCGGCAGGATCCGGCCGTTGGTGTTGGCGGGCTTGTGCTGGCCCTGATCCCACTGCGGTGGCTGGTGGGCTCCGACGCCACCGGTTCGAGATGGTTAACGATGACGCGCCGAGCCTGGCAGGTCGCCGCCGACGAGCGTCTGTTTGTGGTGGCCATCTTTCTCGTCGCCCTGGCATTGCGGATCCTGTATCTCGGCCGGGTCATGACCGATCCTGACTACGTGGCGACAGGCGGCGACGGGCCCATTTACGACAGCCTCGCCTGGTCCATTGCGCAGGGCCACGGCGTTCCGGCATCGTTTCGCGAGGGCTACCCGTTGTTACTGCTCGGGTATGTGTGGTTTGCCGGAGCCGTCTACGCGATTGCCGGACACAGCTACTTTGTCCTCTGCGCCGTGCAGGCCGTGCTGGGAGCCCTTGCCTGCGTGTTTACTTTCTGGCTTGGACGACGGTTGTTTGGAGCAGCGGTGGGGCGGCTGGCGGCGCTCTTTACCGCGGTCAGTTTTCCCCTGCTGTTTGCCGCCGCCGCGATCGGCCATCAAGCTGTCGACGTGTTCCTCACGGTGCTGATCGCCTGGCTGCTGGTGCGCGCCATCGACCGTGGGAAGGCCGCCGGCGCCGAATGGCTTGGAATTGGCGTGCTACTCGGCTGCGCCGTGGCGGTCAGGGAAACCAGCGCGTTCTTCCTGGTGTTTATCCTGGCGTGGATCCCTTTCGCCTTCAAGCGCCAGGGACTCACGCGTCCTTTTCGCGCCGTCACTCTGGTTGTGGGCGGGGTCGTCCTGGTGGTCATGCCACTGCTCGTGCCGGCAGTGTCGACTGCGGAGGGCCGCTTACGTCTTCGCCAACACTTCGATCGCTTGTACACGGGACAGGGCGACGAGGTTCGCACCCGCAAGGATCTGGTCGGTCCCCTCGAGGATCCGAGAGCGGCGGTCGCCCAGTTCCGCCAGCAGCCAGCCTCCGTTGCCATCACGCTTGGTCAGGCCGTCGCCCATAACTTTGCCGTGCAGTTTTTCACGCAGCCGTTTGGCGGATTCGATCTGGTGTTTCTGGCGAAGGGTTCGGCCTACTACTACGGTTTGTGGTTCTACGCCTACGTCCTGGCGGGCGCCGGCGCGGTGCTCGCGTTCAGGCAAGCGAGGACTGGCGGTGCGGCCGCCGTGGGGATTACCCTGGTGCTGGGCTTGATCGCTTCACGCACGCTGCCCCACCTGGTCCTGGAATCACACTATCGACACCGTGTGCCTATCGAGCCTTTCTTGATCATGTTGGCGGCATTAGGCGTGGTGCGCTTGATTGAGCTGTGCCGTCAGCCCCCGCACTCTCGACCACGGGTACCCTGACCTTGACACGAGCCAGACACCTCGCTTTCGTGGTTGCCGCAGCGCTGTTGTCGGTGTTCGTCATGCTGGTTGGCATTCTCGCGGCCGACCTCTACATGCATCACCGGGCGGAGCGATCGGCGGGACTCAATCGGTGGGGCTATCGAGGTCCGGTCGTAGGCCGCAAGCAGCCCGGCGAAGTGCGTGGCCCTGCTTGGGGGCAGCACCATGTTCGGCTACGGCGCCACCTGGGAGGAAGCCATTCCAGCCCTGCTGGAGCGGGACCTGAACCAGCGTTTTCCCGAGCGCAAGTGGCGGGGACTCAATCTTGGCTACAACACCGAAGGTGCCTTTGCGTTCCTCCCGAATCTCAAGGCCTTCGAACACCTGGACTACGACGTCGTCGGCCTGTATGAGGGCTACAACGACATGGTCGGCGACGAGGGTCCGAACTATGTGGTGGTGCGGGAGCAGTCACCGATCTTCCGCGCCACGGGCTACTTCCCGATCCTGCCGCTTGCCCTTCGAGAAAAGGCGATGGCGCTCCGCAGTGGCGGCGACCTCGATGCCAGCTATTCAGCCACCCGCGGCGTGCCGCCGAAGACCGTGTTCCGTCCCGGTGCTGCGAGCCGCACGTCGGCCGGCGCCCTCGAAGCCGCCGCGGCGATCGCCGACTCGATGGGACGACAGTTCGAGCACCTGTCCAACAAGACCGTCCCCGGGACCACCAGCGAATTGGGCTGCCCGTCGCCCTGGGTGTCGTACTGCGATTCGGTGTCTCGCGCCGTCCGGTATGCGCTCGACCACGGCAAGCGGGTGTTGGTGGTGGGCCAGCCGCAGCCGGCCGATGCCCAGGGCCGGGCCCGGCATGAAAGCCAGCAGCGGACGCTCGCCGAGATGATTGCGCGGCAGTTCGGTCACGAGCCGCGCGTCGCCTACTTCAGTGTGGCGACCGCCGTCGACCTGGCCGATCGCAACGTGTCGTTCGACCAGATGCATCTCAGTGTCGCCGGCAACCGGCTCGTCGCCGCCGCCATGGCTGACGCCATTCACCGAGTGGCCTTGACCCCATGAGCGAGGTGCGGGCAACGCCCGAGCACGGTGGCTACTGGCGCGCAGCGGCGCCGCACGCCGTCGCGATCCTCGTGGTGCTCACTCTTGTCGGCTGGTGGTCGCCGTCGCCGTTTCCCACTGACCAACTGATGATGGAGCGGGTTGGCCAGGGGCGAATCGTTGCCAACTGCGCCGATCTCAACTGCTTCCGCATCCTGGTCCCGGCGGTGGTCGAAGCGTTTCCTGGACCGTCGCTGACACGGTGGCGCACGTATGCCGTGATCGCCAACACCGCTGCGGCAGTTGCGGCCGGTGGCCTGGCCCACGGGTTGGGCCTGGTGCCCGCCGCGGTCACGCTGACAATCTGGCTCTCGGCGCTCGGCGCCGGCAGCCTGGCGACAATCTACCATCCGTACAATGCCGATCCGTTCGTGTTGTTCCTGGCCCCGGTCATCACGCTGCTTCTGATGAGCGGCCGCACACTGAGGGCCGGTGCGCTCGCAATGGTGGGTATCTTCGCCAAGGAATTCGCGGCCGCGCCGCTGTATGTCGCGGCTGCCGCCGCTGGAATGGCCCACGATTGGCCGGTCTTCCGACGCCGTGCGGCGATCGCTCTGGCCGTGACCGCGGTGTGGGTGTGTCTGCAATGGGGCCTGATGGCGGCGTTTGGCTATAGCTACAACGACAACCCGTCGGCCCGGCCGCTCGAGGGTGGCTACTTGCGGTTGTGGCTCGCGCACGTGACGCCGGCGTCGGCGGTGTTTGCCCTGTTCAGTACGTTCGGAGCGCTCAACTTGCTGATCCCGTCCGGCTGGCGACAGGCGCCACAGCGGCTGCAGCACCTAGCAATCGGCGCCATTCCCGCCCTGCTGGCCTTCATGTATGTCGCCACCCCGGAGCGGGCGCTGTGGAATTTCTACTTCCTCGCCGTGCCTCTCGGCGCCGTGGTGCTGGCGCGACTGCCGAACCCGATCGGCTGGTTGTTCGTGGGTTGTTACGCCCTCGCGAACTTTCGCATCGGCGCGCAGATTCCAGAGGTGCCTGCCTCGCGCTACGCTCTCGTGGTCTCGATCGCGATTGCCAGTGTCGCGTTGTTCCAAGCCTGGCGTAATGCGCCACCGACCTCTCCCACCATGGCAGTAACCACATGAAACCCAAAGGTCCAGCGAATCCCGAGAAGGCATTCGGCGTCTCGGTGGGCATCGTGCTCCTGCTGATTTCGGCCGCCCTCGTCTGGCGCGGCCGCATCACCACCGCCGAAGTGCTTGGTCCCATCGGCGCCGTGTTGCTCGTCCTGGGGTTGACCAGGCCTTCGTGGCTCAAGTACCCCAGCGCGGCCTGGTGGAAAATGGCGATGTTTCTCGGCCATGTCAACGCCAGGGTCATCCTGACCGTGGCATTCGTGGTCGTGTTCACACCGCTCGGCCTGCTGTGGCGCGCGATCGGCAAGGACCCGCTGGCCCGGCAACGCCGCAACTGGCCGGGCTGGTCACCGTACCCCGCGCGATACGCCGACCGCGATCACTTCACCAAGATGTACTAAGAGGCTGATATGGCAAAGAATCGTGTGCTCAGAGAGTTCTGGCAGTTCCTGAAGCAGGAAAAGAAATACTGGCTGATGCCGATCGTGATCGTCTTCGTCCTGTTCGGCCTGCTGATCGTGTTCTCACAGACGAGCGCCGTGGCGCCCTTCATCTACACGCTCTTCTAGACTCGGCAGCTCGTGCCAACCCGCATTCTCGGACTCTCCGCCTACTACCATGATTCGGCCGCCTGCCTGATCGTGGATGGCCGGATCGTGGCCGCGGCGCAGGAGGAACGCTTCACCCGCAAGAAGCACGACGCCGCGTTCCCCGAGCAGGCGGTCGCCTACTGCCTGCGCGAGGGCGGCATTCGCGCCAGCCAGCTCGATCACGTCGGCTTCTACGAGAAGCCGCTGGTCAAGTTCGAGCGGTTGCTCGAAACCTACGTCGCCTCGGCTCCCCTCGGGTTGAAGTCGTACCTGATGGCGGTGCCGCTGTGGCTGACCGAGAAGCTGTGGATGGCTGACGACATCGCCGATCGTCTCGAGGGGTTCAACGGGCAGGTGCTGTTCGGCGAACACCACGAGTCGCACGCGGCGTCGGCGTTTTACCCATCGCCGTTTGAACACGCCGCGGTCGTGACCATGGACGGCGTCGGCGAATGGGCGACGTCCTCGATCGGCGCCGGCCGTGGCCACGACCTGCAGATCATCAAGGAACTTCGGTTTCCACATTCGCTCGGCCTGCTCTATTCCGCGTTCACCTATTTCGCCGGGTTCAAGGTCAACTCCGGCGAGTACAAAGTGATGGGCCTCGCGCCGTACGGCGAGCCGAAGTACGTCCAGACGCTCAAGGACCACCTGATCGAGATCAAGGACGATGGCAGCCTGTGGATGAACCAGGAGTACTTCACCTACGCCCACGGCCTGACGATGACCGGGCGGAAGATGGAAAAACTGCTGGGCGGACCCGCGCGCAAGCCCGAGAGCCGGTTGACGCAGCGGGAGATGGACCTCGCCCGTTCCATTCAGGAGGTGACCGAAGAGGTCATGCTCAAGATGACGGCGTTCGCCCACCGCGAGACCGGGATGCGCGACCTCTGCCTCGCCGGCGGCGTCGCGCTCAACTGCGTCGGCAACGGCCGTGTGCTGCGCGAGGGACCATTCGAGAACGTCTGGATTCAACCCGCGGCGGGTGACGCCGGCGGCGCCCTCGGCGTGGCGCTCAGCCTGTGGCACCGTCATCTCAATAAGCCTCGGACGAGCCCGGAAGCGGAAGGGACGTGGGAGAGGCCCGAACGGGGGGCGGGTGGGGCGGGTGGGGCTGGTAGGGCTGGTGGGGCGGGTGGGGCGATGCCGAAGTATGCCGATGGCATGAGCGGGTCGTACCTGGGTCCCGCGTACAGCGAGGTTGAGATCGCCGCTGCGATCGAGCGTGGCGGGTGGGTCGCTCGACGCCTCGATCCGGCCGCGGTCGCCGACGAAGTCGCCAAGGCGCTGGCTGAAGAGAAAGTCGTCGGCCTGCTGCAGGGCCGGATGGAGTTCGGTCCGCGCGCGCTTGGTGGGCGCTCCGTCATCGGCGACCCTCGCTCGCCGAAGATGCAGGCCGTGATGAACCTCAAGATCAAGTTTCGCGAGTCGTTTCGGCCGTTCGCGCCGGCGGTGTTGCGCGAACACGTCGCCGACTGGTTCGAGTTCGACGGCGACAGTCCGTACATGCTGTTGGTGGCCGACGTGGCGGCCGGCCGCCGCATACCGGTGCCGCCTGGATCGGATCAGCTCTGGGGTATCGAGAAGTTGAACGTCGCGCGCTCCACGGTGCCGGCGATCACCCACGTTGACTACTCGGCGCGCATCCAGACCATCCGCCGCGACACCAGCCCGCTTTACTACGACATCACCGACGCGTTCTATCGCCGCACCGGCTGTCCCATCATCGTCAACACTTCGTTCAACGTGCGCGGCGAGCCGATGGTGTGCTCGCCCGAAGACGCCTACCGCTGCTTCATGCGCACCGACATGGACCTGCTCGTGCTCGAGAACTTCCTGCTCGAGAAGGCCGAGCAGCCGAAGTCGACCGAGGACGAATCCTGGAAGACCGAGTTCGCGCTTGATTAGCCGGCACTGAAGTGCCGGCCTCCCGGTAAAATGGCCAAACGTCAACTCTCGGACCAACCCGAGCCGATGTCGCTGTCCGCGTACCTCGAGCTGCTGATGAACCTGACGCGGCGCGAGGTGATGGGCCGCTACTCGCAATCGCTGTTCGGCGCCGGCTGGGCGATTGCGCAGCCGCTGGCGATGATGGCGGTGTTCACGCTGGTGTTCGCGCGCCTCGGCCAGATGCCGTCGGGCGGCGCCCCCTATCCGCTGTTCGCCTTCGCCGCACTGGTGCCGTGGTTCTTTTTCTCCAATTCGGTCAACTCGGGAACGATGAGCCTGGTCACCTACCGGAACATCGTCACCAAGACCTACTTCCCGAGAGAGATCGTGCCGCTGGCCCAGGTCGGCTCGCGCCTGGTCGACCTCGCGGCATCGTCCAGCCTGTTTGCCTTGCTGATGATCTATTACGGGGTCAGCGTCGGCCGCTGGCTGGCGCTGGTGCCGCTGTTCGTGCTGCTGCTGGTGCTGTTCACGCTTGGCGTCACGCTCGCGACTTCGGCGCTCAACGTGTTCTATCGCGACGTCAACCCGGTCGTGCAGATCGGCCTGCAACTGTGGCTCTACCTGACGCCGGTGGCGTATCCGCTGTCGGCAGTACCCGCCGCCTATCGGCCCCTGTTCCTGCTCAATCCGCTCACCGGCGTCGTCGAGGGTCTGCGCGCCGTGTTGGTGTTCAACCGCGCGCCCGAGTGGGATGTGGTCGGGATCTCGGCGGCCCTGATTCTCGGCCTGCTGCTGTGCTCGGCCATCCTGTTCAAGAAGAGCGACAAGTACTTCGCCGACGTCATCTGACCACGAAGCACACGAAGGACACGAAGCCTGTTTGATCAAAATGCATCGTGATCTTCGTGATCGTCGTGGTTGCATCTAACCCGTGTCGCTAGCCATCCAACTCGAGCACGTGACCAAGCGGTATCGCACCGGCCGGGCGCGGACTGTCGTCGATCTGATCGCCTCGAGCGTTGACGGCCTGCGCGGACGGAACCAGGACGTGCACAGCGCCACGCGCGGCAAGATCAGCTCCGTGATCAAGGCCCTCAACGACGTCTCGTTCGAGGTGCCGGAAGGCGCCGGCCTCGGCATCATCGGCCGCAACGGCGCCGGCAAGACCACGCTCCTCAAGCTGATCTCGCGCGTCACGTGGCCAACCGCCGGCAAAGTGCGCGTCGCCGGTCACGTCGTGTCGCTGATCGAACTGGGCGCCGGCTTTCATCCGGAGCTGACCGGCCGCGACAACGTCTACCTGGGTGCCGGCCTGTTCGGGCTCACCCGCAAGGAGATCGATCGCCGCTTCGACGAGATTGTGCATTTTGCGGATGTCGAGCGGCTGATCGATACGCCGATGAAGCGCTACTCGTCTGGCCTCTATGCGCGGCTCGGATTTGCTGTCGCGATCCACAGCCGGCCAGACATCGTGCTGGTGGACGAGGTGCTCTCGGTCGGCGATGCCGCGTTCCGGCGCCGCGCGCTCGAGGCGTTGCGCCAGTTGATCACCGACGGCAAGACCGTGCTGTTTATCTCGCACGACATGTGGAACGTGCGGCGGCTGTGCAGCCAGATTCTGTGGATGGAAGAGGGCGCGGTGCGTGCCCACGGCCCGGCCGGCGAGGTCGCCGAACGCTACATGAACGAGGTCAACCTGCAGGCGTTGACCAACCAGGACACCGCGCTCCAGAGCCATCGCGGCGGTACCGGTGAAGTGCGCTTCGATCACATCGAGATCGTCAACCAGACTGGAGCGCCGGCGACGACCTTCGCCGCCAACGACACCTTGATCGTGCGCGGCACCTATACCGCAGCCAAAGCGGTGGCGCGCCCGGTCTTTCAGATTGCGATCGTCGATGTCGACACTGGCGTGATCGTGACGACGGCGAATAGCGCCAGGGCCGACGTGCCGGATATGGTGTCGGGCCCCGGCGCGATCGAGATGCGGTTCGGCCAACTGCCGCTGCGGCCGCGACAGTACGTGTTGCGGCTGTCGATCACCGACGCCCACCAACTCGGGTCGTACGACGAGATCGTCGCCGGACCCCGCTTTGCCATAACCGGCACGGGCGGCGGCGTCGACAGCCTGGCCGACGAGCAGGACGGCCTGGTCTCAGTACCGTTCGAGGTCGAACATCGGCCCAAGCCCCAAGCCCCAAGCCCCAAGCCGTGACCCCCAAGCCGCATGCCGCAAGTCGCAAGCCGTGACCCCTGGTTCCGTTTTCATCTCCGTCCCTCACGGCACCAGCGCCGGCAACATGCTGCGCTCCGGCGGCCTGCTTGACCGGTTGCGCGAAGCTGATCCGGCCTTGCCGATCGTGCTGTTGTCGCCGATGTCCCGCGACCCCGCGTTCGTCAGGGAGTTCCAGCGGCCGGGTGTGACGATTCTCGATCAACCGGCGCATGTGCCGTCCGGGCTCGAAGCGCGCCTGTTGTCGCTGGTGCAGGCCAGCTTTCTTGCGCGCGGCCGGACTGAATCCGTCCGCATTCGCATGATGGAGGCACGCGCCAACGGCATCATCCGGTGGCTGGCCGTCAAGGCGCTGATCGGTCGCGCGATCCTCTCACCGTGGTCGCCCAACGCGTCTCCGTACGATCTGTCGGACCGGCTGGTCTCGCACCCCGAGATGGATCGGCTGTTTGACGAGCACCGTCCGGGCCTGGTGGTGTGTGCCAATCCCGGGCTGGTGTTCTCGGAAGTGCCCTTGATGCGGACGGCGCGCCGCCGCGGCGTGACCGCGATGGTGATCGATGCCAGCTGGGACAACTTCACCAACAAGCTGCTGCCGGTGCGCCAGGCCGACCGCCTGGTGGTCTGGAACGAGATCATGAAAGAGCAGGCGATTCGCCTGCACGGCTATCGCCCCGACGCCGTCAGCGTGGCCGGAGCCGCCCAGTTCGACGCGCACTTTCGCGCGCAGGCGCGATGCACACGGGACGAGTTCTTCAAGCGCGTCGGCGCCGACTCGTCCCGCCGTCTGATCGTGCTGACCACCACCCCGCGCGCGCTCTATCGCCATCACGATTTCGTGCTGCGCGAGCTGGCGGCGGGAATTGCTGACGGCCGGCTCGCGAACGCCCAGGTTCTGGTGCGGCTCCACCCGCGAGACGAGGTGGAGGCGTATCGCGAGTTTGTTGGCGTGCCGCACGTGATCATCGAGAAGCCGTTTCGCCACACCGTGACCGTCGCCGACGGCCTGGCCATCGACGTGATGCCGGAGCACCAGCGGCACCTCGGCGACACGCTGTGCCATGCCGACGCCGTGGTGAACGTCGCGTCCACCATCACGATCGAGGCGTGCATCTTCAATACGCCGGTGGTCAACATCTGCTTCGACGGCCCCGAGCCGGAGCCGTTCGTGCGCTCGGCCACTCGCTATTACCAGTTCACCCACTACGTCAACATCACCAACCGCCAGGCCGTGCGGGTGGCGAAATCAGCGGCGGAGATGGTCGAGGCAGTGGCGCGGTATCTGGCCGATCCCGCGCTCGATGCCGAGGGCCGGCGCCAGGTCG
>Ga0163144_10022784_pt1 | contig 12399 bp, 9 predicted proteins | sample OliLak19BULKMAT1_FD_123175 | JGI IMG/M metagenome (GOLD analysis project Ga0163144, IMG submission 123175) | Freshwater microbial mat bacterial communities from Lake Vanda, McMurdo Dry Valleys, Antarctica - Oligotrophic Lake LV.19.BULKMAT1 | ecosystem: Environmental > Aquatic > Freshwater > Lake... | reverse complement strand
CCGCTGACCGATCGATGATAGTTCCCTTGCTCCAGGTGAGGGAACAGATAGTGAAGGAAGTAGGGCCACTCGAAGGGCCAGGCATAGGAAAACCGCGACGACGCGATTGTTCCCGGCGGAAACATATCTGCGGCCGAGTGATAGTTGTGGAGCGCTATGCCGATCTGCTTCAGGTTGTTGGAACACTTCATCCGGTTCGCCGCCTCGCGGACTTTCTGGACCGCAGGAAGCAGCAGGCCGATCAGGATCGCGATGATTGCAATAACCACCAGAAGTTCGATCAACGTAAAGCCCTTGCGGGGAGAGGTCCGCATTTAAAAGCCCTCAAGGTTTTCTTACCGAGCCATTGTAGTGTTCGCATGGCCATAGCACATGTGGCGGACGTGGCCGACGTGGTTCATGATCGGCGAAACAGATAAGCTCTCTCGAAGGTCGTCCAAGAATTGGGGTCCATTACACCTTTTAATTTCCGTCAAGGTAGTCCCTAGCCTGACAGAACTTTGAGCCCCGCAATGGAACAGTTCGAATTCAGCGGAACGCACAATTACCAGGCGGAGGACCTATGCGTTTGGAGCGCCTCTGCCGACCAATCCAAGCACGCGCTGCTTCCGTCGAATGGCCAGCCGAATCCGTGCATTGCCGGCGATTTGCTCGTTTGCTCGCTGTTTAGCCCCGGACGAATCGTCGCCTTGGACAAACGAACGGGTGCAACGAAATGGGTTGTCCGCCTTAAATATCTCGGCTCAAGTCATGTGCGCTTCAGCCAGCCGACCGGATTGGTGTACGGTGGCAATTCGAAGGAGTTGCTGGCACTCGATCCTTCCACCGGAAAAATTGTGTGGCGATTCGTCCCCTACGGACTCAAGAACGAATGGATCTACTCATCGCCGGCCGTTGCTGACGGGCGGCTCTTTGTTGGCGATCGAAAAGGCTATTTGAACTGCTTACACGCCGAGTCCGGCGAACCGATTTGGAAGTCGCTGACTTCGCGAGCACGGAACAACGATGTGAACTCGGATCCAGTTGTTCACGATAACGTGGTGGTCGTCGGAACCAACTCCGGCTGGGCAATGGGTTACGAATGCAAAACGGGCACCCTGAAATGGAGGCATCGTCTCAGTGGTTCATGCACGAAATGCGTGCCAGTCGGCAAGACGACTGCCATATTGTGGAGTTGGAGATCGGCCTACCTTTTCGAGATCTCCAGTGGCAAACTGCTCGATCAATGGGCGTTTCCGGGACGGGAGATTCGCGTCGCTTGTGCTGCCGGGAATGTCACGCTATTCACGGTGCAAGCACCGTGGAGGAAGAATAGTCGCGGAAATCCGAAGACGGAACTCTTGGTTCATCGCGGGGGGAAACTCGTTCACGAATTGAGGTGCGAGTACATAACGGGCTTGCGATATGAGCCTACGCATTCCAAGGTTTACGAGTCCACGTTCATGGGCTTGGGAATCCTCAACCCAAGGAATGGAAAGCGTGAGGCAACGATCCGGAATTTCACTGGCGACGGACAATACGGCGACGACGACTATGTTCATTTGCCAACCATCGAGGGGAAACTACTTTACGTTCTCAACATGTGTGGCCGCGTGTATGCGTTGCGAAATTCGTTGATCTGAACCTACAAATCCTGGCGAGTGGCCCAGCGGCCACAAGCTTCATCGGGTCGCTTACGCGACTCCGCTCGCTGTCACTTTTTCTCAAACCTAAAGCTTGATGCGGACATTCCGGAACGTCACATCGCCTCTCAATAATGCGCCGTGAAGATGGATTGCTAGCAATCCTTCGTCGGCCATTGCGGAAAAGTCGTCATCCACGAGTGCATTTTCAGGTATCCTATGAAGACGTACCGTTGACCAAAATCATCGGGCTCTACGAGCCCGATGCGAACGAGTGGATCGATTCCAGAACGCGGAGGTAGCCATGTTTCAGTGTCCCGTTTGCGGCAACGCGACGGCCAAGCCCGGCTTCGTGAGCGAAGTGTTCGTGGTGGAGGATCGTCATCTGCTTGAGGAACACATTCCGGCTCAAGTCTGCCTACGATGCGGCGAACCGGCGTTTTTGCGCGAAACCACGGAGATGATTCGCCAACTCGTGCACGGGTCCGCTTGCCCGTCTAAGACTGTTCCCTTGGATGTATTTTCATTGGCTTGAGGCGATTTTTTCGGGGGCTGAAATGGACGCAGCTCATCAAGACAGATTGTCTCAATGAGCTACGTCCCCTTTGGCCCTTCGCGTGGCGACGAGATTCCGATTTTGTCGAGGCTGACACTCAAGATCGGAATCATGAGCCACGCACATCATCGGGTCGCTTACGCGACTCCGCTCGCTCAAACACGAATCCGGACCAGGCTCATCGTCGCTTGGGCGTGCTTGGCGACCAACCAACCCACGTCGCCGTTTGGGAATGCGACGATCTCGTCGTTGCCGGGCAGCGATTGGTTGACGAGAACCGGGCCCTTCAAGAACTTGCCGTTATGGTTAGTCACGGCCACCTTGGTCTGGGTTGCGTTCACTTGCCAGGCCACCAGCAGGTTCTTGCCGAAAGGCACCAGGCGAACCGTGGACTCGTTGAGGGTCGGAGTGCGCGTCAGTCGAGTCGTCTTCAGAATGCGGCCTTCCCAGAAGCCGGCTCGTCGGCACGAATTCGATGGGCTGGCTTTCGCTGGACCAGCGAAGTTTCGCGGTGGCACCGAACCAACCGTTGTAGTAGAGCAGCTTGATGTTGGCGGGCTCGCCGGCCTTCAAGTCGATTTGACCCGTGTAGGTAGTCGGATTCTGGTCTATCCATGCGTTATTGAAGTGCGTCGTGGTGGCCTTGCCCACTTCATATGGCCGGCCCTCAGTCTGTACATTCCCGAACACGGCCGCGACCCGACACGGAATTTGAAATGTTTCCATTTACCCCCACTTCTCACTGGGTCGCACCTGACGCATCGAAGATCCCCCTCCCATCTGCTGACCAGAAACGGCTAGGGGGCTCGGCTACCCTTGCGACCTTTACGCTTGGTCCTAAATTGAATCATTCGCGGGCGGCATCACACCCGCTTCGAGGAGACTTCATGGCCGGGCATTCACACTCTAAGAACATCGCGGCTCGCAAGGGCAAACAGGACGCGGTACGGGCCAAGCACTTTAGCAAGCTCAGCCGATACATCATCATTGCCGCCCGGGCGGGCGGCGGCGATCCCGTCATGAACCTGAGACTGCGGTACGCCATCGACAAGGCTCGTGCCGTCTCGATGCCCCGCGACAACATCGAACGGGCCATCAAACGCGGTACGGGCGAACTCGAAGGCGTCGTCATGGAGGAGCTGATTTACGAAGGCTTTGGCCCTGGCAGCACGGCCATCATCTGCGACATCTTGACTGACAACCGCAACCGAACCAACGGCGAAGTTCGCAAGCTCTTCGAGCGAGCCGGCGGCAACATGGGCGGACCCGGTTCCGTCTCATACCTCTTCGATCGGCGAGGTGTGTTTGTAATTCCGTCCGCTTCCACCACGGAAGACGCGTTGATGAATGTCGTTCTTGAAGCGGGAGGCGAAGATCTCAAACTCGATGGCGAGAACTTCGTGGTCACCTGTGAAGTGACCGCGTTCAACACCATTCAGGCGGCTTTGGAAGCGGCGAAGATCACGCCGGAATCGGCGGAGATGGAACAAGTGCCAAAGAGCTTAATGGAAGTGGATGTGGAGACTGGGAAGAAAGTCGTGAAGCTGCTCGACATACTGGACGACTACGAAGACGTACAAACCGTGTTCTGCAATGCGAACATTACGCCGGAGATGATGGAAGAGGAGTAATCGTAACAGAGCCGCGACCGTGAGGGAGCGATCGGCAACTCTGCTCCCTTAGGCGAGCTGCAGGAACAAATTTACCCAGGAAGCAGCCAGGCGAGCGTCGAGGCGTAAGCCCGACGTGGTAGTGCCCGAACTTGGGAGTCCGCGAATCCACGTCGGGCTTACGCCTCGACGCTCGCTTGGTCCAAGACGCCGTGAATGGGTAGATTTGAATCTGCCGATCGCCTTACGGTCGCGGCTCCGAATGTTACTTCTTGGCCGTAGGGGCAGCAGGTGCAGGAGCGGCCTTGGCCGCCAGTCGCAGATCTTGCTTTTTGCGGCGTTTTTCTTTCTTCTTCATGCGCATGCCGGCTGGATTTCCCATCTCAATCTCTCCTGGTATGTGACGGTCGATTCGGTTCACGATATGACTCTTCGTGGCCCTTTGGCAATCCATCTTGTGCCACTTCCCGTATCCGGGCTACACTGTGCCCCTGTTTCACCGGCCATGCAGGGACGCGCCTCGCCGGGAGCCTTCGCGCGTCTGGGTCGGAGTTTCGCGGCTGCTCCCGTTGGTCGCATCACGTGCTTGACTCCGACAAACCCAAGTCTGCTCCGCTACCCTGGCTACTGCTGACCGGCCTGCTGGGCGTGTTTGCCGTCGGTGTTCCACAGACGGGGACCAATGCGCCGACGTCTGTCGCCAAGAAAGATGAAAAGAAAGAGCCAGACCTGCTGGCCAAGCACGAGGATCCCGACGACCCTGTCGCACTGGAAGATCGAAAGAAGAGGCCTTCACTCATTCCAGTTTTCGACTTCCACAAGTCGTCATACGAACACGGGACGTTGAAACCCCTCGACCAGCTTCGCGGTAATGTTCACGGCTACCAGACCGAGTTTTTGATTGCCACCGTTCCTGATCCAGTCGATTCACCTTACGGTCATGCTTTCGATCAGGTCGTGGATGCGATCCAGCGGGGAGTGGAAAAGAAGGACGGTTACATTCTCGATCGCTGTTGGCTGCCGTGGGATACCGACCGAAAGATGAAACCCAAGCCGGGCGAGCCGCCGAGCAACCTGCGCGAGCGATTTCCCGGCATCCTACTATTTCGGCACGGCAAGCAGAAATCCCTCAATGTCGATAAATCAGGCCTGTGTGTGGTCTTCCTGGTGGGTGAAACTCCGATGGGAGGGATTCACAAAAAAGCTCTTTACGCCTCGCTGAGACTGATGGCCGAGGTCGGTCACCCAACGCATGTGCCTGTACGACTGATCGGCCCCTTCTTCTCGGGGTCGCAGACTTCGCTACAGTTCGTGATTGGCGACTGGTGGGGGCTCGGCAACTCGATTTACTCCGACCAAAGCCTACACCCGACGTACCGCTTCAAGATCATCACGGGCAACGCGACTGCCATTCGCAAGAACGAGTTCTTCTCGTACGAGGCAAACAAGGACAACTTCCCGGCCTGGCGGCAGGACGGGATCGAATTTTCCTCCACCGTCATCCCGACGCGCACCACGCTGGGGGCCATGCTGCACTTTTTGACGAAGCGGGATGGCACCGGAACACAGGACGCCATTCCAGCCAGCGTCGATCTGATGCCGGGCAAAGTTGCACTCCTCACCGAATCGAACACCGGCTTCGGCAAGGCGTTCGCGGACATGAAGAACGATCGACTTCTGACTATGCGCTTCCCGCTACACATTTCACGAGTGAAGAACGAATACACGACGATCATGAAGGAAAAGGATCGCAAGGCTGGAGTGCCCATGGACGATCCATTGTTGAGCCTGTCCATCGTGGACGATCAAAGTAGCGTGGAAGGTGTCCCCTCTCAGGGCGGCACGACGACGACGGCAACCAACGGACAAGTTCTCTCGCGAATTCTGGCGACAATCTCGCGGGAGCATTGCCGCTATGTGGGCGTCATCGCGAGCGATTCGCGCGACAAGCTTTTCCTGATTCGGCTGATCCGCGAACACTGCCCGGACGTCCGAGTGTTCGTGACCGATGGCGACCTGCTGCTCACGCACCCGGAATATCGCTATTACATGCGCGGCGTGATCATCGGCTCTACATACCCCCTCGAACCACGCAATCAGAACTGGGTGAAGGCCGGCAACACGGAGCGGATTCTGTTCCCCTCCGTCGGGGCTCAGGGCTATTACAATGCCACGCTGATGCAATTCGGCCTGGACAATCAGCTTTTGGAATATGCCGCACCCGCGTTTGCCCTCCGAGGTAACGACACGGCCGAGGAAGCAGACGTGCGACCGCCGATCTGGATCAGCATGGTCGCTCCGAACGGGGCCATTGTGCCACTGCACCTCTACACGAACTACGAGGACCGCTATGGCTATATGGCGAAACGACACAAAGGGGACGCGGACGAAGCGGAATCCGCCGCAATCGAGGGCTTGGACTTTCCCGGCGCGATGCTGCCGATCGGTCTCGCCTTATTAGTTGGCTGGGGCTTCCTGATCGCTCGGGCCTGGGGAAATCCACATGCCCGGCTGTTTTGGAAAGGCGGTTCACTGCTCTCGCTACCCGATCTTTTCTATCGCAATATCGTGCTCGGATCGCAGGTGTTGCTAGCCGTGCCGCTCGTGTGCGTGGTCTGGACGCATGCCGAAACCGAGGAATTCGATTCGACCTCATCCCTGTGTCTCCTGGGGATTGCCTGCTTCTGCATGTTGGCACTTGCGCTCGGCATGATTAAGCCGCTTTGTCGGAGAGGCGTGGTTACGGTTCTGCGTGGACGACCTCTGGCCGGTGATTCTGGTGTCCTGCGCGGAATTCCTCGGGATTCGCGGGTTGAAATTGCAACCTGGGTGACCTTAAACCTCGGACTGCTGTTGGTCGTGCTCGGTTTTGCCGTGCTCGCTCTTGGTCGCTTCTGGACATACGGCGACTTTGCTCGAAGGGCACTTTTTTTCGTCCGGGCGGTCGATTTTACCACGGGCCTCTCGCCCATGACGCCGCTGTTTTTCGTCTGTCTCGGCTACGCGGCCTGGGGCTATTTTCAGTTAAAGAGAACGCATCTCTCGGAACGCTTCCATGTGCCTTCACCCTATCCAGAGGCGGAGAGCTTTCGTCGCATTCATCTCGCGGATCGATCCGTGCGCGACGAGGTCGCCCACGAGGCAATTGCACTACGGCACATGGTGCCCATCTCTGCGGCGGTCATTGCCTTGGCAGGTTTCGGCATCGCGGTTTGGATTCAATCGCTGCCTACGGTGGAAGGCTGGGCGTGGGACATGCTGTTCTTCACCGGCTTCGCGATGCTCTTTCTACTTTCGACTACGACACTCGTTCGCATGTTCTTTCTGTGGCGAGCCGTCAAAAGCCTCCTCGATGCGATCGCCGCCCAGCCCATGATGCGAGCCTTCGGCCGGCTGCCCACGAAAGTGACGGAGGTCTTCGGCAAGTACCTCTTCACCCAGAAGCCGCAACTGTCGCATTTACAGGTGCCCGCCCATCAATTACGTTTGTTGATCGAAGCGGTCGAGAAGGATCCGAAGGCACCGGATTCGTTGCGAAATCTCAGCAAGACCGCGGACGAGATCGATGCGATTCTGGCGGAGCAACTCACGGCCGCCCGCAAACGAGGGGCGGCCCGACGTGCCGAACGCGAGGTACGCGATCGACTTTCGGGAGTAGCGGGATTGTGTCTGGAACTGCTGGCACCACGCGGAAAAGTTCTGCCCGTAGACGACGCCTTCGGCGGGGGACACGGCAAGGACGAAGGGAAGTCTGACACCTCGGCCGATCCGGCTTGGGTGGCACTCGCTGAATCGGTGGCCGCGACGCAGGTCGTGATTTTCATCGCGCAGTTCTTCGTGCAACTTCGCAATCTGGTCTGGGGTGCAGTGGTCACGTCGTCGCTCTTGCTAATGGCGGCGACGTCCTATCCGTTTCATCCGGAAAAGCTTTTGCTCATGGGTTTGATCGGGTTGAGCGGAGCCAGCATGGCCGGTATTGTTTTCGTTCTCGTCGAGATGAATCGAGACGAAGTCGTCAGCCGGGTCACGCGAACAACACCCGGAAAGTTCTCACTCGATAGCGGCTTTCTGGGCTCGTTCTTCACCTACATCGTGCCGGTCGCCGGCGTGCTCGCGGCCCAGTTGTCCGGCAGTTTCCGCTGGCTGCTGGAGCCGTTGTTGCGAGTCATGAAGTAGCGATTCGTCACGCAATACTTGGAACCCGAGACACAAAAATCGACCTCGGGTACGAAATGTTTCCGAGAATCGATACAGAGCCGCGCACGCAGCGCCGCGGAGTAAGCGGTTTAGCGTCTCGCGGGTTCAACAGCTTACTCCGCTGCGCTGCGTGCGCGGCTCTGACGGAATTTTGTCGGGTGCGTCAATGAAGTCATTTTCAGCGAAAGCAACGGATTGCTTCCCTCGTTTACGACTCCGGCTGGTCTCCTTGCATCGCCAGCAGTGTCTCCACGCTCGGACTCGAAAGTCGTCCGCTTGCCTCGACTTGCCGAAAACCGTGCCGTACATGGCACTTGCCGCTTGCTGACGGGGCTTGCTTGTAATACATCGGATAAATCGTCCCCTCTTTACCTTCGGATCCGACCCATGCCAGCACCGCGGCTCGTGCTCGAACGCATGATGCACCGCCAGTCGATTGCCGTTCCCGGCGAATCGATGGCCAGCTACGCCCTGCTCAAGATCGTCCCCGCTGGGGATGATGGCGTCAGCCTTCCGTTGACTCTTGCCCTGTGCATCGACATTTCTGGATCGATGTACTGGGGCGATGGCACCGGTAAATCCCGCCTCGATCGCGTTCGCGACGCGGCCAACGCCGCCGTCTCCAAGCTGAAGCCGACGGACCGCATCGCCCTCATCGCGTTTGGCAACGGGGCCGAAATCGTGCTGCCGCCCACGCCTGCCTCCGAGGCCGAGAAGATCGCGGACACCCTGTCCAAGATCGACCAGTACAGCGTCGATCAGGCCGGCACCACGATGGACGAAGGCATCACCCAGGCCTTGCGAGCGTTGATGACACCCGATGAAGTGGGCCGACTCTTGCAAGTCGTCGTGCTGACAGATGGCGAAACTTCTGGTGAAACGAACTGCCGCGAATTGGCCCGCCAGGCCTGGGAAAAGAAAGTCCGTTTCACGATCATGGGCGTCGGCACAGAATGGAATAGCGGCCTGATCAAGGATCTGGCCAAGGCGAGTGATGGCCGCTGGTACTACATTGAGGCCGAGAAAACCGACGAAGCGATGCGAGTGTTCCTCGCCGAGTTCGATCGCCTGGCCGACACGACCTTCGTGAACGTCAACCTGGAGATCAAACCGGTCAAGGACGTGAAAATCAAGCGGGTTCGCCAGGTCACGCCGCAAATTCGCGAGATTCCACTGAACACGATTGACGAGCGATTCTCGTTCGGTGTGCTGGGGTCACTGGAGCGATCCCAGCAGACGAAGTACATTCTCGACCTGAGTTTGCCGCGCCGGCCCGATGGAAAATATGTCGTGGCCCAGGTCGAAGTGAAGTACGATCTGGGCGACGGAGTATTGCTTTCGACCGGCATGGTGCCACTCGAAATGACCTACACGGCCGCCAGCCACGGGTATGTGAATGCCGAAGTTGCTCGGCATATAGACGAGGTGCAGATTTACGAACTGAACGCGAACCTACAACAGGCGATCGAGTCCGAATCCGCGGACGACATCAAGCGGGTGGCCGAGCAAATTGCCAAGAAGGGCGAAGTCCTTGGGCCGCGTGGTGCAAAGAAGACCATGCTAGCTCAACAGGTACTTTCCGAACTGCAAGGTGGCGGACGGGTGACGAAGAAGACGATGCTGGCCGTGGACGACGCGGCCCGCAGTGCCGACGAGAACTACGGTTGAAGCACGAACTGAACATCCCACCGAGGTGACCGCCAATGATTTGTCCTGCTTGCGGAGCCGCCAACGAAGACGGCGTCCCTTTTTGCGAGACGTGCAAGGCCGATCTGGAGATGCCGGCCGTCGCGCCGTCGTCGCTCATGACCGAATCCGTGTATAGCACGACGGTCGACGAGCCCATTCCGCTCGAGCCGATTCAGCTGGAACCGGTTGAGGAGGCCCCCGCAGTCTCCCAGGCAGAACCCGTTACTGCCACTTTGGAATCCACCGGAGATCATCCGGTCATACCGGCACCTCCGCCGTTTCCATCCGGTCCATCGGACGACTTCCCGACGGCCGAGCCAGCAGTTCCGGGCGCGACCCCGAAGGTGACGGTTGCACCTTCGGCGGCAGCCAATCCGAAGCTGGTCGTGGTTCGCGGCCAGCGGATCGACGTGCAGTATCCGATCTACCCAGGCAAGAACTTCATGGGTCGAACCGATGACAAGCCCGTCGATATTGACATTGAGGACCAGGAATCCGCCGATCGCATCTGGTCGTCGCGGCAACATGCCGTGATCACGTTCGAGGAAGGCAAGTTGGTACTCGAAGACCTGAACAGCCTGAACGGAACATTTGTCAATCGCACCCGCGTTCATCCCGGCCAGATGAAGGAACTGCAAGCGAACGACGTGATCCAAATCGGCACGGTCCACATGAAGCTGGTACTCGAATAAGTCGTTTGCCATGCCCCAAGTTGTCCCATGTCCCGCATGCGGCCAACACTTGAAACTACCGGACGGCCTCCTGGGCAAGCCGGTCAAGTGCAAGTGTTCGCATGTGTTCACCGCCCCGGCCTCCGCGACTGCCTGCCCGGTTTGCAACGCGATGGTCGCCGAATCGGCCACCGACTGCCCCGATTGCGGTTATAAACTTAAAACTCGAGTCGCCGCTGAGCCCGCTGTACTGGAAGAGGACGAGAAGCCCAACGTCTGTCCGAATGCCGCGTGTGGCACCTTGAACCCACCGGGCGAACGCCTGTGTCAACGGTGCAACACGCCTCTACCCGGTGCCGTTGGCCAAATCATTGCTGGAAAATATCGGATCGAGCAGCCTCTGGCGACAGGCGGGTTCGGCGTGGTCTACAGGGCAATCGTCGCGGCAACGGGAGAACCGGTCGCCGTCAAGGAGATGATTGCCACGGACTCGAAAGAGTTCAACATCCGGCGGACATTCTTTCGACGAGAGGCGGAGATCCTCGGGGCTCTTCAGCATATCCCGATTGTGCCACGGTTGTACGATTTCATCGAGGAGGGCAGTGCGGCCTACCTGGTGATCGAGTTTATTCCGGGCAGCGACCTTCTGAGCTGTCTGCAACAGCCGGGCGCGAAGCCATTCCCGATCAAGCAAGTTGCCGCGTGGGGGGCCAAGATCTGCGAGGCCCTCGCACACATGCACCGAATGAATCCGCCACTGATCCACCGGGACATGAAGCCGGACAACGTCATGTTGCAACCGGATGGCCAGACTATCCGGCTGATCGATTTTGGCACGGCACGCGAAATGGGCAAAGGGCCACGCGAACGGATGGTCGCAAAGACAAAGGTATTCACGGAAGGGTACGCCCCTCAAGAACAGGTGGCGGGAAAACCTGAACCACGCAGCGATCTGTTCGCCCTCGCCGGCACCTTGTATCATCTGGCAACCGGAAAAGCGCCGGATGGCCATTTCACCGGATACGATCTATCGAAGCAGATCTCCGAGTATCCTGATTCCGAACGCTGGTTCTGGGAAATCCTGGCAATAAACCTGTCTCAGGAAGTGTGCGATCGATACATGACGGCTCGCGACATGAAGGGGGATTTGGAACGTGCCTCCATCACCCGCGAGATGCACTGCACGAAGTGCGGCACGGCCACCCCCGCCCGCGAGCCCTACTGTCGCGGCTGTGCGGGAGCGATCGCACCGCCGGGTCCGGCGTGCCATCAGTGTGAAAGGCCGAGCTTGCTAGGCAGCCGATTTTGCATCACGTGTGGTGCTCGATTGTGAACTTAGATCAGTGCCACGATCCGTTTACGGATCGCGGCTTCACTAAGCTGAAATGGAATCTCTGTGAATGAACCCGAGCTGCCTCCGATCGAATCCCGCCGCACGGAAGTGATTGCCGACATCGAGCCGGCCATTGCTCCGACGTGCCCGCTCTGCCAGGCCGTCCGTGTGGCCGACGTGAACTATTGCGCCGATTGCGGTGTTATTTTTCCCGATGGCTCCGCGCCGGTGACGCAGGCCGTCCCGCCAGGCCTCATTGGCGGACGATACCAATTACGCGATCGAATCGCGGAGCGCAGAGGCGTCGAACGTTATCGGGCCGAGGACATTGGCAATCCCGAATCGCCCATTCCGGTCATTATCCTCAGGCAACTCAGCGGAGGCGACACGCAAACTTCGCCGGAAGACGCCGGTTCAGGCCTCGAATTCGATTTAGTCGAACGGTCCGAGCAGGCGACGATGTACGTCCCCGATCCTGTGGGTTCCGTGGAGTGGCCCGGCATCGCATGGGAGCAAGGCGTTTTGCTGCGGGCCGCCCATCTCTCATTGCCCCGGCTGATTGATTCGTTCAGCGAAGAAGGTGTGGCCTATCTCGTTGAGGAAGTTCCTTCCGGCTCCAACTTGTGGGATGAATGGGATCGCGACGGAGTGACCAATCGCGAGCGGTTCGAGTGGATGATTCAACTTGCCCAGGCAATCAATCGACTGCACCACGCCGGTG
>Ga0163144_10022783_pt1 | contig 12400 bp, 11 predicted proteins | sample OliLak19BULKMAT1_FD_123175 | JGI IMG/M metagenome (GOLD analysis project Ga0163144, IMG submission 123175) | Freshwater microbial mat bacterial communities from Lake Vanda, McMurdo Dry Valleys, Antarctica - Oligotrophic Lake LV.19.BULKMAT1 | ecosystem: Environmental > Aquatic > Freshwater >... | reverse complement strand
GTTGTTCCATGGAAAATCGCCTTTCTCGACGATGGCTCCGCCGAGCGAGGTGCCATGTCCGCCGACCAGCTTGGTCAGCGACAGGACGACGATGTCGGCACCGTGCTGCAGCGGATTGAATAGTGGCGGCGGCGACACCGTGTTGTCGACGATGAAGGGTAGCCCGCGGTCGTGCGCGACTTTGGCGATCGCCTCGAAGTCGTCGACGTTGCACTTGGGATTGCCGATCGATTCGCTGAAGACCAACCTGGTCTTGTCGTCGATCGCCCGCGCCACCGCGGCCGGATCGCTGGAATCCACGAACTTCACGGTGATCCCGAAACGACTGAACGTCTGCCGGAACAGCGTGACGGTACCGCCGTACAGGTTGGTCGTGCTGACGATGTTCTGGCCGGCCGAGGTGATCGCAGCAATGGCGTAGAAGATGGCGGCCTGGCCAGAAGCAGTGGCCACAGCGCCAGCAGCGCCATGCAGGGCGGCGACGCGCTTCTCCAGCACATCGGTGGTCGGATTCATCAGGCGCGTGTAGATGTTGCCGAAGGCGCGCAGGGCGAACAAGTCGGCCGCGTGCTGCGCATCCTTGAATACGTAACTGGTGGTTTGGTAGAGCGGCACAGCCCGCGATCCAGTGGTCGGATCGGGCACCTGGCCGGCATGCAGGGAGATGGTTTCGGCGTGGTCGGTCATGGGCAGCTCCGCGGGATCAGGGACCTACCCGCTGGACTGGGCGCTTCAATGGATCGCAGCCCCTCGCGACCTCCCGCTGTCGGACTTTCCCACATTCATCCAACGGGTTTGCTGGCAAGTCCCACGGCGACAAGCCGGTTTGGGCTCCGTAGATTCAGGCAGGAGGTCACCCATGACCCGTCTGATCGTCACCCTACTCACGCTCACTGCCGCGCTCTCGGCCGCTACCGACGAGCACAAGCCTCACCGGGCTCTAGGCGCCGTGCTTGGTCGTCAGACCATCGATGCCGGTCATGTCCTGGAAGCCCGCGCCATCACCGGGAAGCCAGGCGTCGTCCTGATCCGTTGGGGCGATGTCGGCAACGCCATCGACAAAGGCAACGCCAAGGGATCGGCCTTCTCGTGGGGCGGCAGCGCCAGCTGCCCCGGCATCACGCTGATCAAGGACGTCGCCTTCGAGGATGGCACGAAACGGGAGGCCAAGCCAGCCCCCAAGGCTGATAGCAAGAAGGACGCGAAGCCAAACGGCGGCACCGACCAGCTGACCAACGACAACGACCCCAACACCGTGACCTGGAATACCAAGACCAGCTCGGCCTGGGATGGCGTCCTGGTCAAGGCAGCCAGCGGCTCGACCATGAGTATCACCTCGGGTCCGGCCACTATCAGTATCGTCGTACCCTGAATACCTGGCAGTGGCCATTCTCCGGCCCGCCACTACACGCTGTCATGGCGTTGAGCAGGCGGGTCGGGATGGTACCGGGATTGGGTAGCGTCGGCGTCATCGCCTCCGAGCGCGGCGTCGTCTTCATCGAGATGCACGCCTGGCCTGCCCAGCCGGTCTTGCGCCATCGCCGCGATGAGATCGTCGAAGCCGATCATCCGGTGATCAGTGCGCTATTTGCACAGCTCGAAAGCTATGTGATGGGCCGCACCAAGGACTTTCCGATCGCTTGTGACTTCCATGGCATAACACCGATGGCCCGGGCAGCGATGGAGGCCGTTCGCAAGATCCCTTACGGGCAGACCAAGTCCTACGATCAACTCGCCAGCACCATTCCTGGCGGCACCGCCCCAGTGGTGCGCGACGCGCTGGCCCGCAACCCTCTGCCGGTTCTCATCCCCTGCCATCGCGCCCTGGCAAGCGCCCACATGGGCGCCTACCCGGGACCGCTGGCTACCAAGCGCAGCCTCCTGGCCATCGAAGGGCTCGATTGCCGCAAGATCCGCGACCCACGCACGGGCGAGACCACCGATCGAGTGGTGCGGCGCTGAGGCACTTGTCGTGCAACCCGCCCTGCTAGGGTCCGTCCATACGAGGATCCCATGCCCGACCCGTTCAAAGCCTACGACATCCGCGGACTGTATCCCCAGGAGCTCAACGAGTCTCTGGCCTACCAGACCGGCAACGCCACAGCACAGGTCCTGGGCCTGACCGGCAAGACCTTCACCGTTGGCCGCGACATGCGGGTGTCCGGCCCCATGTTGAAGGTCGCCGTCATCCAGGGCCTGGTCGACGCCGGCGTGCACGTCATCGATGTCGGCATGGTCTCGACCCCGGCCGTGACCTTCAGCATGCACCACCTCAACACCGAGGGCGGCATCCAGGTCACCGCCTCGCACAACCCGGCAGCCTACGGCGGCATCAAGATCACTGGCCCCGGCTTCAAGCCGATCGGCGGCGGCACCGGCATGGAGGAGATCGAGCGGATCGCCCGCGCCTGCCAGATCGTCAAGAATCCAGGTGGCTCGGTCACCGAGACGGTCACCTTGGACGCCTATGCCACCTACTTGGCCAAGCTGTGGGCGCCCAAGCGTCGTCTGAAAATCGTCGTCGATGGCGGCAACGGCATCATCGGCACGATGTTCCAGCACCTGCTGCCGAAGTTGGCGGACGTGCAGCTGATCCCGCTGAACTTCGATCCGGATGGCCGCTTCCCGATCCACGAGGCCAACCCGCTGAAGCTGGAGAATCTCAAGCAACTGCAGGCTCGGGTGAAGGCCGAGAAGGCCGACTTCGGCGCCGCCTTCGACGGCGACGGCGACCGCTGCGCCCTGGTTGACGAGAACGGCGAATTCATCTCGTGCGATTTCACCACTGCCCTGCTCGCCAAGTACTACCTCGCCAAGGAGCCTGGCGCGACCGTCGCCTACGACCTGCGCTCATCCAAGGTGGTGGCCGAGTTCGTCCAATCGCTGGGTGGCAAGGCGGTCGAAACCCGTGTCGGCCACAGCTTCATCAAGCAGACCCTGAAGCAGGAGCACGCGGTCTTCGCTGGCGAGCTGTCGGGCCACTACTACTTCCGCGACTTCTGGAACGCCGACAGTGGACTCTACGCCTTCATCCTGCTGGCCAACATCGCCAGCGAGACGACTAGGCTGTCCGACCTGGTCAAGCCCTTGCTCAAGTACTTCCATACCGGCGAGATCAACTTCAAGGTCGCCGACCCGGCTGCCGTGTTCGCCCGCGCCAAAGCGCTGACCGGCGGCACCGTCCAAGAGCTCGACGGGGTGACCGTCCGCTTCTCCGACTGGTGGTTCAATCTGCGCGCCAGCAACACCGAACCCGTCGTGCGCCTGAACCTGGAAGCGAACACCGCCGCCCAACGCGACGCCAAGCTGGCTGAAATCAAGACGCTCATCGCCGGCTGACGCTTATCACGCCTGCATGATGGCTTGGGGACAGGGCGGAACCATCATCCCGCATTGCCACTTGGGCCAAGATTCGTAGTACACGGACCGGATCCGGCCCGCACGACAACCCCGTTGCACGGAATGGGAATCATGTCCTCGCCCCAAGCTCTCGCAGCCGCCCACCTCGCCGGTGATCCGTTGGCGAAAGCCTGGCTTGGCGAGCCGTGGACTGGGATCCGTTCGACCGCCGACCACGCCCGCCGGATGTTGGTCGCGGGCGTGTGGGACCGCGTGGCGCTGGCTCGACTGCATCCACTGCTGAAGGACCCGGCCAGCGTCGTGGTCGTCACCGGCCAGCAGCCTGCGGTCGGTGGCGGTCCACTCTATAGCCTAGTCAAGCTCGCCCACGCCATCGCCCTTGCCCACCGCCTCACCGAGGAAGACATACCTACGGTGGCGTGGTTTTGGTGCGCCTCCGAGGATCACGACCTCGGCGAGGCCAATCATGCCGACCTCCTGCTGCGCGACGGCAGCATCGCCCGGGTCACTACGGATCTGGGCCCCGGCAAGTCGGCGCTGCGCTGGCGGGCAGCCGCGCTGTGGTGGGATCTGCTGGTGGCCCGCTGCCAGTCGCAATTCGGCCAGGGTCTGGGCAGTCGCTGGCTGTTGGAACGCGCTCCCATCGGCGATGAAGGCATGGGCGCTTGGCTGTGCCGCGTGATACGTGACCTGTGCGCCGGCCATCCGGTGGTCGCCTGTGAATCGCATGTCCTGCGCCCCCTGTGGGCAGCCCGGCTGTCGGCAGCCTGCGCCGCCTGGCCGGCAGCAGAACTGGCCATCCGCCAGCAGGACTTAGTTCGTCACGGCTACCCCGATCCCTTCGGCCCCCTGCCCCGAGCACCGCTCTTCCATGATACCGCCGCCGGTCGCTTCACGGTCGACCAGCCTAGCGATCTGCCACCTGAGACGCTCAGTCCCGGCGCTGCCCTGCGTCCGATCCTCCAGCAGCTCGCGCTACCGGCCGCCGCAGCGATCCTTGGACCAGGCGAGCTGGCCTATCACGCTGCTATTGGTCCTGCCTACGCCGCTCTGGGCGCCCAACCGCCCCAACTCATCCCCCGCTGCTCGCTGACCCTGCTGCCGTCATGGGCCGCTCGGTCCGCCCAGCGTCTGGGCATATCACCACAAGATGTAGTCGATGGAGGACCGATGCGCCTTCAGTCACCGTCTTCCAACCGCCTGGACACCCTCACCCAGGCGATCAATCAACTCGGTGATGGCTCTGACCGGCGTATCGCCTCCGCCCAGGTCCGCCTGCGCCGCGAACTCGACCGTCTCGCACATTCCTTGGAGCGCGGCGCCCGCATTGAAGCCGGTCTGCCCGCGCCTGGTGCGATCAGTGGCCTGCTCCGTCCCCGCGGCAAACGCCAGGAACGCACGCTCAGTCTGTTCCAGGCGATCTGGGAGCATGGTCCCGGCGTGATGGCCGAACTGATCCACGCGGCCAGTGAGATGGCGCCCGGCCAGCACCGGCTGGTCGATCTGGCGTGACGGTGACTGTTCACGTCCATTCCTCGGGTAACGAATTCCCCCGCGTTAAAATTCACACTGTGCGAGTTACGTCGATTCAAAAAGTTGTAAATCGAGTTTTTTGACATTACGACGAGCCTCGAATGTACACATATTATGCTGGTATTCCAGCAATATACACACGATGAAGGCCTGCAGGTCGAAATCCCGCAACGTCTCTGTCACTTACCCTTGGTCATGGATGTCCTGCGACGATCCCGGGTGCTGGAGACGATCGACCATGCTATTGGTCAGCATGTCCTAAGCGAGGTATCGACCGGGGAATGCGTTGCTGTGATCCTAGCCGGCGTGTTCGTAGGAGCGCATGTCTGTGGCGCATTCGCGACCGCCTGGCTCCCTAATGCGGTCAGCTTGGGAGCGCAGGCCGACACCACCCGGCCCACGATAAGCTCGGCCATCCCGGTGGACGCAGCCGTGGGGATTGCGGTGAACCAGAGTGTCACCGCCACCTTCAGCGAGGAGATGGACCCGGCCACGATCACCTCCGCGACCATGACCCTAAAGCAGGGCGCGACCGCGGTCGCCGGAGCGGTCGCCTACGTCGGCGTCACCGCGACCTTCAATCCGACCGCCGATCTCGCTGCCGGCACCGTCTATACCGCAACGATCACCACCAGAGCCAAGGATCTTGCGGGGAATGCCCTGGCGAGCGCCCAGGTGTGGACCTTTACCACCAGCGCGGCCTCGAACGGTGCGTCAAGCAGCGACGATGACGGCTGTGGACTTGGCTCCACGGGTGTGATCTTTCTGGCCCTGGCCGGGATTCTGCTCCTGAACCTGCGGTCGAAAACGGAGCGCTGAGAGTCGGTTTCGACTCCGATGGCGCCGGCCAAGCCCCACAACCTACCGGCTGCCACGTCGAGTGAACAGGAGACGACAGGAGCTGACGCACGAACTGCACGAAAGGCAAAGTCCAATCCGGGGGTCGAGGAGCTTGCCGACCCTTGGTGCGCCCCCTACGTTCTCCACGATCATCCCCGACATCATCCCGGCAACTTCGGCCTCAGAGACATGTTCATTTCCCCCGTTGGCCTTGTTATGGGGCTGGCCGCGTTCCTCATCCTGGCGGGCTGCTCAGGCAACGTAGGTCGAGCCGGTTTGGCAGAAGGACAGATCCCTTCCTGCGGATCACCAGCCATGCAATGGCGTGACGTATCCGCGCGGCTCACCATGGATACGCCGACCCGCCGGATCAGTTGTCGAGCGATTCTGCATCGAAATGCCGAATGTAGCATTCGTCTGGTTCTGCTCGCAGACGAGGGCCCGCTATTGCTGGACATCGAGCGAAATGGGTCCGGCATCCACCTCCACCAGTCTGTCGAAGGCCTCCACGACTCGGCCGCGAGTATCGGCGAAATCGTCTGGCAAGTATGGGGTAATGAGCAATCGTGCCCCGGTAGTTGGGAGGACGGCGTCTGGGTGGTTGACGGAGATACGACGCGACGAGTGTTTGGTGGTGATCCCCTTTTGCTCCGGCGTATTGAGCGGCAGCAGCCTAGTGTCGATGTCGGGGACTACCGCATTTGGGAGGGAAGCCTGCTAGCCTACCAGGCCCGAGCCAGTGGCCCAGGCTTCTCTGTGACCGTCATCTTGGATCGTCCCATGCCTACACGGGCGCAGGCCCCCGGCTTGCGCTAGAAAACCAGTCTTCTACGGGCTTTAAAACTGATAGATGATACCGAACTCAGAGTCCGCGTGAATAAGTCCATTGTCGACGAGTTCGAGCTCGACGCAGTGTGATTACCCCCGAAACACACGTGATCGAGGACCTCGACAGCCTCGACAGCGTTGGCTGATCGTATGACTGGAACAAGCGTTCAAGGTCAAGTGCCCTGAACACGAAGCCCGCAACCTGCGCACGATAGGCGACATCCACACATTCATCGCTCGCCTTCAGGCCCAGCACAAGGGCATCGGCTCTCGACCTTAGGCTTTTGTCGATGGTTGTTGCTCGCGGATGAACTGGTGCAGTGCCGCCAGACTGGCGAAGGCCTTCTTCCCCGTGTCTGCATCACCAATGCGAACCTGATATTTCCGCGAGACGAGCAAGGCCAACTCCAACGCGTCGATAGAGTCGAGGCCAAGGCCTTCGCCGAATAGAGGTGCCTGCGGATCGATGTCCTCCGGCGTGACATCTTCGAGGTGAAGCCCGGTGATGATCAACATAGCCAGGGAGCGCAGCGATTCGTCCATGCGTGGTAGCCTAGATCCGATGCCTCTCTATCAAGGGCACGGCGCTGGCGCCCGCTCATAGCGCTCTATCCAGGCCACCTCAGGCTCGACCCCGGTCTCGATGCGCGCCAGGAGCACCGCCGGCGCACCCTCACCGATGCAACGCTCGGCCATGCGACGACCCTCGCGGTCGCTGGCACCAAGCACCACCTGCCCGCCGCCGCGGATCCCCAGGCGAATACTCGCTTCGCCGATCGGGGTGCTGGCGAGGGTGTAGGCAAAGGATTGGAAATCCGGGACACCTTCACGGCGCCCCCGCTCGAAGGCGGCATCGGTCAGCAGGCAACCGCTGTCGGTCAACAGCACGATGTGGGTCGCAGACGGCCACGGCTTGAGCAGATGCCCGAGGGCGACCAGCAACCGGCATGGCGCATCCATGCGGCCCCAGGACGGGTCCACCGCACCGGTCACCTGGCGGGCTGTGGGGCGTGGCAGAATGCCAACTGCGGCCGGTATGCCCCACGAGCCGGTCGCGCCGCCGGCTTCCCAACCCTTGGCCGTAGCTTCGGCACGCGTGACCAGCGCTGCGGGCTGCGCCGCCAGCGCGCGCGGCGGCCGATCGCCCAGGAGCACTACGCCATTCATCCCGCCAAAGCCAGCATTCGTCGACAGCCAGGGGCCTGGCGCGACATGCAGCCCTGCTCCAAGGACTCGGATGGCACCCGGTACCCCCAGGTTGTGATAGCCCACAGTCCCAGGCGCTGCAGCCCCGGTTGCCAAGCACTCAGCAGCCAGGACGACTTCGGTCAGACCGCAGGCGCCCAGGCTGTGGCCCAGTCCGCCCTTCCAACCGACCACCGGTACTCCGCCCATGATCCGAGCGTATGCCAGACTCTCGGCATCGTCGTTCGCCCGGGTACCGGTCCCGTGCGCCACGATCAGGCCGGGCAGCGCGACCAAGCCCAGCGCCAGTGCCTGGCTGCAGGCAGCGGAGAGGCCGCCGCCATCGCGGGTCGGTGCGGTCAGATGACTAGCGTCCAGGCTCTGGCCCCAGCCCTGGAGTTGCACCCGCCCGGTGGCCGCGTCGAGCAGGACCGCGGCGGCGGTTTCGCCGAATTGGATGCCGGCGCGGGCGGCATCGAATGGACGGCAGCGGTCGGGGTCGACCGCCTTCAGACCGGCGAACCCTTCGTCAACGAAGTCTGCGAGCCGATCGCCGCCGAGGACGAGTACGCGTCTGGCGTCGCCAGCGCGGATCAATCGCGCTGCCTCGGCCAGCGCGACCGGGCCACTGGCACAGGCTGCGCCGAGGGCCCAGGCCGGGCAGGCGAAATGCCTGGCCAGTTGCCTGGCCAGGCACGCCGGGCTGCCGCTGTGCCGATCGCCGCCGGGGAGCACAGCCTCCGCCCACAGCGGCAGGTCGCCCTTGGCGGTGGCAAGCAGAACGACGTCCGGGGCCTTACCGATGCAAACCTCGCCGCCCAACCTTTGTAGCAGAGGTAGCAGCGGACCAACGAGCCGCCCTGGCCTTGCGCTACCGTCAGCCAGGGCGTCGAGGGTGGCATGGATGTCACCGCTCGGGGTGGCAACCGCCCAGTGTGCGAGGAATGGCATCGCCGCACCGTGTCTTTCGCCGACACCGGCTCAAGAGGTGGACGCAGCCAGATGTGCGCCAAGCTGCACCAGGCATGAGCGCACGCAATAGCATCTTCTGGCGGCACGGCGCGGCGCTGCCGGCGACATACCCCTGCGTGCTGCCAGACCTACTCACGGCAGCCCGACATCGCGCCGGCAGCGCGACGGTCCTGGTCGACGGCGCGGCCAGCGTCGACTGGAGGTGGCTTGAAACCGCTGCAAGTCGTGTCGCAGCAGCCCTCGCCGAGGTGATTCCGCCAGGTGCACGTTTGGCGATGATGTTGCCCAATGGCGTCGACCTGCTCGTCGCCGAACTGGCGGCCTGGCGCTTGGCGGCAGTCGCTGCCCCGATCTGGGCGGGCATGGGCGCAGGGGGCGCTGCCGCGGTCAAGCGCACCGGTGCCCCGCTGGTGATCACCGACGATGCCGCCGCTGTCCCGCCCGGGGTTCGCCACTGCACCACTGCCGAACTCCGCCGGCTCGCCAGCCACGGCCCGAGCCTCGATCAACGCTTGGTCTCGCCAGACGACCCGTGCCTTCTCCAATCGACCAGCGGCTCCGGTGGCGCTGCCCGTGGCGTGCTCCTCACCCATCGCAACCTATGCTCGCAACAGGCCGCCTTCGCGCAGATGTGGCCGGACCTCGGTCCAGGCGACCGCTTGGCTGGTTACCTGCCGTGGCACCATAGTTTCGGCGGCCTAGCTGAATGCCTGATGAGCCTAGTTCGCGGATCGTGCCTGACCGTCATCCCCGGCGCCGGGCGGGACCAGGCTGCTTTCCTCGCGACCATCGCGGCGGTCCGGCCGACGGTGTTCCAGAGCGTGCCCAAGATGCACCGGGTCGCGACCCTGGCCGACGTGCTTGATCACACCTGTCTGCGCTGGGCCTTCAACGCTGGCGCCACCATGGGCCCAGCGGAAGAACGCTGGTATGTGGACCACCAGGTGCCGCTTTTGGAAGGCTGGGGCATGACCGAGACCAGCCCCAGCGCCACCATCACGCCGCCAAGTGAACCGCGGACGCCGGGATGCGTCGGTCGACCGATCCCTGGCGTGTCGGTCGGGATCTGTGGCGATGGGCACATCCTCGTCGCCGGACCTGGGGTCATGGCTGGCTACGATGGCGACCCCGTAGCCACCGCGCGGATCATCGGCCACGATCCGCAGGTCGGGCGCTGGCTGGACAGTGGCGATCTCGGAACGTGGTCGGAAGCCGGCTTGCAACTTGAAGGTCGAGGCGACCTCTCGATCAAACTGGCAAATGGCGAGAAGGTCGAACTCGGCCTGATCGCCACCCGTCTCGAAGGCTGCCGGGGCGTGCGCATGGCCGTGGTCTGGAATCATAATGGCACGGTGGCCGCCATGCTCACCCCGCTCCCAGGAGCAGATGATGCCGAACTAGCCCAGGCCATCGTCGAGGTTAATCGGTGCGAGGAGATGCCGTGGAAGCACCTGCGCGCCGCTTGGCGTCTGCTTGAGGAGCCTACAATTGAGAACGGCATGCTCACCGCCACGCACAAGGTCTGCCGCAACCGATGGCTAGCATGTTTCCATGCCGGGTCGGTTCGGCGTTTGACGTGATCTATAACGTCACTGAGCCATGCCGTCGCCCATAGCCATCACGGGAATCGGGGCGATCTGTGCTGCCGGCCGCGGAGCAGCGGTGCTCCATGCCGCGCTACGCGCCGGGACGGACGGACTCACCCAGTTCACGCGACCGGATCTGCCGCTGACCGACCGCTTTCCGGTGGCCGCGGTCGATGTACCGCTGCCGCCCGGACCGCGCGGGGCTGCCCTTGCCGAGGTAGCTGCCTTGGAGGCTCTCGCCGAGTCCGGCCTAGCGCCTGCCGCACTCGGGCTGGCAGTTGGCTCATGCACCGGCGGCATGCGTGGCAGTGAGGCCCGCTACCTCACCCATGGCCCAGAGCACCGCGACCGGCGCTACCTGGACCATCCGGTCGGCCGGCTGGCCGAGCGACTGCAGCGGCGACTGGGCCTTGGTGGCACAAGCACCACCCACAGCGAAGCCTGCGCCAGCGCCGCCTGCGCCATCGCTGAGGCGATGGAGTGGATCCGAGCCGGCTTGGTGCCGGCCATGCTCGTGGTCGGCGTCGATCCACTTACCCGCCTGACCCTCGCCGGCTTCGCCAGTCTGCAGGTCATCGACCCGATCGGTTGCCGACCGTTCACCGAGCAGCGTGCCGGCATGAGCTTGGGCGAGGGCGCGGTCGCGTTCGTCCTTGAGGATGCCAGCTTCGCCCGTGCCCGTGGCGCCCGCCCGATCGCCAGCCTGCTCGGCTGGGGCGTCCAGGCCGAGGGCCATCATGGCACTGCCCCTGAGCCCAGCGGACGCTGGCTGGCCAAAGCGATTACCGCGGCCCTCGCCGATGCCCAGGTTCAGGCCATCGAGATTGGCTGTGTCATCGCTCATGGAACCGGGACGCGAGATAACGACGCCTGCGAGGCGCAGGCGCTCAGTGGCGTGTTCGGCCGAGTGCCGGTCAGTTCAGTTAAGCGCACGGTCGGCCACACCATGGGCGCGGCGGCCGCATTCAATCTTGCCGCGGCGTGCTGGGCAGTTCGCGATGACCACTTGATCGCGAGCGCCGGTGGTGACGGAGACATCATTGCCGGGCTCGACCTGGTGCGCGCCGCACGTCCTGCCGCGGTCGAACTCGCGGTGGCGACCAGCCTGGCCTTTGGTGGCGTCGATGCCGCCCTGGTAATCGGCAAGGCGGAACGATGCCTCTGAATCCGCGCATCATCGCCGCCGTCACCCGTGTTTCCAGCGTATCCGAAGCGCCGCGGCCAGCGTGGCTACCGGCGTCTAAGGCCCGGCGCCTAGATCCTCTGGCAGTGATGATGTGCACCACCGTCGACCAGCTTGGCCCAGCCTGGCATGCTGAAACTGCGGTCGTGGTTGGCACCGCATGGGGCTGCGTCGCGTCGACCCATCGTTTCACCGAGGACCTGCGCGAACACGGCGACGCCGGCGGCAGCCCAGCCGCCTTCACCGCCAGCGTCCACCATCATCCTGCCGGGGTTCTGGGCGAGTTGCTCAATCTCCATGGGCCGGTGGCGACCATCAGTAGCGGGGGCAGCAGCGGCCTCGCCGCACTGCGCTGGGCTTTGTTGATGGTGGGCTCCGGCCGGGCCCCAGAGGCGATGGTCATCGCCGCCGACCTGGCCAATCCCTGGGTCAGCCAGATGGCCGCTGTGCCGGGCGGTTGCCCCTTTCCGATCGGCGGTGGGGTCTGCGCGTTGCGTGTCGGCCTCGCCGCCAGCGGGCGTCTCTTCGGGATCGGTGCACGCGGCGAGGGTCCATGGTGCGATGCCGGCGGCGCGACCCCCGCCGAGGAGCGTGCTTTCGCCGCTGCCGGGGAGCGCCGGCGCAGCGCCGCTGCGATCCATCGGCAATGGTGGCCAAGCGCAGCTCTGGCGGCGGTGGCGTGGGATGCAGTCGGGCCGTGCGATGTGCGCGAGCGCGGAGGGCGACAGGACCTGGACGTATGGATCGGTCGGCAGCCCTAGCTTTGGTCCTCGAAGTGGCCTACGCCTGCGCCTGCGCCTGCTCCCTCAATCCCGCGCTGCCTGAATCGATCATGGGTGTACAGTTCGCCCCTGCTCGCCTGCGCCGCCCGCGTCGGCGGCGTGTTGCCGATTAGCGAGCTTCATAATCCAGT
>Ga0163144_10022782_pt1 | contig 12400 bp, 10 predicted proteins | sample OliLak19BULKMAT1_FD_123175 | JGI IMG/M metagenome (GOLD analysis project Ga0163144, IMG submission 123175) | Freshwater microbial mat bacterial communities from Lake Vanda, McMurdo Dry Valleys, Antarctica - Oligotrophic Lake LV.19.BULKMAT1 | ecosystem: Environmental > Aquatic > Freshwater >... | reverse complement strand
CATTCCCCAAAGTGAAAAAATGAAATACGGCTACATCAAACATCAAAAAATTACGAAAATAGAAAATGGCGAAAAGCAAGGAACGTTAAGTGTTGAATTACTGTGGATTACCAACGGTGCCGATACACTTTTGAAAGAAGAAACGACTTTCATTTTCTCAGCTATAGATAAAAATACTTGGTATTTTGACCGTATTAGCATTTTGACAGCCCTAAACCAAGATGTTCGCCTTTTTGATAATAAAGAAGGAATGTTTGCTATCAGGCTGGCACACGAGCTGGAGCATCCAACCCAACGCCCTGAATTTGCGATAGATAAAAATGGCAAGCCTACCAAAGAGCCTGTAGTTTACAATGAAACAGCTACAGGGAGATACCGCAACAGCAATGGCATAGAGGGTGATGACGCTTGGGGCAAGCAGGCAAACTGGCTCAAGCTAACAGGGAAAATTGGCAAAGAAACTGTTACAATTGCTATGCTCGACAATAAAGAGAACGAAGGCTATCCTGCCTATTGGCACGCAAGAGGCTACGGTCTTTTTGCAGCAAATAATTTGGGAGAAAAAATATTTACTAATGGCGCAAAGGAGTTCAAATATACGCTTCCAAAAGGGCAGGCGGTAAAATTTAAGTATCGGCTCATTGTCAATACCAACACAGGCTTGAGTGATGCCTTTTTACACAAACAATTTGAAAGTTTTAAATAAATGAAAGTTAGTTATTACTTTTGTAAAAACAATTTAAGAATATGCTAAAATCTTTGAAAATAGAAAATTTTAAAAATATAAAGAATGTCTATATTCCTTCATTAGCAAATGTAAACCTGATTATCGGAAAAAATAACACAAGCAAGACATCTCTACTTGAAGCTGTTAGTATATTGTCTTCAAATATAGATTTTAGTTGGATATTTCAATTAATTGCAACAAGAGGGGATTTGTTCTATTCATCAACAGATAGTGGAGCTACAAGAAATTTTGATAACCTAAAATCATTGAGTTCTCTATTTTATGGCAGACAAATAGACTTTAGTGGAAATTTACCTATTTTTATTGGTGATGAGGAGGAAAACATATTTTTACAATTTGTCAATTACATAGAAGAGGTAGTAGAAGATATAAATCAAACAACTGGAGAAAAATCAATTATTGGTCGTAGGCGAAGCAAAGTTGTTACTAATAATGGCTTTAGCGAGAGTTTGATAGGCTTAGAAATACAAAGTAAAAATTATAATACAATTGTACCTATTGACGAGTCAAGAACTCTTAGAAACAATCGATTCCATTTGCCTATTCAGAAACGGAATTTTCAGTTCATAAAGCCTTCCTATCAAGAAAATGAAATTAATGGAATGCTTTGGGACAAAATTGCACTCACAGAAAAAGAAGATTTAGTGATTAGTACGCTACAAATTATAGAGGAGGATTTAGAAAAAATATCTTTTATCAAAGAAGAAACGTCCAGCAGGGAAAGACGTGTTATTGCCAAAATTAAAAATATTTCAGAAAGAGTACCTTTAAAAAGTATGGGTGATGGAATTAATAGAGTTTTAACCATCATACTTGGTTTGGTAAATGCAGATGAAGGCTATCTGCTAATTGATGAATTTGAAAATGGCTTGCACTACTCTGTCCAAGAAAAACTTTGGGGAATAATCTTTAAACTATCTCAAAAATTAAAAATCCAAGTCTTTGCAACTACTCATAGTGATGATTGTATCTCTGCTTTTTCTACAGTTACCAATTCAAAAGAGTATAAAAACTTAGGAAAACTGATTAAGTTAGAGAAAGTAAATAAAGAAATCAAAGCAGTAGATTTTAACAGTAAAGAACTTAGCATTGCTGAAAATCAAAATATTGAATTAAGATAATGTCCAAACAAAAAAAAGTTGATAGCCCTGCGGTACTTTTAGTAGAAGGAAAGAATGATGAGCATATCATGTATGCCCTATTTGAAAAATATGCAATCCCCGATACTTTTATGGTTGTTAATTGTGAGGAAATCGATAAATTAAAAAGCACTAAGAACAATCTGGTAGAAGGAATAGGAGTGCGTTTGAAAGGAAGTAATCTACAAAGATTAGGAATAATTGTAGATGCTGACACAGACATTCAAAACAGGTGGCAATCTTTGAAAGATATTTTTAGCGAAAGTGGCTATATTTTACCAAATATAATTCCTCAAAAAGGATTAATCATAGAACAAAACAATAAAAGAATTGGCGTTTGGATAATGCCAGACAATAACGCCAATGGCATGATAGAGGATTTTATTAGATTTTTAATTCCTGTTAATGACAGTCTAATTTCTATTGCTACGCACATCTTAGAGGATATTGAAAGTAAATCACTAAATCATTATAATCAAAATTTGCATAAATCTAAAGCACTTATCCATACTTGGCTTGCTTGGCAAAAAGACCCAGGCACTCCATAGTGCAGTCTGTGATAGATTCATTAATTGGATACATGATTTGTTTGTAAAATAAAAAATATATTGCTCAAATGACAAAAATTCTCATTACAGGCGGGGCGGGCTTCATTGGAAGTTCGTTGGCTGACAAGCTGATTCAAAACCCTGATAATTATGTGGTGCTGGTCGACAACCTCCTTACGGGAGATATGCAAAAGCTACCTCATAAAAAGTATAGTAATTGGCGTTTTATCAAGTGCGATGCCAATAATTACAGAGATATTTCTCCCGTAATGACTTCATTTTCTTTTGATTACGTTTTTCATTATGCGGCAGTAGTTGGCGTAAAGCGCACCTTAGACAATCCGGTAATGGTATTGCAGGACATCGATGGTTTCAAAAACATATTGGATTTGTCCAAAAATACAGGCGTGAAGCGTGTATTTTTCTCATCATCGTCTGAGGTCTATGGCGAACCCGTAGAACTTCCTCAAAATGAGCATACTACACCGCTAAACTCTCGCCTCCCCTACGCCGTAGTCAAGAATGTAGGAGAAAGTTTCTGTCGCTCCTACCAAGCCGAATTTGGTTTAGATTTCACCCTATTGCGTTTTTTTAATACGTATGGAGAAAAGCAAAGCACTGATTTTGTGATGTCTAAGTTTATAAAATCCGCTTTGGCAAATAGAGATATTACCGTTTATGGTGATGGCTCGCAGACTCGTACTTTTTGCTACATAGACGACAATATCGATGCCACTATCTATGCCCTTGAAAATGAATTGTTTGTAAATGATGTGGTCAATATCGGCAACGACCAGCTGATGACTATTTTGGAGTTGGCTCAGGCTATCATTCAAATAACCAAGTCAAAATCAAGTATAATCCATTTGCCACCGCTACCAGAGGGCGACATGACACGCCGACAGCCCGATATTAGCAAAATGAAACAGCTACTTCAGAGAGATTTGACTACTTTGGAAGTTGGGATTCGCAAAGTGCTTACTCATTTTTAGCTTTAGGCAGCTCGCAAATGGCTAATGAGTCTTTCTTGGGTAAACTGTGTTTCTACATACGGTTTATCCAAGATAAATTCTTTTACTTCAGGGCGTGAAGGCAGTTCGTACATGGCATCCGCCATAATAGATTCGCAAATAGAGCGTAAGCCCCTCGCTCCTACTTTGAGTTCCATTGCCCTATCTACTATCATTTCTAAGGCATCTTCTGTAACTTTTAATTTGATTTTCTCCATTTCAAATAGTTTTTGATACTGCTTGATAATGGCGTTTTTTGGTTCGGTCAGAATAGATTTAAGTGCTTTCCTATCCAAAGGCTCTAAACTACAAAGCACTGGCAATCTGCCTACTAACTCTGGAATAAGTCCATAAGATTTGAGGTCTTGGGGGGTGATGTGTTGAAAAAGGTTTTCTTTTGTAATTTCAGCATTCTTTCCTATGCTATGCTGCTGCCCTACAAAGCCAAGCGGACGAGTGTTGAGTCTGGAAGCTATTTTGCGTTCCAATCCTTCAAAAGCACCGCCACAAATAAATAAAATATTTTCTGTATTGATAGAAATCAAGCGTTGGTCGGGGTGCTTTCTACCTCCCTGCGGAGGCACATTGACTATAGTTCCCTCCAAAAGTTTGAGTAAAGCCTGCTGCACGCCTTCGCCACTCACATCTCTGGTAATAGAAGGATTTTCAGATTTTCGAGCTATTTTGTCAATCTCGTCTATATAAACAATACCCCTTTCAGCCAACTCCACATCAAAATCTGCCGCTTGCAGTAGTCGAGAAAGTACCGTTTCTACATCTTCGCCCACATAGCCCGCTTCTGTGAGTACGGTCGCATCTGCAATACAAAAAGGGACTTGCAAAATCTTAGCCATAGTCTTGGCAATCAGCGTTTTGCCTGTACCTGTTTCCCCTGCCAAAATGATATTAGATTTCTCAATGCTTACTTCTTCATCTTCTTTTGTTTTTTGCATGAGCCGCTTATAATGATTATAAACTGCCACCGAAATTACCTTTTTCGCCTTGTCTTGCCCAATAATGTATTGGTCTAAGTACTGCTTCATCTCTATAGGCTTTATCAAATTAAGATTTGGCTTGCTTTGCTTTTTGGGTTGGCTTTCTTGGAGGAGAATTTCGTGTGCTTGTACAATGCACCCATCGCAAATATGTGCGTCTGTGCCAGAAACCATCAAATTTACACTTGATTTGCCTGCACCACAAAACGAACACGTAACGGTATTTGATTTTAACATAAGAATATAAAAAATTTGCTAAAAAACTGACCGCTAAGTTAGTAAAAAAATGTAATAAAGATGACATATTTTTAGTAAATATGTCATCTTTTTCAATATCTCTATCTTGGCTGCCTTACCAGTACCTCGTCAATCAATCCATATTCTTTTGCCTCTTGAGCTATTAGCCAATAATCTCGGTCAGAATCCTGCCAAACTTGGTCATAGTCCTTACCTGAATGTTTGGCAATAATGTCATACAATTCTTTTTTGACTTTGGTAATTTCTTTGTACGAAATCTCGACATCAGATGCCTGCCCTTGCGCACCGCCAAGCGGCTGATGAATCATAATGCGTGAGTGAGGCAAAGCAGCACGCTTTCCCGCCTGACCTGCACAAAGCAGCACAGCACCCATCGAAGCGGCTAATCCTGTACAAATAGTAGCGACATCAGGTCGTACATACTGCATACAATCGTAAATACCCAAACCTGCATATACAGAGCCACCGGGGCTATTAAGGTACATAATCACATCTTGCTTGGCATCCACAGACTCCAAAAACAGCAACTGTGCCACCACAATATTAGCCACATAATCATCTATTGGCACACCCAAGAAAATAATTCTGTCCATCATTAGGCGAGAAAAAACGTCCATCGCAACGGCATTCATGCGGCGTTCTTCTATAATGTTAGGTGTGAGATTTTCAATCGTATGTATGTTGGAAATACTTTGAATATGGTTCACATATTTATCATACGTCGAGCCGTTGATTCCCTGACCTTTGACTGCAAACTTGCGAAATTCTTCTGAATAATTCATATATGATATTTTTTTGAGTTGCAATATAGCAATGTTCTATTTTAAATTCAACGCATATCTAAAATTAATCCAAAGAACAGAATATGCCAATATGTCAGTTAAGATGCTTTGCTTGCCAAAAATAAATATAGGTGAGCAAGTACCCTACCCTGTTTCCTTGTCTATCAGGAAAATATGGATAAAATCGTGGAGGAAGAAGGCTAAAGACATTCTTTTCTTTCCAAATTTTTTATATCTTTGTAAGAGAAAAAATACAAAAAACTATGCTTGGCAATTTAGATAATGAGGTAATTTTTAAAAAGGCATTTACGAATAAAATCGTATTTACTGCCTTTGTCAACAGGTTTGACTCCCACCCAAATAGACAATCTAAGAACAGAAAGTTAAAAATTGCAGTTATGTTTTCTCCAAAAAATAAAAATAAGGACAAGAATTTTGAAGTTTTTTTCCATAGTTGAATTTGACCATAAATTTATTCCCTAAATTTGAGACAGTATTCTCGCCGCATAGCTGTATGGGAATATCTAAAATAAGGAAATGACGTAAAAAATAAAGCATAATGAAAACTTCTATAAAAAAAGAACCTACCAAAACCCAACTTACAAAAGTGATAGGAAAAATACCAGGTGAATTGGTATATGTTGGCAAAAGAGAATATCAACCTGCTGTTTTTCAGCTAATTACTTATAACGAAGAAAGCAGCGAATCGTTCAAAACCCAAGATGTCAAAGAGTTAAACGACCATATTGTAGAAGATAGAATTAACTGGATAGACATGGACGGGTTAAGTGATTTGGCAAGCATAGAAAAGCTCGCCAAGCATTTCAATTTCCATGCAATGATGGCTGAAGACATTGTAAATACAGAACATTTGCCGAAAGTAGAAGATTTTGGCAAGTATTTATTTTTTACACTCAAAATGCTGAAAGTCAATCCTAAAACCCAACAAATAGAGCAAGAGCATTTGAGCTTGGTGCTTTGCAGTAACCTACTTTTTACCTTCCAAGAAGGCATGGAAGGAGATGTATTTGGCGGAATTAGGGACCGAATTTTTGCTAATAAAGGGCGAGTGCGCAGGCTAAGGGCTGATTATTTATTTTATCTGCTTGTGGATGCTGTAATTGATAATTATTACTTAGTTCTGGAGAGCATCAGAGAAAGGGTAGAACTCATCGAAGACGATATTATTGCCAATCCTTCCAAAAATATGATGAATAGCATCTTGGCACTAAAAAAGCAGTTGGCACTCATTCGCAAACTTGTCTTCCCGCTCAACGAAGAATTGGACAAACTCATCAAAGAGCATACAGAGTACATTCACGCCTCCAATCTCACTTACATCAATGATGCACACGACCACGTAAAAAATCTTACTAGTACCTTTGAGGCATTTCGTGAGATGCTCGGCGGCTTAATGGATTTGTATATGTCGAACCTAAGCCACACCATGAACGGCGTAATGAAAACATTAACAGTGCTTTCTGCTGTTTTTATTCCACTTACCTTTGTGGCAGGGATTTACGGAATGAACTTCGAAAATATGCCCGAACTCAAATGGCAGTGGGGCTATTTCGGACTTTGGGCAATTATGATTGCCATTACGGTTACAATGATTGCCTTCTTTAGAGTAAAAAAATGGTTTTAATATGCCAACTGAAAAGCAAAGTACAAAGCCCGACATTATATTGCCACCTAAATATTATTTGGCAAACTTCCACTATATGCTTGATTTTGTGCAGGAAAAGTCGGTACACCTGCTCCAAGATAGGGAATATAAATTTGTAGCTCGTTTTAACCAACTTTCTGAGGATGCACAATGCCTATTTGTCAGGTTTGTAAATCGTAGAAAAACTTTTTTCAAGGCAAGCCAATTAGTTTACTCCGAAATAGCGCAAATTCCAGAAATTTTAGGCGAACTTATTGATAAACAGTTTATTACTCCACTTGCAACGGCTCATCACGAGCGAGTATTATATTTATTAGAAACTTTCACAAAAAACGAACTTGTAGAAATCATTAAGCAGACAGGCACAAAACCTAATAAGCAAGACAAAAAATCTACGCTCACACTTTGGGTTTTCGAACATATTCCTTTTGATGTTTTAGTAGAAATTATTTCTACTAAAAGCCTGATTATCAAGCAAGAATTTGAAGAAGAAGTCGAGTTTTTGATGTTTCTGTTTTTTGGAAACTTAGGCATGGACATGACTCGCTTCGTCATCAGGGATTTGGGACACGTGCAGTATGAAGAATTTGATGAGAAAAAGCTAACAGCCTACTTCAAAACACGCAAAGAGGCAGAGGACAAACTAAAAATGGAAAAAGCCCGCCTACATTTTGGCTTTTTGTCTGTGCTTTATTCGGGCATCGAACTTTATGATTGGTTCATCTCCCAACTTCCTGAGTGGCAGTACCTAAGCGAGTCGGCGCAGCGAATCTTTGATAGGCTTTGCCTTGAATTGGGCAAGATATTAGAAAAGAATAAATTGGAGTACGAAGCCTTAAAAACCTATCAATATACTGCCAAATCACCCTCCGTAGAGCGGCAAATAAGACTTTTGCACAAATTGGGCTATGTGCAGGAGGCTTTGATATTATGCAAAAAATTGGAGATAAACCCATTAAACCCCGAAGAAAAACTTTTTGCGATTGATTTTAGAAAAAAATTGGAAAGGCTAAGTTCTGAAAAAGCAAGCCCAAAAACTACTACCCGATGGCTTAATGAGGCAGAAAGCATCAGCATACCTATATCTTTTCAACACAATGTAGAAATTGGCACTTTGGAACACTTTAAAAATCAAGGTTTTGAAGGTATTTTTACAGAAAATTACTTGTGGAACGCCTTGTTTGGCGTAATTTTTTGGGACATTATTTTCGACGAAAACCAAGACGCTATCCACCACCCTTTTCAGCTTGCCCCTTCAGACCTGCGCAGGGATAACTTTTGGGGAAAACGCCAACACCAACTTTTGGAAAGAATGGCTATTTTAGACGACAAAGAACGCTTTTACATACATATTCAGCATATTATTTCCACAAAAAAAGGCAAGGCAAACCCCTTTGTTTTTTGGCATGAAGACTTATTTTTTCATTTAAGCAAGTGCTATGAACTCCTTGACTCCGACCAGCTTGGCATCGTGATGCTTGAAATGGCGAAAAATATCAAAGAATATTCCAAAGGCTTTCCAGATTTATTGGTTTGGAAGGGCGAAACTTATTACTTTATAGAGGTCAAATCGCCCAATGACCACCTCTCTGCCCATCAAGTTTTCTGGCTTTCTTTTTTCAAAGAAGTCGGCATTCATGCAAAAGTGATTCGGATAAATTTTAGTTAAAATAATATTTTAGCCTTGTATTTTGTTTCAAATTTAGCTTAATTGCAGCTTAAATTTTTTACTTATTCATCACAAATATGCTTATAGTCTTATTACAAGCTGGCTTAGGATCTGCCACGGGGATGCTTTTAATCTTTTCTGCCTTATGCATCTCCTTATGTATCACGCTTTTATTTTTTATATTAGCAAAGATATTCAAGAATAAAGAGTCCATTCATAGATTTTTTGCTATTGCATGGAAAATAGGAGGAGTAATAAGCATTATTATATTACTTCTATTTTCTTTCTTTTTACTTTCTTCTTAATAATTTTGTCATATTTACAAAATACTCGGCTTTCCCAACTTATTCTGAAGGCAATTCTTGTAAATTTTATTAAATTAGAACGATTCTAAACTATTTGTCCTATTTATAGTTGTTTCAATAGTAACTAACCAACAAAACGCATGACTTCGACTTGTTTTAGATTGATAGCCAAACGTTTAGCCGAATTAAGCAATCACGTACATTTAAACTTTGGCTTTGGCTTAGATTTTCAGAATATCATTGATTTTAAAGAAGATACAGAAGATTTTAGCAATGCTCTGACGGAAATTTGCCAGCGTATTGACCTTGCTCTTCTCAGGAATGACATACCCGCAAACAAGCTGCTCAAGCTATTGGAAGTAAGCGGAATACCAATTTTTACCTTTGTGCAGGAAAATAATGTCGTTTTACCTGCTATTTTTTATCAAACAGAAGACCGTGAATGGCTTGGCTATCTTTACCGAGATAGCCAAGAAGAAAAGATTAGCGACATCATTCCTTACCTACAAAAACTATATTTGAAAGATAAGAAAAAAAATGACATTGTTTATTTTACTCCTTTCCCGCTCACGCCCTTAGTTTCTGAAACAGAACCAGACAAAGCAAGTGGCACACCTACGCCTGTAGAGCGACTTTTTCGACTGCTTGCCTTGGAGAAAAGGGACATCATGTACGTTTATTTCTACGCATTTATCATTGCACTTATCAGTTTGACGCTACCTTTGGGCATTCAGACTATGATGGAGTTAGTAGCAGGTGGCGTAATTTTCAACTCAATCGTTCTACTCATTTCCTTCATTATCATAGGTATTCTGGCAGCGGGAGCCTTGCAAATACTGCAATATACCTTAGTTGAGGTAATAGAAAGGCGTATATTTGTGAAAGCAGCAATGGAATTTGGCTACCGTATCCCAAGAGTACGCACCGAAGCATTGGCAAACTATTACGCTCCAGAGCTAATGAATCGTTTTTTTGATGTGCTTACTTTGCAGAAAGGCTTGCCTAAGTTTTTAATAGACCTTGCGGGTTCTGTCTTACAAATCGTTTTTGGCTTAATATTACTCTCTTTTTATCACCCATTCTTTGTATTTTTTGGCTTATCAGTCATGTTTGCATTGGTTTTGGTCATCTACTTTACGGGACCAAGCGGCTTGAGAGCGAGCATAGTAGAATCCAAATATAAATACAAGGTCGCTCATTGGTTAGAAGAATTGGCGCGTACTTTGGAGGCTTTCAAAATGGCAGGGCATACTTCATTACCTCTGTCAAAAATGGAATATTTGGTAAATAACTATCTGTATTATAGGAAGAAGCATTTTAAAGTATTGATGATTCAGTTTAGCAATATTATAGGCTTCAAAACGGTAGTAACGGGTGGCTTGCTCATTATTGGTAGCGCATTGGTGATAGATAGACAAATTACGTTAGGTCAGTTTGTTGCCTCTGAAATTATTATCATATTGATATTGACTGCTATAGAAAAACTTATTTCGAGCCTTAGTACCATTTTTGATATGCTTACTGCGGTAGATAAAATAGGCTATGTAACCGATTTGCAATTGGAGCGCAAGAGCGGCATTTTTTTTCCCAAAGAAATGTCGAGTAGCATCAGTCTAAAAATAAGAAATTTGAAATATAGATACACTAATGCTACGGAATATACACTCAAAGGTATAGATTTGGACGTGCAAGCAGGAGAACACGTGTGTATTGCGGGCTTCAATCAGGCTGGAAAAAATACTTTTGCCCATGTAATTGGCGGATTATTAGAATCTTATGAAGGAAGTGTAGCTATTAATAATATTTCACTGCGGGAGATTAGCCTCCCAAGCCTACGAGATGTAGTTGCGTACAATTTTTCCACAGAAGACGTTTTTGAAGGCTCTGTCCTTGACAATATTCAGATGGGTAGAAGTAATGTTTCTTATCAAGATGTAACTTGGGCAGTAGATAGCATGGGGCTAACTGACTTTATTCATTCTCTCCCTGACGGCTTGCAAACTGAACTTATTGCAGGGGCAAAGGCTTTTTCAAGCAGCGTTCTCACCAAATTAACCATAGCAAGGTGCATTGCAGAAAAACCTAAGTTATTGATTCTAAACGACTTTCTACACTTTTTGGAGAGAGAGGAGCGGTTGAGGATACTACAATTTTTGATGGATAAGAAAAATCCTTGGACACTTTTGTGCGTATCAAACGACCCTACTCTACTTACTACGTGCGGTAGGATTGTATTGATGAAAGATGGGCTAATTACAGCAAACGGCACTTATGAAGAGCTACTTTACAACAAAGATTTTCAGAAAATTCTAATTAGCCCAAAAGATTTAATAAAGTAAGGAGGGCATTACTCCTTACTAAAATCTATTTCGTCTATCAGATAGCTACCGTCATATTGCTTCAGTTTCATAAACACACGGAAAGTACCTGCCGCCTTGCCCGCATTATCTTTGTAGGTATATTTTCCTATTGCATACTTTAGCCCTTCTTTTGATGTGCCTTGATGGACATATACAAAATCTTGGGGAGGATTGTCTTTAAAAAATCCTTTTAGTACATACTCGGCTTGAGTTTTACTGTAGTTATTATTTGCACCGTCTGCCTCGTCATCAGTAATTTTGAGTTCCACCGTATTGTGAAAAAACTTACTCAAATCTTTTGAGCTACCCAATTTGAGGGCAACTTTTGCGCTACCAATGACCTCTTCTTGGGAATAGGAAACACCAGCAATAAATGCCAAAAACAAGAATAAAAACGTAATTTTCAAGTAATATTTCATGATTCAAAGGGTAATTTGATAAAGTCTGTATTGCTAAAATAATGCCAAGTGTTAAAATATGATTTTTCAAATTTAAAATTAACTTTTACCAATTTTTTACTAACTTTTCGATAGTTTTTGGTAAGTAAAAATACTCTAATTGATGAATTTTTTGGGCTAAACTTTCAGGTGTATCTTCTTTGGTAATATTGCACTTTGCTTGGAGTATGATTTGCCCATCATCATACTTTTCGTTTACATAGTGTATCGTAATACCACTTTCTTGTTCTTTTGCCTCGATGACAGCTTCATGTACCCTGTTCCCAAACATTCCTTTGCCGCCATACTTAGGCAGCAAGGCTGGATGCAGGTTAATAATTTTATTTGGGAATAATCTAATCAGATTTTCAGGAATAAGCCACAAGAAACCTGCAAGCACCACAAAATCAACATTTTGTACTTTTAAAAAATCTACCACATTTTCTGTTTCGTAAAAACCTTTCCTATCAAAAGTATGAGTAT
>Ga0163144_10022780_pt1 | contig 12400 bp, 11 predicted proteins | sample OliLak19BULKMAT1_FD_123175 | JGI IMG/M metagenome (GOLD analysis project Ga0163144, IMG submission 123175) | Freshwater microbial mat bacterial communities from Lake Vanda, McMurdo Dry Valleys, Antarctica - Oligotrophic Lake LV.19.BULKMAT1 | ecosystem: Environmental > Aquatic > Freshwater >... | reverse complement strand
GGCCGGGCCGATGCTGCGGGCGGAGACGGAGGCAAAGGTTCCGGCATCGATTTTGGCCAGGGGTCCTTCGGGCTTGGGGGACGTTTCGAGCGGGGCTTTGGCGGCGGGGTCGGCCGGTGTCACCTCTGGCTGAAGGGGTCTGTCGGCTTTCGCGCCTTCGGTTTCGGTTCCGATCGCGGTTTGCTCGGGCGGCGCGGCGACCGGAGTGGGGGTTGTGGCGGGCGCCGCGGGCGTGGGAGCGCTGGCCGGCGGCGGAGGTGTCGCGGGCTCGGGCTGCAAACCGGCGGAAACGAGGCCGAGGGATGCCGCGATCGCGAGCGGGCAGAGCAACTTCCAAGTCAACATCGAAGGCTCCAGAGGGAGATCAAGGGTGCCCATGAGGGCAATGCCGCGATGGATGCGCGGTAGACGGGAATCCTACCGAGTTTTTGGGTGATGCGGCGGCGGCACAACAGAAGAATGTGGCCACGCTGGGGCCATCAGGGCATCTGGCAGGCCCCGGATTCGCATGGGTTGGTGCGGCCGGTGAGGCGGTGGCGGTTGCGGGCAAACCAGCGGTACAGGGCATCGACGATGGGTCGGAAGGGGGCCCAGGCGGTCCACGCGACGAGCCAGCCAAGGCCCACGGCGGCGTAGGCCCGGCGGAAGACTTCGGGACCGGTGATGACTTGGCCGCTGGAATCGAGGGCGTGGATGGCGGCGTGAACCTGGGGAAGCGAAAGGCCCCACCGGCTGGGATCGAAGCCAGCGGCGGTGATGTCTATGACGCCGAGCCTGTTGCGGTTGCGGTCACGCTTGATGAGGAAGCGGACTTCGCGGGCACAGAGGGGGCAAAGGCCGTCGTAGAGAATGGTGACGAGTGGTGCGGTCATGGCTTAAAGGCGTTCGCGTGGGTGGCCGGGCGGATTCACGGTGACACTCGCTTCGCGAGCGAAGTCGAGGAGTTCGGAAGGGAGCGTGCGGATGTTTCGGCGGGCGGCCTTGCCAACAGCATACTGCATGGCCCTCCGGTAGCGGGAGAGGACGGTTTCGGAGATGGGGACCGAGAACTCGCGCATGGCGGCGAAGGCGAATTGCCAGGCGTGGTATTCCTCGAGGCAGCGCGGCTTGATGGCGCCGATGCCGAGCGCGTGATGCCCGATTTCGTGCAGGAAGATGGAGAGGGACAGGGGCGTGACTGGCCTGGGAGATTCGAGCCAGCGTTCGATTCGGCCGTCGCGCCGTTGCACGAGCGACGCCAAGCCGCTGGAGGAACGTCGCCACTTGCGGACCTCGACGCCGTAGCGTGCGAGCATGACGTTGACAATGGCGTCGTAAGGCCCAGGCTTGGGGAATGTGTGAAGCGGAGCAGGGCCGGGCGGGCGGGCGCGGGAAGTCTTAGCGGGGCAAAGGGGCTTGGGTGTCGCTTTGGATGGGGCTTGGGCGGGCTGCGGTTCGATGAGGTCCCACAATGTCAGCACGGGGCACCGCCCGCCGACATTCCCACGATGGCTTCGCCCGGTTTCACACGTTTGCCGTTCGAGAAGTCGGCCCACGGCATGGGCCGCTTGCCAGCCGGTTGAACATCGAGAAGGTGCACGGAGGTTCCGTGAGCGCAAGCGATGAGGCCTTCCGCTGCATCCAAGATTTCGCCGACGCGGCCTTTGCTGGGCTGGGCGATGGATGGGCCGGCACGCAGGAGGCGGAGGGGTTCGTTGCGGAAGGTGGCGGTGACGCCCGGCCAAGGGGAGAGGCCGTTGATGCGACGGCGGCAAGTGTCTGCATCGGAGCAGAAATCCACCCAGCCGTCGGCCTTGGAAAGTTTGCCGGCGAGGGTGACATCGGCTTCTCGCTGGTGTTCACCGAAGGGCCATTCACGCCATGCCCGCTCGAGGGCGCGGCCGATTGCCGCCGGACCGTCGGCGGCGAGAAGGTCGTGCAGTTCGCCGACGGTGGTGGTGGGGCTGATGGCGTGTTCGGAGCGGTCGAGGATGAGGCCGGCGTCCATGCGCTCGGCCAAGGTAATGACGGTGTTGCCGGTGAGCGGGTCGCCCGCGATCATGGCGGCGTGGATGGGGGCGGCTCCGCGCCAGCGAGGGAGGAGCGAAGCGTGGAGGTTCATGGCTTTCTGGCCACCCAAAAGTGCTTTGCTCAGTTTTTGGCCGAAGGCGATGACGACCCAGGCGTCGGCCTTAAGCGCGTCAAGCAGGGCGACCGTTTCAGGCTCATTGACGTTTGGTGCTCGAACGAGAGGGACGTTTGGAAGGCTCGCGGCGGCTGCCGCGGAGATGGGGGTTGGTGAAAGTTCGACTCCCCGGCCGGCGGGCTTGTCGGGTTGGGAGACAACGGCCACAACTTCATGGACCGAGGCGAGCCAGCGCAGGGTCGGGAGCCCGAAGGCTCCGGAACCGAGGAAGACAATGCGTTGTCGAGTGGTCATAGCGGCTGTGGGTTATTCGTCGCCTGCTTCGAGGTCGCGGATGGCCCGGCGATTCTTGAGGAGTTGGGTGGGGCTCATGCGGTCGAGGATCAGGACGCCGTCGAGGTGGTCCATCTCGTGTTGCCAACAGCGGGCCAGAAGGCCGCTCCCGGTGGTTTGAAAGCGGTTGCCGCTAAGGTCGGTCGCGCTGATGGTGATGATGGGCGGACGCAGAACGTCGCCCCGGATGTCAGGGAGGCTGAGGCACCCTTCTTCGTAAGCCTCGGACCCGCCCTTGGGCTCGGAGAGGACGGGATTGATATAGACGCGGCGGCCGTCCGAGAAATCCGCGAAGCCGCCTTGGGCCTTGGATCGGCCAGTGTCGGGGGGGATGTCGATGATGAACATCCGCCAGGAGAGGCCGACTTGGGGCGCGGCGAGCCCAATGCCCTCGGCGGTGACCATGAGGTCGAACATGGCGGCGGCGACGGCTCGGACTTCGTCGGTGACGGCCGCAACAATTGCTGCGGGAGTGCGAAGAACTGAGGCGGGATAGGTCTGGATTCGGAGTTGGAGCGGATCGACGGGCATGTCCGACCGACGGTAGGGCCGGTGTGTGCGGGCTGGAGGGGCTGGCGGACTCGGCTAGGGTCTTGGGCTGGGCCACTTGCCTCGGCCAACCGGCGGGGTTGGTCGGGCGGGGTTGGGCGATATCTACTAGACTTTAGAAACCCGAGGCAGACGATGGATGCCGCGAGCGATCGGGATTGGATACGGTGACCCGAGTGCGGTAGATTTGTGGACGTGCCACGGTGTAGGTGGCGAATTTGATGAGAGGACTGAACGTTGGCGTGGTTCGGCAAAAAAGATGAAAAGCCCCCGGTCGGTAAGACGGGGGAGCCCGGGGACCCGGTCCAGACTGAAGGACCGCTTCAATTTTCGCCCGAGAAGGCGGCGAAGTTCTTCCAGCACGCGCGGAGCATGCACGACGCGACGAATTACGAGTACGCGATGGTGTGCTGGCTGCGCGGGCTGCGGCTGGATCCGGCAAATATGACGGGCCTCGAAGGGTTCTTTCAATCGGTGCCGGGCTTCCTTTCGGATCCGGCCTCCAAGAAAGGGCCGGGCAAAGAAGTGCAGAACGCGGTTTCGGGTAAGACGGACGTGGATCGTTACCTGAGCGCGATGCTGGAGTGGTCGGTCAAGCCGACCGAGGCTTCGCTCGCGGTGCGAGCGACAGAACTCGCGGTGAAGTTGAATTTGTCGGAGCCAGCGCTTTGGATGGGCGATCGGGCGCTTGCCGCGGTGCTGCGCGAGAAGCGTGTACGCAAAGACCTGCTCATGAAACTGAGCGACAGTTTCAACAAGGTCGGGAGTTTCGATAAGGCGGTTACTGCGGCGGAGCAGGCGTACAAGGTTGATCCATCGGACGGCCAGTTGGGTGCCCACATCCGCGGGCTTGCCGCGCAGGCCACGATGAACTCGGGCGGCTATGACCAGACGGGTGAGCAGGGTGGGTATCGCAAGAACGTCCGCAACGCGGAGAAGCAGCAGTTGCTGGATGACGCCGACCGCATCGGCAAAACGGATGAAACCATCGACCGGTTGATCGGCGCGGCGCGGCAGGAAGTCCAGAACCGGCCGGGCGACATCCCCAGCCTGGAGAAACTCGCGAAGTTGCTGATGGAACGCGGCCGTCGGGAGGATGAAGAAATGGCCCACGCGCTGTACACGAAGGCGGCCGTTGAGTTCAAGCAGTTCCGCTTCCGTGAACTGGCAGGCGATGTGCGCATCCGGCAGGCGAGGCGAGGCGTCTCGGAACTGCGGCGGATGGCCGAGCAGGCCCCGGGCGACGAGGATGTCGGCCGCATGTTTGCGCAGGCGACCGCGGATATGAACCGGCTGGAAGCAGACGAGTACAAGTTGCGGGTCGAGGCATACCCGAGCGATCTTTCCCGCAAGTTGGAACTGGGGAAGCGGCTTTTCGCCATCAACGACTGGGACGGTGCCATCGGGCTTTTGCAGGAAGCCCAGGGCGACCCCAAGGGCCGCACGGTGGCGCTGACCTTTCTCGGGCAAGCGTTTCTGAAGATCGAATATGTTGATGAAGCGATCGAAACATTCCGCAAGGCCCTCGAGAGCAGGGAACTGACGCCCGAATTGCAGTTGGAGTTGCGGTACTTTCTCATGGCGGCGTTGCAGGCCAAGGCCGAGACGGCCCGCGACCTGGCGACGGGGGAAGATGCCGAACGGATCGCCGCTTCGATCGCTGCCCAGCAGTTCGGGTACAAGGACATCCGGGCTCGGCGGGATGCGATCAAGAAGTTGGTCGCCGAGTTGCGGGCGAAATAGCAGATCGATGGCGTAGCAGAGAGGCGGATCCGCAGCCGTGTCCGAGACCGTCGCCCTTATCCCCGCCCGCTTGGGCTCGTTGCGGTTTCCGCGGAAGGTGCTCGCCGCCAAGACCGGTTGGCCGTTGATCCGGCATGTGTGGGAGCGTGCGGGCGCAGCAATGCGGATTGAGCGCGTCGTGATCGCCACCGATGATGCGGAGGTCGTGGATGCGGCCCGGGCGTTTGGCGCCGAATGCGTGCTCACCCGGTTGGATCATGTCAACGGCACCAGCCGATTAGCCGAGGCGGCCACCAAGTTGCGGCTTGCCGACGATGCCCTGATCGTGAATGTGCAGGGGGATGAGCCGGAGATGGACCCCGGGTTAATTGATGCGGCCGTCGTGATCGCGATGAACACGCTGGCCCATGTCACGACGGTGGCGTCACCCTTCGCGGCGGGAGAGTCGGTGGATGATACGAACATCGTGAAGGTGGTGCGGCGGCTGGATGGGACCGCGCTGACATTCTCACGAGCCGCGGTGCCGCACCGGCGGGCGGGCGGCGTCGGGGTTCCACCGTTGCGGCACGTGGGCATTTACCTTTACCGTCACGCGTTTTTGAAGGTCTATGCGGGGCTTGAACCAACGCCGCTGGAACAGTGCGAGATGCTGGAGCAACTGCGGGTGTTGGAACACGGGTACTCGATCGCGGTGGTCGAACACGCGTTTTCGGGGCGAGGCGTGGATACACCTCAGCAATACGCGGAGTTCGTGCGGAGGTTCGGCAGTAGGCAGTAGGCACTCGGCACGAGGCGCCGGGGCAAAGGCACTCGGCACTCGGTTGGGGCCATGAGCCTTGGCCGCTGCTCGTGAAGCCATGGTCCCCAGTGCCGAGTGCCCAATTCCCAGTGCCCAACCTGTCGCTTGGCGAACCCTTGACGCCGTGGTACACTCACACGTGGCCCGAAAGAAGGGCCGCCGCTTCGCTTCCCCGAGTTCCATGCTTGGAGGTTGATGAATGAATGCTTCCTGTTGCCTGTTCGCTCCTGACGCCCCCTCCGCCGGGTTTGGCTCACCCGCGCCCGCAAGCCCCCGCCCGACCCTGGGCGGCCTGCCCCCGGAGCCGCCGCCGCCGAAGATTCAGGCCTTCGCCCAAGGGCTGGGTTCAAGGAAGCACGAGGACAATTGGAAGCGATCGCCCAACCTCACCGGAACAGGTGCCATCCACGTCAAGAGTTTCCACGGCAAACTGGGTGACGACAGCCTGGGATATCTCGATCAGCAGATCAACGAGTGGCTGGACGCTCACCCGCAGTATGAAGTGAAGTTTGTCACCACCTCCGTGGGTGAATGGCAGGGCAAACTCAAAGAACCGCAGATGATCGTTCAGTTGTGGTTATGAGAAGCGTTGGGGTCGGTCAAGATGACAGGTTGAGATTTCCGGCCGCGATTCGGGGCTGAAGTACGGGGACGGCCGTTTTCGCCGATACGCTGCAGTGCGTGTGTGGCATTCTTGGCATCATCGCCCCCCGCGGCTCACCGGTGACACTCACCGACCCTCAGATTGCGCACATGCGCGACCTGATGGCCCACCGAGGCCCCGACGGTGTGGGCTTGGTGCGGGATGGGTGCATGGTCTTCGCCCATCGACGGCTGGCGGTCCTTGATCGTTCACCCGGCGGTGCGCAACCCTTCCGTTCCGCCGATGGCCGCTTCTCGCTCGTCTACAACGGTGAGATCTACAACGACGCCGAACTGCGCAAAGAACTCTCTGGCCTTGGCGAGCGATTCTCGACGACGTGCGACACCGAAACGCTGTTCGCTGCGCTGAGGCATTGGGGGACCGAGGCCCTGCACAAAGTGCGAGGGATGTTCGCGTTCGGGTTCTTTGACTCCCGCACCTGTACGTTGCTTCTGGCCAGAGATCCACTCGGCATCAAGCCGTTGTATTGGTGGCGGGGCACGTCTCAGGGGCGGTCACAGTTCGTGTTCGCGAGCGAGGTCCCACCGATCCTTGCGCATCCTGACTGTGCGGCCCGGCCCGATTGGGGCGCAGTGAGTGCCTACCTGACGACCGCGCGCATCACGACCGGCGAGCGGACGCTGTTCGAAGGCATCCGGACGCTCGAGGCCGGCCATCTTCTTCGGCTCGACACGCGCGAGCCGGAATTGGTGCCGCAGGTGCAGCGCTGGTGGCAACCGGGCCGCCAAGAGAACGACCGCGGCCCCGCGGACGCCCGCGCGGTTATCTCCGATTCTGTTCGACGTCACCTTCGGGCCGATGTTCCGGTGTGTTCGCTGCTCTCGGGTGGTCTTGACAGTTCCATCATCGCGGCGATCGCCGCTCCGCTGCATGGGTCGCTTCAATCGTTCTGCGCGTTTGAGGCTGGCCGAACTGCGGGCGATGGACGGGCCGATGATGCCGACGCCGCTCGGCTGGTGGCCGCTGCCGTGGGCACCCGTCACGCCGAGGCTGTCGTTTCGCCGGAAACGTTCGATGCGAACTGGCGCACCATCGTCGATTCCACCGCCTTTCCGCTCGCGACACCGAACGAGATCGCGATATTGGAGGTCGCCCGCACGCTGAAAAGGAGCGGGTGCACCGTGACGCTCTCGGGCGAGGGGGCGGACGAAATCTTCGGTGGATACGACCGCACGCTCGATCCGGCGGCAGCGTTCGAGGGCTTGGTCGAGGCCGACGGGATCGACCGTGGCTCGCCCGAGTACGCCGCGTTCGCAGCCCGGCATGCGATCGCGTGTGCGCACTGGATGCCGCCTGCCGACAAGGGTGCGTTGCTCCGACCCTCGATCAGGAAACTTGCCAACGACGATGAATTGTTGTGGGATTCCGCCCGCAGCGAGTTCCGGGCCGCGGCGGCTTGCCCCTTTGACCACCCGCTCCGCGTCCATCTGCGTGTTCTGGCGTCGGGCAATCTCGGGAAACTGTTGCGACGGCTGGATTCCTCGACGATGCTCACGAGTGTTGAGGGGCGCACACCGTTCGCTGATTCGTCTGTCGCGGCGTGGGCCGAATCGGTCCCCATGAATGAACTCTTTGTGGCATCCTTGAGCGATCCGCCGTTGCCCCCGACGCAGCGCACCAAGCGGATCCTGCGTCAGACCTTCGCCGCGGACCTGCCCGCCCTTGCAGTGGAGCGCCCGAAGGCGAGTTTCCCCTTGCCCTTCGATGCGGCCCTGCGCCGCATGATCGACCACGAACGAGCCAGCCCGTTTCTCGCGGACGTCCTCGAACCCTTGGCCCGCGATTCGCTGACTGATCTCAACAGCCCGCTGCCGCACTGGGCCTGGCCAGCGGTGAACCTCGCGCTCTGGGGTCGGCGCTTCGTCTAAAACCCCGGTGGAGTTTGATCCCGGTTCACTCGACGACCGCGGCCACCAATTTCCGGGTGTAGTCCGCCTCGGGGGCATCGATGATGCGCTCCGTCGGACCGGCTTCCACGATGCGGCCGCCCGTCATCACCACGGTGTCGTCCGCCATCTGCCGCACCACGGCGAGGTCATGGGAAATGAAGAGGTACGAAAGCCCGAGTTCCCGTTGCAGTTCGCGCAAAAGGTTGATCACCTGAGCCTGGATCGAGACATCGAGAGCGCTCGTCGGCTCATCGCAGATCACCAGCGGCGGCCTGAGGATGATGGCCCGTGCTACCGCGATTCGTTGCTTCTGCCCGCCCGAGAACTGATGGGGGTAGCGATCCAGCGCGTCCGCGGGCATGCCGCAGCGTTCGAGCACAGTGAGCGCCATCGCTCGGCGCTCGTCCCGTCTCAACCCGGGCCGGTGCACCGCCAGCGGCTCCGAAACCACTTCCTCAATGCGGTGCATGGGGTTCATGCTCCCGCCGGGGTCTTGAAACACCATCTGAACCAGCCGCCGGGTCGCCGCCGGACGGACCGATCCATCGAGCGGAACCCTCGTCCCGGCGATGGTCACCAATCCTTGGTGCGCCACCACCAGCCCCACAACGGCCCGGGCCACACTGGTCTTGCCGCTGCCGGATTCTCCCACGATCGCGAGTGTCCGACCCGGGGCGATCGAAAATGAGACGTCCTGCACCGGTCTGACGGTTTCACTGGAGAACCAGCCGCGGCGACGCCGAAAATCGACGCTCAGCCCCTCGACTTTCAAGGCGGGCGGCGGCGGTTCGGTGGTGGACGGAGCGGAATTGGTCACGTGTAGAAGGTCTCGGCGGGTGAACGATCGCTGCGGTTTGACCCCAACCGTCGGGGTGATACGCTTACGACCCTGTAGGAGCATCCGACAGGGAATTGTTCGGTTGGGACGATAGCTCAATTGGTAGAGCACAGCATTGAAAATGCTGGGGTTGCCGGTTCAAGTCCGGCTCGTCCCATTCTTCTAAGAACCGGCCCCGTGCGGCCGGTTTTTCATGCCCGCTTTGGTCGCGGTTCGTTACAGCCGCGGATGGGACGCGGGATCGACCGGCACCTTCAGCACCCCCTCGATGCCCGCCACCGCGACGGCCGCGGCGGCATCGCCGGTGACGTTCACCACGGTCCGGCACATATCCAGAATTCGATCAACGGCCAGGATCATGGCGATCCCCTCGGCCGGGACACCAAAACTCCGCAGCACGATGACGAGCATAACCATGCCACCGGAGGGGATGCCCGGGGTGCCGATCGCCGAGACGATGGCGGTAAAGACGATCGCGACCTGTTGACCAACGGAGAGTTCGGTGCCGTAGAACTGCGCCAAGAAGACAGTGGCGATGGCCTGCATCATGGCGGTGCCGTCCATGTTCATTTTCGCGCCCATGGCGCACACGAAACTCGTGATGTCGCCGGGAACACCGAGTTTGTCGCGAACGTTTTCGATGGTCACCGGAAGCGTGGCGGCCGAACTCGAACTGCTGAAGCCCACCATCTGCACCTGCGCAATCCCCTTGAAGAACGTCCTCAATGGCATCGGTGAGAAGATTTTGACCACGCTCGGATAGATCCCGAACTGGATGATGGCCAAGCCCACGATGACCGTGATGCAGTAGGCGGCCAGCGAACTGAGCACCTGAAAACCAAGGTTGGCAACGATCGGCGTGATGAGGCAGAACACCCCGATCGGTGCCAGTTGCATGATGCCCCGGACGATGAGGATGAACGCATCGTGGAGCCCCTCGACGAACCGGAAGACCGGCTCCGATCGCTCTCGCGGCAGCAAACTCAGGGCGATCCCGAGCAGAAGTGCAAACACCACGATCTGCAACATGTCGCCGCGGGCGAGCGCATCGAATGGGTTGGTAGGCATGACGTCGCGAACGAGGTCCCACGGCTTGGTGCTCTTGGCCGAAGTGAGAACTTTCGCGGCGTTGTCGTTCTGCATCCCCGCGATCAGGTTGGCCTTTGCTTCAGCGCTGATGAACCGCTCGCCGCCGGGTTGCACCACGTTGACGAGCAGCAGGCCGATCCCCGCGCTCAGGAACGCGGTGCAGGCGAAGATGGCGGCGGTCCGACCGCCGATGCGGCCCAGTTTGCGCAAGTCGCCGAGCGACCCGATCGCCAGGATCATCGCGAAGAGGATGATCGGTGCCGCGATGAACTGAAGGGCACGCTTGAACATGTCCCCGGCAACCTGGTTGAGATTGACCAGAAAGTCAACGGCCGTTTGACCGGCCCCGTCGCCCGCCGCCGCCCGGATATCCCCGGAAAAACGATTGAGGACCAGACCGACGGTTATACCCAAACCCAGTCCGATCAAGATCTTCCAATGAAGCGCAAGTTTCAACATCGGCTCCTCGTGAATGCGGTGGTTCCCGCATAGGGGTGCAGAATACCGCCTCTGAATGGACGTTGCGGAGCCGACGTGCCACTTTCTGGGCGGGATAATGCTGCATGCTCCTTGCGATCGTGGTTTTGGCGGTTTTGCTCCTGTTCAATGCGCTGTTTGCAATGTCCGAACTGGCGATGATGACGTCCCGCCCGCAGCGGTTGCAGGCGTCGGCGGCCAAGGGCCACGGCGGCGCAGCGCTGGCGCTCTCGCTGGCCCGCGAGCCAACCCGCTTTCTCTCCACCGTCCAAGTGGGGATTACCGCCATCGGGATCTTCGCGGGTGCCTACGGCGAAAAAGCGATCTCCGCGACACTGACAATGTGGATCTCGGAGACCGCCCCGGACCTGGCTCCGTACGCAAGCAAGATCTCGCTCATCACCGTCGTGCTGTGCATCACCTATCTCTCGCTCGTGGTGGGTGAACTGGTCCCCAAACGCATCGCGCTCTCGAACCCCGAGTTGATCGCCTCGGCCATCGCCCGCCCGCTCACATTTCTTTCCGTGATCGCGGCATGGCCTGTCCGTCTGCTCAGCCTCTCGACCGACGCCATCATCACGGTCCTCGGCATCAAGCCCCCCAACCGGGACGACATTTCCGAAGACGACGTCAAAAGCCTTGTGTCGCGAGCGGCCGGCACCGGCGTCTTTGACCCCCTCGAACACAAACTTTTTCAACGGCTTTTCCGCATCGGCGAACTCACGGTGTCGTCGCTCATGGTGCCGCGGTCCGACATTGTCTGGATCGATGAGTCGCTCTCGAGCGAGGACGTCAAAGTGCTGGTGGGCTCGAGCCCGTACTCGCATTTCCCCGTCTGCCGCGGCAACATCGACACGCTCGTCGGCGTCATCCACATCAAGGACCTCATCGCCTACGGGTTGTTGACCACCAACGAGTTCAAGATCGCGGCCGGCGCCCACAAGCCGGTCTTTATTCCCGACACGATGCCAGCGCTCAAGTTGCTCGACCGCTTCCAGAGCACCAAGACGCACGTGGCGTTCATCGTGGACGAGTTCGGCGGCACGCAAGGCCTCATCACGCTGAATGATGTCGTGCAGTCGTTGGTGGGTGATCTATCGCGCAAGGGTGAAGAAAAACCCCCGGCGGCGCGGCAGCGGCAAGACGGTTCCTGGCTGATCGACGGCAGGCTGCCGGTGCCGGAAGTCGTCACGACGCTGGCGGTCGGGCACGACTTTCTGGCGGATCTTCCCAATGCCAAGACCGCCGCGGGCCTCATGCTGGGGCTGCTCGGGCACATCCCGCACGAGGGCGAAACCGTGCTTTGGGCGGGCTGGGTGTTCGAGGTTGTCGACATGGACGGGGCCCGTATCGATCAATTGCTGGTTCGCAAAGCCGCGACCGATTCCGTGACACCGGTAGCGAAGGAGTAGTCTGTGATGCAGTTCGGGCCGATCTCGCATGACAATCCGTTCGCGTTCCTCACGTTCTTGGCCGCGCCGGCCGTCCTGACGAACGCATCGTCGCTGCTCGTGCTGAGCACCAGCAACCGGTTGGCCCGGGCCGCGGATCGGGCCCGGCAGGCGGCGACGGAGTTGCTAAACCTCAAGGACACCTCCGATCCACTCGCACAATTGCAACTGCGTGACTTCAACAACGCAGCCAGGCGGGCCCGGATGCTGGTGTCGGCTCTGCGGGCGTTCTATGGCGCTGCGGGTGCGTTCGCGGGCGCCACCTGCGTAGCACTGGCTGGCGCGTTGGCGGCCTCGTTCGGCATCGAGTGGGCGACTTCGCTGAGCCGCACGCTGACGGTCGTGGGCGGGATGGTGGGTGTGGCGTTCATCCTCACCGGCTCGGTCCGCCTGTTGGCCGAGACGCGCATCGCGCTGCGCATGATCGAGGAGCATCACGCCGC
>Ga0163144_10022779_pt1 | contig 12401 bp, 10 predicted proteins | sample OliLak19BULKMAT1_FD_123175 | JGI IMG/M metagenome (GOLD analysis project Ga0163144, IMG submission 123175) | Freshwater microbial mat bacterial communities from Lake Vanda, McMurdo Dry Valleys, Antarctica - Oligotrophic Lake LV.19.BULKMAT1 | ecosystem: Environmental > Aquatic > Freshwater >... | reverse complement strand
GATCACCGTGAAGGACGAAGGTGAAGGCAACAAACACCTGTACTTCGAATCCGTCTCGACCGGTGACAAGAGCGGTGACAAGCCCCAATTGGCCCAGGCCGGCTCGGACGCGACGTAAGGTTGATGCTGGAGGTCGACGTCGACCGCCAGTCCTGTGCTGAGTGAAAACCGAGGCCCAGTTACGAGCGTGACTGGGCCTCGTCTGTTTTGCAGAAGGGAGGGACGTGCGGAGCATGCGTTGGGGACGCTATAACAGACGTCGTGCCGATCACCGATGAACTGCTCGCCCGTGCCTCGTGCTTCGACATCCCTGCGGTCGAGGACGTGCTGAGTCACTACCGTCCGGCTGTTCATCGTCTCGCGACGGCCTTGAGTGGGCGAGCGAAGACGGGGGCCGCGATCACACGGCAGGTGTTACTGAAGTCACTGGGTTTCGTCGAGACGTGGGACGATGTGGCCAAGGTCGATCGATGGTTCTACCACCAGACGATCATCAGCGCTAGGCCCTACGCCGAGCGACCACCCACAACGAAAGCAGACGTCCTACTGCCCGCGGGAGCAAGTGCCGACCCACCTTCACTGGCATTCGTCAAAGCGCTGCGCGACCTGCCGCACCAGCAACGAGAAGCCTATCTGCTGACGGTCGGCGAACAGCTTTCACCCCGATCGATGGCGACCGCGATGGACTTCTCACTGGAGGCATCCGGCAACCACTTGGGCAACGCCAAGCGGACGCTCAAGTCGATCGCCGGCGACCATCACATCGCGCTGGAACTCGCCGTCGCGACGACCTACGCCATGCTGACCCCCGCAGGTGACGAGACGCTTCCACTGGTCCGCTCGGCGATCAATCGCCACGTCTGGCCGAAACGGTTGAAGGTACTGGGCGCGCTCGTCCTGCTCATCGCAGTGCTCGGCGGACTCGCGTGGGGAATCCGGACGATCTACCCCATGCTGGATATCTGACCGGGGCAAACCTCCGCGTTTGCCCTCTTCGCTTCGCGATCGCTGTGCCCATGAAAAAGGGCAGACGCGGAGGTCTGCCCCTACATGACTCTGTTGTCGCCGTGTCCTTTACGACCGCGACGCGATCGCGCTGCTGACCGGTCGCAGCACCCGCGGCACGATGTAGCTTGTGCAGAGCTGCTCGGCCCGTTGTGTCAGTTGACCAGCCATTTCCTCGAGCGATTCCTTGGGTCTGTCGCCCCAGTATCGCCGCAGGATGAGGTAGACGCTGATGACGTCGTCACTGTAGTCACCGGTGCGGACCTGGTAGCTGTTCGTGCGCGTCACGATGTCGATGCGGGCCTGAAGTCGGCAGTCCTCGCTCAGCGAGACGGTGACCGACGGCTGAAAGTCGATGGCCTTGGCGCCGCTTTCCTCCGACAGGCACGTCAGCGGTGACTCGCCCAGTAAGCTCTCGGCGACAATCTCGTCGTGGTTGCCGCTGAACGACAGGTCGAAGCCGAACAGGACGTCGAGATAGTCGATCTCGACCGGTGAGATGCCCAGCTGGTACGGCGCCTGTTCGAGCACCATCGTGTGCAGCTTCATCGCGTCGGCGATCGACTCGGGGTTCACGTGACCCGCAGCGAGCCGCTTGCTCTCAAGGCTCAGCCAGCGGTACGCCTGACCGTTGCGATCCTCTTCGAGGTTGAAGTCCCCGTTCTCGGCCTTGCGAAAACGGGTCATGTTGGGGAACGACTTCTGCACGCGCTCGAACAGGTGCAATACCGTCTCCCGGCTGTGCGGGAGCTGGAGTTGCGAACCCAAGCGCATATTGACGTAAAAGTCGTCGCAGAACGCAGCGAACGGATTGGACATACGACCTCCCTGTCTACTCGACCACAGTTATTGTGGAGCGGTACAGTCCTATTGAATTCATCGGCGGTTTGCCCGGCGGAAGTGTAGCCGATTCCGATAACAACGAAAGTGGAAAGCCTCAGGTTCGTTTGACGGGGGATTTCCCTCCTCATACAACGCTGGGATGGCCATGCCTGTCTACGCGTTGGTTGGCTCCGATTCATTCATGCAACTGGAAGCACTGTCGCGCCTGCTGGCCAGCCTGCCGAAGGACACTCAACGAATCGACCTCGACGGTGAACGAGCCCAACTAGCCGACGTCCTCGACGAACTCCGTAGCTTCGCCATGTTCGGCAGTGGCAAGGTCGTCGTCGTGCGCGACGCCGACGACTTTATCTCGCGTTACCGCGAACAGCTCGAGGACTACCTCGCCAAACCGTCCGACAGCGGCACACTCGTCCTGCGACTTCCATCGCTGCCGGGCAACCAACGAATCTCAAAACTAATCGCGAAGGTCGGCAAGATCGAACCGTGCGAACCACCGAAGGGCGCGGGAATGCCGGCCTGGATCGTCAACCGCGCCAAGTCGGTGCATGGTTTGAAAATCGCGTCCGATGCCGCCCAAATGCTCGCCGAGTTTCTTGGCAACGATCTCGGTCGCGTAGACAGCGAACTGTCCAAGCTCGCGCTGCAGGTCGACGGGAACGTCGCGACGATGGACGACATCACGCGTGGCGTGGCGTTCCAGCGCGAGCAGGAAATGTGGGACATGACCAACGAACTGGCGGCAGGTCACCCTGACAAGGCGATGAAGCGTTGGCGACAGTTGACGCAGCTCGACAGCTCCGCCGAGTTCCGTGCCGTTACGTGGCTGGGCATGTGGCTTGAAAATGTGCGCAAGGCCCTCCACATGCGCCGCCAGGGCATGAACGCCGGAGCCATCGCGTCGGCGTTGCGACTCTGGCCGCGCGAGATCCAGCAGCCTTTCTTCAAGACTGCCGACGCGCTCGGTGACGCCGGTGTCGCCCGCGCGATCGGACTGCTGGCCGAGATCGACAAACAATCCAAATCCGGCATCGGTGACGCTGCGACGAACGTCGAACGCTTCATGCTGACACTGGCGGCGCGGGGATAGGTTTCTGAATTGCGATTCCAACGCAGAGGCACGGAGCAAAGAACGCCGAGAGACGCACAGAAATTGCGATCGACTAATCGCCTTTCTCCGCGAAGCTCTGTGTTCCCCACTCAGCGCCTCTGCGTTAGCTTCCCATAAACCCCTTGCCCGCCGGGAAAATATCACGAACATCACGCGACGAAATTCGTCTACTATTACGCTATGGCAAAGAAAACCACCCAACCGCGCAGCGCCGGCAAGAACAAGCGGATCGTCAACGTCGCCATCACCCAGATGGCCGTCGGAGATGATGTCAACGCGAACCTGAAGAACCAGGCCCGTCTTATCGAACAGGCCGCGAAAAAGGGCGCGCAGATCGTCTGCACACAAGAGCTGTTCCGCAGCAAGTATTTCTGTCAGTTGGAAGACCACCGCTTCTTCAAGCTCGCTGAGACGATCCCCGGCCCGAGCACGGACCTCTTCTGCAAGCTGGCGAAGAAGCACAAGCTCGTGATCATCGCGTCGCTGTTCGAGAAGCGCGCCGCAGGTCTCTACCACAACACCGCAGCCATCATCGAGACGGACGGGTCGATCAAGGGCATCTACCGCAAGATGCACATCCCCGACGACCCGCTGTACTACGAGAAATTCTACTTCACGCCCGGCGACACCGGCTTCCGCGCGTGGGACACCACCTACGGCAAGATTGGCGTCCTGATCTGCTGGGACCAGTGGTACCCCGAAGGCGCCCGCCTCACCGCCCTTCAAGGCGCCGAGATCCTATTCTACCCCACCGCCATCGGCTGGCACCCCAAAGAGCGCGAACTCTACGGCACCGCCCAGCACGAAAGCTGGGAACTCATCCAGCGCAGCCACGGCGTGGCCAACGGTTGCTTCGTCTGCTCACCGAACCGTATCGGCGTGGAACACGTCCTCGACAGCGACGGCAAACCCGCCAGCGAAGACGGCATTGTCTTCTGGGGTCAATCCTTCATCAGCGGGCCCAATGGACAGATCGTCAAGAAGGCGTCAGTCGATCAGGAAGAGGTCATCGTGCAAGCGCTGGACTTGGATGAGGTTGAGTTCAGCCGGACGCATTGGCCCTTCCTGCGCGATCGGCGGATTGATGCATACGAGGGCATCACAAAGCGATATATTGGAATGTAAAAGGAGAACCTGACGATGACCGAATCAGAACTGACTGACGAATTGCAAAAGGATCTGTTCACACCATTTCGGTTGCACCTTGTCAGCGGTAAGACGGTCGACGTTTTGGGACCGACTGCCGCTCACACTCTCAAGAATGCCCTTCTGGTCCTGCGAAATCCAACGCTCGGTAGCCCGCGAGCTGAAGGATACGACGTCGTCTCGTATCAGAACATCGAACAGATCGAGCAACTCGAATTAGGCGAACGAACACCGGCCAAGCGTAAGCGAGCATAGTAACTGATGGCGAAAGTAAAGATTCTCAATGGCACCCCCTCCTCCCTCGGCTACACCTTCCCCGCCGAGTGGGCCAAGCAGTCCGCCACATGGTTCTCCTGGCCGCGGCCGGAAGGGATTTCATTTCCGGCGAAGTATCACACCGTGCCGGAAAACCTCGCTCGCATCATGTGCGAGATCGCGGCGCGACAAGCGGTGCGCATCAATGTGCCGAACGAAAACTGGGAATACATCGCCCGGCAGCAACTGAAAGAGCACGGCTGTCCGACCAAGAACGTTTTCTTCCATTATATCAAGACCAACGAAAGCTGGTGCCGCGACCACGGGCCGGCATTCGTCGTGAAGCAGGGTCGCAGCGGGACGAGGCAACTGGCGATCGTCGACTGGGGCTTCAACGCGTGGGGTGGGAAATATCCTCCTTACGATGCGGACGACGCTGTCCCGACCGAGATCGCCAAGGCGTTCAAGCTGCCGGTCTTCTACCCCGCGCACGACGGCAAGGCCGTCATCATGGAAGGTGGCAGCGTCGAGTTCAACGGCGCGGGCACCGTCCTCACAACCACCGACTGCCTGCTCAACAAGAATCGCAATCCGAATCTCTCGAAGGATCAGGTCGAGCAATTCCTGAAGGACTACTACGGCCAACAGCACGTGGCCTGGTTGACCGGTGGCATCGAGGGCGATGACACCGATGGTCATATCGACGATCTCGCCCGCTTCATCAGCCCGACCAAGATCGTGATGGCCGTCGAGCCCGACACGAAGGACGTCAACCACCGCGTGTTGATGTCCGTCCGTAAACAGATCGACAAGCTGCGCGACCAGGCCGGCCAGCCGTTCGAGGTCATCGAGATCCCCATGCCCTCGCCGGTCGTGCACGATGGTCAACGGCTGCCCGCGACCTACGTGAACTTCCTGTTCATCAACGGCGCCCTGCTCGTGCCCACGTTCCGGGACAAGAAGAACGACAAGAAGGCCCTCGAAATCCTTCAGCAGCACCTGCCCAATCACAAGGTAATCGGCATCGACTGCACGGAACTCATCTGGGGCCTGGGCGCGATTCATTGTCTTACTCAGCAACAGCCGGCGGTGTGACGTGAGATCGCCTGTTGCGCTTTTCACTGTAAAAATTCCCAGTTAAGCCGTTTGACTTCGCAGCATTTACGATACGATTAAGCAGGACAAGCACGTCAGGCTCCACCTGACAGGAAGAGGATGAAAAGCGCCATGGAATTGATGACGGAGACAATGGGCCGCGACAAAGATCTTGTGGCCCCCCCGCCGGTCGATCACGCAGCACCCGTTCACCCCAACGGCGCCACCGTGCCCGGTACGGGCAAGCCCTGGACGATCGCGGATTCCGCCAAGACCTATGGCATTGCCAACTGGGGTCAGGGTTACTTCTCGATCAACGACGACGGTCACGTCGCCGTCCATCCGCGGCAGGACAAGAGTCAAACCGTCGACCTCAAAAAGCTCGTCGACGAACTTCGCGAGCGCGACATCCAGCTGCCGTGCCTCATCCGTTTCACCGACATCCTCCAGCACCGAGTTCAACGGCTGCACAACGTCTTCCAGAACGCCATCCGCGACCACGACTACAAGGGCCGCTACCGCTGCGTCTACCCAATCAAGGTCAACCAACAGCGGCACGTCGTTCAGGAAATTCACGACTTCGGCAAAGAGTTCGGCTTCGGATTGGAAGCCGGCAGCAAGCCCGAGCTGCTCGCCGTCATGGCGATCGTCGACAACAACGACACGCCCATCATCTGCAACGGCTTTAAGGACGACGAGTTCATCGAAGCCGTCATCCTCGCGACCAAGATCGGCCGCAACGTCATCCCCGTCGTCGAAAAGTTCAGCGAGCTCGAGCTCATCGTCAAGTACGCCAAGCAGCACAACATCAAGCCGAGCATCGGTGTCCGTGTGAAGCTCGCCGCCCGTGGGTCGGGTCGGTGGGAACAGTCCGGTGGGGTGCGCTCGAAGTTCGGCCTGTTCATCTCTGAGGTCGTCGAAGCCCTCGAGTATCTCCGCCAGAACGGCATGGGCGACTGTCTCAACCTGCTGCACTTCCACCTCGGCAGCCAGATCAACAACATCCGCAACATCAAGGGCGCGATCATCGAGCTGTCGCGCGTCTACACCGAACTTCAACGCCTCGGCGCCGGTCTGCAATACGTCGACGTGGGTGGTGGCCTCGGTGTCGACTATGACGGCTCCAAGACCGACTTCGGTTCCAGCATCAACTACGGCCTGCAGGAATACGCCAACGACGTCGTCTTCCACATCAAGGAAATCTGCGACCAGAAGGGTGTCGCCCACCCCACCATCATCAGTGAATCGGGCCGGGCCATGGTCGCGTACCACAGTGTGCTCGTCTTCAACGTCATCGGTTGGAGCGGCTTTGCCCGCTTCGAACTCCCCCGCGAGCTCGCCGCCGACCAACGCGCCAAGCTGCCTGCCCCCGTCGTCAACCTGTTCGACAGTTACCTCGGTTGCACCGAACAGAACTACATGGAGTACTACCACGACGCCCACGTCAGCCGCGACGCCATCCTCAACCTCTTCAGTCTCGGCTACTGCACCCTCGAAGACCGCGCGCTCGGTGAAAAGCTCTACTTCGGCCTGTGCGCCAAAGTCCTCAAGGTCATCCGCAAGATGGAATACGTCCCCGACGAATTCCAAAACCTCGAAGCGATGCTCTCGGACACCTACTTCTGTAACTTCTCGATCTTCCAATCCATGCCCGACAGCTGGGCCATCGACCAGCTCTTCCCGATCATGCCGATCCATCGCCTGAAGGAAGAGCCCACCTGCCGCGGCATCCTCGCCGACATCACTTGCGACAGCGACGGTAAGGTCGACCGCTTCATCGACCGCAGGCAGGTCAAGAGCACGCTCGAACTCCACGACTACAAAGGCGAAGACTACTGCCTGGCTACCTTCCTCGTCGGCGCCTACCAGGAAATCCTAGGCGACCTCCACAACCTGCTCGGCGACACCAACGCCGTCCACGTCACCGTCGACGAGAACGGCTACTCCATCGACGAAGTCATCGAAGGTGACACCGTCCGCGAAGTCTTACAATACGTCCAATTCAGCGCCGACGACCTTCTCCGCTCCATGCGCAAAATGGTCGAAAAAGCCTTACGAGAGCAAAAGCTCACCTTCGACGAAAGCCGCGTGCTGCTGAAGTTCTACGAAAATGGTTTGGAAGGTTACACGTACCTCGAATGACGCAATGGCAGGCGCGGCGACCACGGCAAGTACGGCAAGCGCCGCGTCCCCCGCTTGCATCAATCTGCACCATTTTGCACCATCGCCATGTCTGCCCGTGCAAGAATCGTCGTCGGCGTGACACGGTCCTCCGGACCGTGCATGCCTAGCCATCGAAAATAAAGTTTCAACCCTCTCCAACTCCTAACACCTTCAGCGGCGACGCATTACGCTTTTCCGGTCGTCGGCGAACCGACATACAAACGACGTTAAAACGACACAAAACGACATCAAACGACCGCAGTCGATACGATCACCTCCCTCATAACTCGACCCCCGCGCAGCCTACCAGCGCATGGCGCATCGCACACTTCGCACCACGCAATCCCTCTATTCAGTTGCCAAAGAACGTCACAGCGATGCACACCCTCCGCGTGCACTACATTTCCTACTCCTACCGATCCCGATGCGCGCCAGCGCGCTACGCCGCGCATTCAACACGAGCAATGTGCTATTTCTCAACGAAATTTTGGAGAAGAATTGTTCCGAATACAACCCGACCCGGTGCGCGCCACAGCGCCTTGTCGCGCACATCAACAAGGATCGGCATCGCCAACGCCGGCGACCTGCCAGGGTATTGGGGATAGCGTGGAGACAAAAAGGGGATAAACCTATTCCGTTTCTGTCACGACAAGAGTCCGGCCAACAAATAGAGGATGACTGCGATTCCGGCGGCTAGAAAGTTATAGGGGGCCGCGTAGCGCAGGTATTTGGCGTGGTCTGCGTGGGCGATGCTCGACGACATATTGGTCATCCCCGCAACGGGTGAAGTGACGTCGCCGAACGTGCCTCCGGTGATGACGGCGGCAACGCAAAGTGGGATAGGGGCACCTACAGACACCGCCAGTGGAATTGTAAACGGCATGATTAGCGAAGCGGCCCCCCACCCAGAACCGATGAAGTAGGTGACCGTGGCCGAGATGATGAAGATCGTTACCGCCACGCTCCAGACCGGCAGGGATCTTCCCACGACCTGTTGAATGAGCTCGTTCAGCCCGAGCGACTGTGAAACAGCGGCCAGCGGCCAAGCGATGGCCAGTATCGCCAGGGTCGGCATGATCTCGTTCCCGCCGGTGATGAAATCGGCGGTCATGTCCTTAAAACCGTACTTTTGGAACGCATAGAAGATTGCCGTTACGACGACCGAGATGAAGAGCGCGACCAGCATGGCCCTGTTCGGTTCGGTACTCGTGATCGCGCCAATGAACGAGGCGTCAGTTGACCGTTGAAACCCGAAGAGCCAGAAGAAGAAGATACTCAGTGCGATGACGGTCAGCATCGGAACGACGAGATTCACGATCCTTGGCTTGATGACAGGCGTCATCGCTTCCACCGTCATTTGCATGCCGCCATGCGGCGCATGAGGCATTGGCGCGGAATGCCCTTTGTTTCCGTTGCTCACTCGTCGGAAATTGTAAAAAATCGAGACAAAAGTGATCACGATGACAGCGAGGCTGAAGAATTCCAGGGGAATCGCTCTGAGCCAGATTGAGTAGGCAGTGGTCTGATCGCCGACTCCGGCGGTCTTCAAACCGAGTGTGATGATCGCAAGGTTAAACCCCACAAACGTGGTCGCGATTGGGATGAGTTCGACGACAGGGCTTGCGGTATTGTTGAGCATGAAGGCAATTCGCTCGTTTGCGATTCCATTCTTCTCCGCGAGCGGCCGCGTGATCGAGCCAGCGCCGACGATCCGAAAACCGCAATCGATGAAGGTCACCGGAATCAGCGCCCACAAGACATAGAAGACGCCCTTCGCGCTGGTCACACGCTTTTCTACCAGCGCGGAAAATGCCTGGATGCCGCCTGATTTCTTGATGATGCCAATCAATCCGCTGAACAGGTAAAGGAACAGGAGCACCTGAAGGCTGTCTTTATCCGTTAGCGTGCTGACAATCTGATCCACAGCCGTTTCAAAACCGCCGGTGATCCGCGGGTCCAGTAGATAGCCACCCAGCAGCAACCCAACGAGAAGCGACGGAATGATTCGCTTGGACCAGATCGCTACGGCAATTGTGAGAAGCGGGGGCAAGACTGAGAGCCAGTTCATGGTGATCATCGCGCGGTAAGCGCGGATAATGGGACAGCGCGGGTAACGGGACAGGTACAATTCTCGAAGATATGTACCTGTCCCGTTATTCTGTTCGTTATTCTGTTTTCCCGACGGTCATTAGTTCTTCTTCGTGTCTTGATCCATCTTGCTGTGGTCCATCTTGCTGTGGTCCATCGCCCCGTGATTCATCATCTTCTTCATCTCCGGGTCGGACTTGGCCATGTCCATCATCATGGCTTTGTTCATGACCATCTCCATGGCTTTGGGGTCGGCCATGATCTCTTCCTTGACCTTGGCGAGTTCGGCTTCGTTGGTCATCATGGCTTTACACCCTTCCATCATTTTCATGCACTCGGGGTCCTTCATCATCTCGGCGTGCATCTTCTGAAACTCGGGGTTGGTGGCGATCGTGTGGGCCATCTGCTCCATGGCCATCATGCGCACACTCTGGTCCTGCATCATCTTGGCAGACTCGGGCTTCTTGGCGTCCTCCATGCGCTGGCGCATCATTTCCGACACCTTTTGCGACATCATGGCGTCGCCGCGACCTTGCGCGGATGCGCCCGATGCCCCGGCGCTTAACGCGACTACGACGGCGCAGGACATCAACAGCTTCGAAACGAGTGGCTTGGACATGGTAGAAACTCCTGGTCGACCCATAGGCCGAAAAAGTGACTTGAGACACGATGCAAGATTCTGGGCAGGCGGTTAAGCCACCCGGAGCGTAGAGTAGGCTGATCGAAACCGTCAACTGTCAAAATTTCGTATTCCCAGTAGTGCCGCAGGTTCGCCGGCGGCACCGGGCTAGGGACATTTCTCATGTCCAGCAACCCCGGCTGATAGAACCCGAGTGCAGATACGGAGACATTGCAGCCCGTATCGTGGCGGATGACGGGCATGGCGGCGAAAGGGAAAAGGGAATATGAAATGAGAAGCGTTTCTTTTTCCTTTCTGTTCGCATGGATCGCACTGGGCGCCGCCGCTCTGGCGCAAGGACCGCCGGAGACAAAGGCCGGACCTCAGAACGCGGATGAGGCAGAGCTTTCGCCGGCCGCGGCGAAGGTGGACGTGCAGCCGGTCGCGGCTGATGAAGAAATCCGCAAGCGACTGCAGAGCGTGCTGGAGGCCACCCAATGGTTCGTGGACCCACAGGTCCGGGTTGATGAGGGTGTTGTGTTTCTCTCGGGGCAGGCGGACACCGAAGATCTGAAGAAATGGGCCGGCGATCTGGCGCGCAACACGCAGGACGTGGTCGCCGTCGCCAATCGGATCGACGTAACCGAGCCGTCCGCGTGGGACTTCGCAGCGACGCGCAAGGGGATGGCCACGCTATGGCGAGATTTCCTGCGCGCCCTTCCGTACATCGTTTTCGGCCTGTTCATCCTGATCCTGTCGGCCGGTGCGGGTTGGATGGCGGCGCGGGGCACGCGGGGGTTTTTCCGCCAGCGCGTCCGCGCGAAACTTCTGCTGGGCGTCGCCGCCTGGGGAGCAGGACTTCTTGTTTTCCTCGCCGGCGCTTACGTGGTCCTTCGCGTGTCCGGTCTGACCCAACTTGCGTTCACGATCGTGGGCGGCACCGGCCTGGTCGGGCTCGCCGTCGGCATTGCGTTCCGCGATATCACCGAAAACTTCCTGTCCAGCATCTTTCTTAGCGTCCAGCGCCCGTTCGAGAGTGGCGACCTGATTGAGGTCGCCGGCGTTACGGGGTTTGTGCAGCAACTGAATGTCCGCACGACCGTGATCATGACGCTCAGCGGCAACATCGTCCAGATTCCCAACTCTTTGGTCTATAAGAGCGTTCTGCGGAACTTCAGCGCCAACCCGAACCGCCGAGAGGACTTCGTCGTCGGCATCGGTTACGACGATCCCATCGACACCGCGCAGGAAGTCGCCCGAAAGGTGCTCGCTAGTCATCCCGCCGTTCTGAACGACCCGGAGGCATGGGTACTGGTAGACGATCTCGGCAAGGCCACGGTGAATCTGCGCATCTACTTTTGGCTGAATGGTGAAGCGCACAGTTTTCTGAAGGTACGGTCCTCGGTCATCCGGCTGGTGAAGCGCGCTTTTCAGGAAAACGGCATCTCGATGCCTGACGAGGCCCGCGAAGTCGTCTTCCCACGCGGTATTCCCGTCACCATGCTTAACGGCGAATCAGAACAGCGCGGAGAAACCAAACAAGCCAGCGAACCCGATCGGCATCGCACGCCGGATCGCGACACAACCACGACCGGCGAGGATGAGGTGTCCACCAAGGCCGAGGGCGGGCTCGCAAGTGAAGCGGCAGAAATCCAGGAACAGGTCCGAAAAGCCCAACCCCTGGATGAGCAGGAAAATCTCCTGCAGGCCGCACCAAAAGTCCGAGCCACCAAATGACCCCGCCATTGCCGCCGGGCCGCTGTTGTCGGGGGACAGAAGAAGGGACATTTCTCATCCCTGGGAGTGAACCTGGGAGTGAAATGAGAAATGCCCCCTTTTTCCTGTCGGGAGTGAAATGAGAAATGCCCCCTTTTTCCTGTCCCGCGTCATCGTAACTGTTTACCGTGCCGCGTTCGCCCAGTAGTCTGCGATCAGTTTCTCGGCCGCGTCCAGCACGCCGAGTTGGTTCTGGGGTAACTGTTTACCGTGCCGCGATTTTACCTGGCGCGCGTTTTCTGGCGAGCGGGTAGGTTTGGGTTGTGGCGATGGAGCGCGACGAAGCCTATTACCTGCGTG
>Ga0163144_10022777_pt1 | contig 12401 bp, 14 predicted proteins | sample OliLak19BULKMAT1_FD_123175 | JGI IMG/M metagenome (GOLD analysis project Ga0163144, IMG submission 123175) | Freshwater microbial mat bacterial communities from Lake Vanda, McMurdo Dry Valleys, Antarctica - Oligotrophic Lake LV.19.BULKMAT1 | ecosystem: Environmental > Aquatic > Freshwater >... | reverse complement strand
TCCGTCAGCAGCGGTTGGATCGCGGTGACCATCGGGACCAACACGTCTTGTTCGGAGCCCGTGCCATGCGCTGGTGCTTCCACGATGATCTGATGGTTCGCATCCACCGCCGCGACGCCCGTATATCCTTGCATCACCCCTGTGCTCGTCGCCATTTTCGCACGCTCGTTCTCGGTGCGATTGCTCTGGCGAATCGCGCCCTTGGCGCCGGGCCGATCGGTCGGATACGTCGTCAACCACGGGCGGATCTGGCCGGCGTCCTCCTCGAGGCGGGCGACGCGCGCCTTCGCTTTTGCGGCCAGATCCGGCTCGACCGGGAGCCCGTCCGCTTCGCGATGGCGCGCGAGCATCGTCGTCGCCGCGGCTTCCAATTTGTTCGCCTGCTTTTCGAAATCGGCGCGCGTGCCACTCCGATGTTTCGACGCATTGCTCGGTCACTATAGCTGGTGCTCTGACCGAATCGCATCAGCCATACGTTCAGGAGTCCGAGTGCAGCCGCGACCTGCAGGACGACCATAACCGTTTTCATGCTTGTTCCGCTGCCTAAGGAATAAGGGTCGCGCTCCGCACCGGTTGAACACTACCCCGACATCCAGGCAATGCAACTCGCCACGACACTAGCGCAGGCCCTCTCGATTCTCGCGTTTGTGTGGTATGGCGCGCTGACGTTGAGGTCAGACAACATGGTTGCGGAATTCGAGCGTTACGGACTTGGCCGGCTGCGCGTATTCATTGCCGTATTGCAGATCGTGGGCGGCTTGGGACGTCTTGCCGGCTACTATGTTCGTTCATTGCTGTTGCTGTCCGCAGCGGGGCTGTCGGCGATGATGCTGCTCGCAGTGCTCGTGCGCGTCAGGATTCGGGATCCGATTGTCGCGATGATCCCCGCGTTCGGGCTGATGTGTCTCAACCTCTTTCTTGTCGTTCGCGCCATCACCTGACGCGAAGTTCAACGTCAATGTCGCGTCGACACCGGCGTTCAAAGCCGGCGATTCAACTCCCGCGATAGGTCGAGATGGCGTACAGTGTCACGACGACGGGAATGTGATAGTGCGTTTCGTCGGTGATCCTGAACACCACCACCCCAGCGGGAAATACTGTCGTCACGCCCTTCGCCTTGAAGTACTTCTCCAAATCGAACATGAGGCGGTAGGTCCCCCGATTCCTGTTGGTGCCGTCGAGTAGCAGCAATTGCCGAGTCGGCCGTCTGCTCCACTGCGCGCTGTGCCAACCTGCTTCCACGCGCCTTCGTTTGTTTTCTTCTCCAGCAGCACCTCTGCACCAACGCCGGGCGTGCCGGAGGTGGTATCAAGCACGTGTGTGCTGAGTTGGTACTCTGGAGCGAGCAGGAGTGGCGTGGCGACGGCGAACACGAGTGCGGCGAGGACTGTTTTGATCACGGCTTCTCTGTTTTGTGAAATTGTTGGCAGCGAACGAAAGCCGTGCCATGCACTTGAGTTCAACCAAATGTGCTGTATACCGCAGGAGGTGCGTTGTCGACTGAGCAACGTTGCCGCAACTCGCAAACTGGGCGGTCACCAGCGCCCAATCGCAGGGCAATTCCTTTGCATCCATTTGTTGTGGTTGGTCGTCCTGTGGGAACTACGGGTTCAGCTTCTTCCCATTCTCGGCCGACTCGCATGCCATTAATCCCCTCACTCACCCTCCTGGTCGTCGGCCTTGTCATTGGTGCAATCATTGCGATGCTCATCGCCAATCGCTTTCGCGCCGCGGAGTTAGCGCACGCACTGACGTCTGCGGCAACGCACGCGAGGCAGCGTTGCGCGCAAATCTCGTCGCGGCGGAAGATTGGCGAATGGCCGTCATCGACGCGGCCAAACTGTCGCAACAAACGATTGTTGACCGAGAGGCCGACATTCAGTCGCTGCGCAATGTCATCACTCGTTCAACTGAAGACGCAAGGTTGATGGCGGCACGCGAGGCCGAATTGAAGGCGCAACTTGGCGCCGGTGACGAACGACGAAACCATGTCGATGGTTACGTTCGCGAGTTGGGCGACGCCATCAATAAGCGCGAGGCGGAGATTGTGAATCTGCGCACGGAGATCGCGCGCATCGGAAGTGAAGCGACCGTGGTGCTGTCGCGAGAAGCAGAGCTGCGGTCACAACTCCAAGGCGCGGATGCGCGTCGATTGGAGCTCGATGCACAAATTGGATCGCTGGAAGGTGATCTGCACGAAAGGGAGCAGGATTTGCGGGTGGCGCGCCAGGAAATCACGCGGCGAAAGACTGAAGAGGCCACATTCGAAACGCGGCTGGAGGAAATGGCCCGGGGTCATGCGGCGCTCAAGGATTCATTTCAGTCGTTGTCTGGTGAAGCGCTCAAGAACAATAACGAACAATTCTTGCAGCTGGCACGAACGGAGCTTGAGCGCGTTCGCACATCGGCGCAGGTCGAACTGGCAGAAAAGGAGCACTCAATTCACGGACTCATCACGCCCATTCGTGAAGGGCTCGAGAAATATGATCGCAAACTTCAGGAAATCGAATTGGCGCGTGCAGAGTCTGTGACCAAGTTGACGTCGCACATGGAGATGATGACTTCGGCGAGTAAATCGTTGCGCGGAGAAACCGCCAACCTGGCGCGGTCATTGCGCAGCTCGAACGTACGCGGGGCATGGGGCTAGCTGCAACTCAAGCGCGTTGTCGAGCTGGCGGGAATGGTAGAGCACTGTGATTTCGAAACGCAGCGCAGTGTGCAGACGGACGATGGAGTACAACGTCCCGACATGATAATTCTGCTGCCGGGTGACCGGAATATTGTTGTTGACGCCAAGACGCCGGCAACGACAGTGCTTGAAGCGTTTGATTGCCAGGATGCGGTCAGGCGCAAGCAACTGTGTGATCAGCATGTTGCGAGTGTGCGAGCGCACGTAGTGACGCTTAACCGGAAAGAGTATGGGAGTCGGCTTGCACGCGCGCCGGAGTTCACCGTTCTGTTTTGCCCAGCGAGACGTTTTTCAGTGTGGCAATGGAGTCCGATCCCTTGTTGTTTGAGTATGCATTCGAGCAGAACGTGATTATCACGACGCCAACGACGTTAATTGCGTTGCTCAAAGCTGTTGCGTTCACCGGGCGTCAGGAGGCAATTACACAGAACGCGCAGGAGATCAGTGAGTTGGGCAAGGAGTTGTATCAACGCATTTGTAAAGGTGGCGGGCATTTTGGCAGTATTGGGAAGCATCTCGCAAAGTCGGTGGACGCATACAATGCGGCGGTGAATTCCATGGAGAAGCGTGTGTTGCCGTCCGCGCGAAAATTTCAGACGTTGGGCGTTTCGGATTCGAAGACCATTGAGCTGCTTCACGCGGTGGACGTGAGTCCCAAAGCGATGAACGCGTTGGATATGCGGCTGGTGTTGCCGCGGGATGAGGAAGGGACGTTCGAGCGGCAAGCGTCTTGATGGGGATTTGAAAGCACGGAATGGATTGACGGCGTATCGATGGCGCTGTTTTTGCGCGATGCGCGCCACGATTGGCGCGAGCGTATGGTGCGCTCGCGCCGTAATCTCGTCTTAGAAGCTCACGCCGGCTCGAAGCGTGAGTCGTCCGCGCGGCTTCGTGGCGCGATCCCCATACCGTGAGCTCGCGCCAACCGACCAGCGGCCCGCCGCGGCCGAAGCACCCAGCGTGAGATAGCCGTCCCAGCCGCGCTGCACAGCTCCCCCCGCGAACTGCGTACTATCGAACGCATAACGCGCAATGCTGGGCGCCGCGAACGGCGTGATCGTCCATGCGCCGGCGCGCACGTCGTAGCCGAGTCCCACCGTGACCGGCGCCGATGCGAAACCATAATCGTTCCCGTCGTTGGAGGCGCCGTGTGAGGGCGCGTCGACCGCGTTGATCTCGTAACCAGCGGCGACGCAGGCGGACAATCGGTTATCGAAACCCGAAAGCGTGCGGCTTGCTGCCACGAGTCCGGTCAGCTGCACAGCGGTGCTGTCGCCGCGCATCGCGCCGCCGGCTCCCGTGAGGCTCACGGTGAGCCCGACCCCCTTTCCAGCCTCGAAACGGTACGCGAGTCTTCCGCCATAAACCTGTATTTGACGACCATCGGCGATCCCGGCATGCCGGATTTCAGCGCCGACATACGCTCGGCGCGGCATGGCGATGCCCAGGCAGCGCTGCGCGAGCAGGGGGGACGCGCTGGTGACCAGCGCAAGAGTCGTGGTGCAAAAGAGCAGGCCTGAACGCAGAGTAGTCATGGTCGTTGCCATAAAAAGAGTTGAATGCGCCTCTGACTTCGAAGCGCCTCTGACGCGCGCTCGTTGCGCAGCGGCAGGGCCGAGCAGATCCTGTCGTCGCTCGATGCAGCGAACGGTATGCCTGGCCCGACGCCGCCGTCATCGGGCGATCGGCGTGAGGGGGATCCATCAATCGGTGGATGCCACACTCCGTCGGACAGTTGGCAGCTGTTGTCCGGCAACCTGCTAAGTTCCTCGGTCAGCATCCATTCCGTCGGGTCCGAACACGCCGTCGCCGGTTCGACGCCATCCGCCACCGTGTTGGCATCCCACCGTTCACGGAGTTCTGCCATGGTTCAACGCTCGGCGCACGCAGGGGCTACGACTAACAGTTTGCAACAGAACGAAGATGCCTGGCGGCGCTGGGTGGAAAATCCGTACGCGTTCTACTACGTCCCGCTGGCGGCGGCAACTGCCGTCCTACTGTTCGTGTCCGGACTTGCATGGCGCGAGCGCTTGACGGGTGTGGTGGTAGCTGCCCTCACCGCGGCGTGGTTCCACGCGTGGCGCGTGCTCGTCCGAACCGACGGCGGACGGCACGCAGTGGCGCGGCGAGTCGGGCTTGCGCTCGTGGGGGTCGTGCTGACGTCGGTTCTCGCCGTGATCCACGACGCGTATCTGCTCGTCCTCCTGCTGCTGAGTCCGCTTTTCTTCGTCGAGCTGCCGATCGCATGGGCCATCGTGATGACGGTGCTCCTCACCTTCCCGACGGGTCGCATGTGGGACACGCATGGCCAGATCCCCGACGCCGCGAGCACCATCGCGTCAATCCTGTTTCTACGGGTTCCAATCGTGGTCATGCTAGGTCTGGTGGTGCGCACCGCCGTCGCGCAGAACGAGGAGCGTCGGCGGCTGCTGGACACTCTGGCGATCGCTGAACGGCGCGCCGGCATTCTGGAAGAGCGACAGCGACTCGCCCGGGAGATCCACGACACGCTGGCCCAGGGGTTCGCGGCGATCCTCGCCCACCTTTCCCAAGCCGATATCGCGTTGGAACGCTCTCCGACGACGACCAAGCCGCACCTGCAGTTTGCCCAGTCCGTCGCCCGCGAGAATCTCGAGGAGGCGCGGCGAATGATGCGCGCCCTGCGCCCTGAAGCGCTGGAGCAGGCGGGCGGGCTAATGGCAGCGCTCACGCGGGTGACGGCCGAGTGGGCCCAACGGACGGGCGTGCCGTGCAGTCTTACCGTGACCGGCACCGAACTCCCGCTCCACGCCGATCTCGACGTGCTGCTGCTGCGAGCCACGCAGGAGCTGCTCTCGAATGTCCGGAAGCATGCGCAGGCTTCCCGCGTCACCGTCACCCTCTCCTACATGTCGGACGTCGTGGCGCTCGACGTTCGCGACGACGGGGTTGGTTTTCTGGCGAACGAGCCGGGCGACGAGGAGCTCGCCACCGGGTGGGGTCTGCGGGGGCTGCGCGAGCGTACCGCGCAGTTCGATGGCAGACTCAGCATCGAGAGCACCCGTGGCGAGGGCGCGACGGCGACGCTAACCATGCCGGCCTTTCGCGCGACGTCCGACGAGGTACTCAGCTCGTGACGCCGATCCGTGTTCTGATTGTCGACGACCATCCCATCCTGCGCGCCGGGCTGCTGGGGCTGCTCGCGTCGCAACCGGAGTTCACCGTCATTGGCGAGGCGGCAAACGGGCGCGAGGCCGTGGCGCTCGTTCGGCACGCACTCCCGGACGTCGTCCTGATCGACCTGCGCATGCCGGAGATGGACGGCGTCAGCGCGATCCGGGAAATGCGGGCGCTGACGCCCGACCTCCACATCCTGGTGTTAACGACCTACGATTCGGACGCCGACATTCTGCGCGCGGTCGAGGCCGGAGCGACCGGGTACCTCCTCAAGGAGACCCCGCGCGAGGAGCTGTTCGCGGCGATCCGCGCCACCGCGCGCGGGCAGTCGGTGCTCTCGCCGACCGTGGCGTCGCGGCTGGTCAACCGCACACGCAACTCGATCGAGCGCGCTTTGAGCGCCCGGGAGATCGAGGTGCTGCAGCTCGTTGCCCGCGGCACGAGCAACAAGCTGATCGCGCGCGAGCTGTCGATCAGCGAGGCGACGGTCAAGACGCACCTGCTCCATGTGTTCGAGAAGCTGAACGTCGACGACCGGACCGCCGCGGTCACTACGGCGGTCGAGCGGGGCATCATCCGGCTTTAATCAGCGCGCTACCACGGGATCGGCACTCCATCATCCGAACGGAGGCCGCAGGTCACCCGATCGGTTGATGCGCGGGACAGGCTGACGCTGCGAGCTTGAAGCATGGGGTCGCGACACCCTACCGGCCGTGCGGGACCGTCCCGGCGGCAGTTAGGCCCCTCGCTTCGAAAGGATGAACGTGATGAAACACAGCATCGCCGCGCTCGCCGCGCTTTTTCTGTTGACCGCCGTTGGATGCAGCGACGCGCCCACCGGGCCGGAGCTCGCGGGCACGACACGCACCCGGCTCCAAGCCCAGATGGATTCGCTCGTCGCGCTCGGAGTTCCCGGCGTTGTGCTGCTGGTGCAGGATGGCAGCCGGAGCACGGTGCTCACCTCAGGCGTGTCGAGTCTCACGGATTCGAAGGTCATGCGGCCGAATGATCGCTTCCGCATCGGAAGCCTGACCAAGTCCTACCTCTCGACGGTGATGCTCCAACTCGTCGCCGAATCGCGTGCGGGTCTTGACGACCCGGTCGCGCGGTGGGTGCCGGGTGTCGTTTCGAACGGCGCCACGATCACCATCCGTCAACTGCTCAACCACACCAGCGGCATCTTCGAGTATTACAACGACCCCCAGGTGCTGGCTCCCTATTTCGACGGAGATTTCGGCTTCACGTGGACTCCACGGCAGTTGATGGCCATCGCCGACAGCCACGGGCCGGGTCCGACACCGGGTACGGTACAGGAATACAGCAACAGCAACTACACGCTGCTGGGGCTCGTGGTGGAGGCGGTGACCGGGCGAACACTCTCGCAGGTCATGCAGCAGCGCCTGTTTACCCCGCTCGGTTTGACGCACACCACCTTCGCGGTGGATGCGAGCCCAGACGCGAGCCGAGCGCGCGGGTACCTCCTGAGCGACAGCGACCCGCTTGACGTGAGCGATCTATACCCCTTCTACTGGGGCGCCGGGAACATCGTCTCCGACGCCGCCGACGTCGCCCGGTTCTATGACGCGCTGCTGGGCGGACGACTGCTTCCGGCGTCGCTGCTCACCTCGATGAAGGCGCCCGTGGCCGGTACAACGAATAACTACGGCTTCGGCCTCATGCGCACCAATACACCTTGCGGCGACGCGTATGGGCATGACGGGGCCACGCCAGGCTATTCCGCGGACGCATTGGCCTTCGGCGGAGGACGGGTGGTCGTCGCCTTCTCCAATGCGCTGACGTTCGCGGACAGTCACTCAAACAACCCGGCAGCAGATGCCCTGTGGCAGCGGATGCTGTTCCTGGCAGCGTGCGGCTGAACTCGGAGGCGACGACTGCGAAGAATTGACGCCGCCCAAACCTTATAGCCGGTTTGGGCGGCGTTTTCCAACGGCAGCGGTGTCTTAGTCGAGCAGGTCGGCCGGCACAGTGCCGCCACTGGCTGCGAGTTTCTGCAGAACCTGCTTATGCAGCCAGATGTTCATCGTCGCCGTGTCCTGCTTGTCGCCGGTATACCCCAATTCGTCCGCCAGCGCGCGACGCTCCGCCAGACTGTTGTCGATACCAAGCATTGACATCAAGTCGACGATGGATTCGCGCCAATTGACCTTGTGCGAATATTTGGCGGCCATGTCCGTCAGCATCGCCTCCACCTCGGCCTGTGACAGCGGAGTTGGTGCGGCGGGCACGGCGGCGCTGCTGGAACCCCCTTTCACGTCATCGAAATTTGGAGCGGTCGTCGCGGGAGTGGCAGGCGTTGCGGCTGCAGGCGCGTCGTCGCGACCGAATACCTTCGAAAAAATCTTTCCCAGAATGCTCATGTGTCTCTCCTGCTGAAGATCGCGAGCGCACGCACTCCCCAGTTGGAGCGTCGTCACCGCGCGTTTGGCGATGCCCGTTTGGGCAGCCTCATTCATACTCCAAGGCGTGCGGGTGGTGCCGAAACGCTTGGCCTAATACCCAGGCTGATTTTACGCGTCGAGGCATTACCGATGCGCGCCATGTCATTTACCAGCGCGCGGTCGGCGCATTGCGCCACGGGTCCGCGGGGTAGCTTCCGACACAGCGATGCGTGCTCGGTCTCACGAGCACACGCGCCTACAGGTTCTGCGTGTATGACGAGTTCCGTCGCATTGCAGACAAATCAAATCACGCTCAACCGCACGGGAATCTGCCTGCAACATTCAGGTGAACACCGACCACAACATTGACGGCAAAGAGTCAACCGCCCAGTGGGTCGAGTCGGTCGTCGAACAAGCGCTTGCGCGTCACCGCGATAAAATCACGCGCGTGGAAGTGCATATCAGCGATGAAAACGGCAGCAAGGAAGGCCCACGATCGATGCGCTGCATGATGGAGGCGCGACTGGAGCATCGCCAGCCGACTACGGTCATGAGCAACGCCGACAATATCGACGCCGCGGTACGCGACGCCGCAGAAAAACTGCATCGGGCCATTGATAGCATCATTGGAAAGTTGCACGCGTAGCGGGCCTCACAGCACCGTCATGACGCAAAACGACGACGTCACGCGCGAACCGAAACGGTTGTTCTGAAATCGATGCGGCAATCGTCACGTAAAACTCATGCCCGCTACGTCCTTGATCGCCTGAGCGAACGCCAATGGCGCCTCCTGCGGTAGGTTGTGCCCTACACCACCCGATATCACGCGGTGCTTGTATCGGCCAGTGAATTTTGCGGCGTACGCACTTGGATCAGGGTGAGGCGCTCCGTTCGCATCGCCCTCAAGCGTGATTGTTGGCACGGCGATTCCCGGTCCGGCAGCGAGTCTCCGCTCGAGATCGTCATACTGCGCCTCGCCGGCAGCGACGCCTAACCGCCACCGGTAATTATGGATGACGATGTCAACGTCATCGGGATTGTCGAACGAGGCGGCGCTTCGATTAAATGTCGCATCGTCGAATTTCCATTGTGGTGAGGCCTGTTGCCAAATCAGCCGCGCGAACTCCCGTCGATATTTCTCATAGCCAAGTTGCCCGCGCTCGGTGGCGAAATAGTACTGATACCACCACGACAACTCCGCCGTCGGCGGGAGTGGCACAAGGTTTTGCTCGCGATTTCCAATCAGGTAGCCGCTCACAGATACCATGCCGATCGTACGCTCGGGCCAGAGGGCCGCCACGATGTTTGCGGTGCGTGCTCCCCAATCGAATCCGTCCAGAGTTGCGCGCTGAATTCCGAGCGCGTCCATCAGCGCGATCGTGTCGACGGCGAGCACTGCTTGTTGGCCGTTGCGGGGCGTGGACGCGGACAGGAACCGCGTGCTTCCAAATCCGCGGACAAAGGGTACGATGACGCGAAACCCGGCGTTCGTGAGTAACGGAACGACTGCGTCGAAACTGTGAATGTCATAGGGCCAGCCGTGTAACAGCATCACGACTGGGTTCAAAGCAGACCCTGCGTCGACATACCCAACATCGAGCGTGCCCGCCGTGATTTGTTTAATGGGGCCAATGGGATCCGGCATCGGATTGCTCCTCGCGCGCGAGTTGCGCATCGCGTGTAAAGATTCGGCAGCTCCAAGCTCCCACACGGCGGCACCCGTCGGTGCAGCCCCTGTCAGCACCGCCGTCCCGAGAAAGCGACGGCGCTCCTGGTCCACATCGTCACGGTACATACCTCACCGACTGGCATTCAGACTGCCCACCTTCGCCGCGGTCTTCCCGCTCCCGGCGTTCATTGCGGCATCAATGATCACGTTCGCCACGGCAGCCGGATGTGACAACATCGGAACATGCCCCGACGCGAGCACGGTTGTCTTCGCGCCCATGCGCTTCGCCGCGTCACGCTCGTATTCGGGTGATACCATGCGGTCGTTGACGACGACAAACCACGATGGCTTTGTCTTCCACGCTGCGGCAGTCACTTTCTCGTTGAGAAATTTGGAGTTCCCATCACCCTGCGTGGTGAACACAAGCTCGCGCACACTGGCCGGCGAATCCGGCACGAAGTCTTCATCAACGCCTTTCCGCGCAATCGTCAAATATCCAGCCGCATCCGGCTTCTGCTCGGCTAGCCCCGGCGTCGCGGCATACTCCTTCAACGCGTCCACCGCAGACTGTCCGGCATCCGGAGCGATGGCCGAGATGTAGACGAGGCCCACAACTTTTGCTTCGTTGCCCGCTTCGGTAATGACAACACCCGCAGATGAATGTCCAACAAGAATCACCGGCCCTTCCGCACGCGCGATTGCACGCCGTGTTGATGCAACGTCATCGGCCAGTGACGTGAGCGGATTCTGCACAGCAGTTACGCGAAATCCACGAGCACGGAGCAATGGAATAACTTTCGAATAACTGGAACCGTCGGCGTACGCTCCGTGCACCAGCACGATGGTTGGTTTTGCCGCAGCCGATTGAGCGGCACTGGTGTTCGTTACACCAAACGAAGTTATTGAAGCCATCAACAGCGGCGCGAACAGCATTAGTTTTTTCATGATGCGCTCCTGGTTATCCGGCTTGGCCGGTTGGTCCATACTTTTTTGTTGCATCAACACGCGACTTACGGTTAACGCGTGCAAGGTGGCCTCCCAATGACGGTCCGCGCGTCTGTCACTCAGCCGATTGCCCAATACCTCTCCATGGGTATGCATTTGCATTCTCGGCTCACCTATCCTTGGTAATGACCACCCAGGCGCGAGTCACCATTCTTTCCGTCGACGACCATCCCCTCATTCGTGAAGGCCTCGCAGCGCTTGTTGCGACTGAGCCTGGCATGCAAGTCATCGGTGAGGCGGCCGACGGCGAAGAGGCCATTGAACGGTACCGCGAGCCCCGTCCCGACGTCGTGCTCATGGACCTTGTAATGCCCACAATGGATGGGCTCGACGCAACCAGAGCGATTCTCGCGGAATTCCCCGACGCGAAAATCATCATGTTGACCACCTACGACGGTGACGAAGACATCTTCCGGGCGCTGGCGGCCGGCGCGAAGGGTTACCTGCTGAAGAGCATGCTGCGGAAGGAGGTGCAGAAGGTCATTCGCACGGTACGAGACGGGGGACGCGGAATCGGAATAGGAAATTCAATCGGGCTCGGTCGAGTATTCGGCGAACATACGGCGCGATCGCCGACCCCGCGAGGGCCGGCCGCCGCGCCTCGGTGGCCGTCCGGACGGCGTTGCCCGTGGGCGCCCGGTCGCCGCAGGGGCCGATCGGACGCCCCGGTGGGACGGACGCGCACGCCGAACGTCCCCGCGCGTGGGCGGGGCGTCGGGGTGAGGCTCAGCGGGTCTGGTGGGCCGCGGCGGGTCGTCGCGTGGCGCCCGGTCCTGACGGTCCTCGGGTCGAGGGCGGACTCCGGTCCTGACGGTCCTCGGGTCGAGGGCGGACTCCGCGCGGCGTGGGCCGTGGTCGTGGCGCGCGTGCGGAGGTGCGCGAGGATCTGGTCGATCACGGACGGTTGCGTGATGAACGCCACGATCCGCATCGCGCCGTGGCAGGCCGGGCATGCGAGGGGATCGACCTCGAAGATCTGCTGGAGCAGGGTCGCCCACCGGCGGGTGGCCTCGGCGGGCCCGAGCCGCGGCGCGGGAACGATCGCGGGCGGCGTCTCGGCCTCGGCCAGCTCGGCCTGACGGCGCATCCCGCGCGGGCGGTTGGCGTACCAGCCGTAATACCGCGTGGTGACGTGCCCCTTGTCCGGAATGTGCACGAGGACCCCGGACGAGGAACTCGAGCGGGTCCACGGTCTCGGTGCCCGCCGTCGGGCCGTCGGATTTATCGGAGCGATAGGTCACGGCCTTGGCGGCGCGGTCGTAGGTCAGCCGTTCCAGTGCGACGGGATTCCGGGCACCGTACCGGGCGAGCCGAGTGGCGAAGGCCCGGTCATCCTCGGGCACCCAGACGGCCGTGTGCACGTGGAATCCGGAGTGCGGCCACGTCAGCATGCCCGCGGCTTGGTCTTCGTCGAAGAGCGCGAGGCGCACGAACAACCGGAGCACGGCGCGGCGGAACGCCTCCGTCAACCGCGCCGTGTCGT
>Ga0163144_10022776_pt1 | contig 12401 bp, 11 predicted proteins | sample OliLak19BULKMAT1_FD_123175 | JGI IMG/M metagenome (GOLD analysis project Ga0163144, IMG submission 123175) | Freshwater microbial mat bacterial communities from Lake Vanda, McMurdo Dry Valleys, Antarctica - Oligotrophic Lake LV.19.BULKMAT1 | ecosystem: Environmental > Aquatic > Freshwater >... | reverse complement strand
GTAAAGCATGCATCAAGATCCCCACGCCGTTCGAACCCTGCATCCAGCCGCCGGGCAATCTTCCGTTTGACCCGCCGGAAAAGGGCGCGAACCTATCGTCATGTCAGAACCGAAAAACCTCATTGCCGAAGAAGCCGTCTCGAAGCTCCAGGATCTCGTGAAAGGCTCGTCCACCTGCATGTTCGCCACGAACCTGACCGAAGCGCCATTCCATGTCTGCCCGATGCGCGTCCAGGAGGCGGACTACGAGGGTCGGCTCTGGTTTTTCAGCAACACCACCAGCACCCACAACAGGCAGATCATCGCCGACCCCCGTGTGCAGCTCATTTTCACCAACACCCCCGACATGGAGTTCCTGACTGTTTACGGCATCGCCTCCGTCTCCACCGACAGGGAACTCATCGAGCGCCTCTGGGACGGATTGGTGGAGGCATGGTTCGATGGGAAGGACGACCCAAATGTCAGCCTGATCTGCGTCCAGCCAGCCGCCGCCCACTACTGGGACACGGAGGACGGGAAACTCATCACGATGGCGAAAATCCTCACCAGAGCCGCCACCGGAGCCGATATTGCCGTCGGCCAGGAAGGTGATCTGGACGTGTGAACCTAAATGGGAAAACGGAACCGCGAATAAACGCGAATAGACGCTAATTTTAAATGAGTGGTGGAGAAGATCTGATTCACCCGCAGGGTGAATGAGGGCGATGGTTCAAGGTGTTGATTTCTAGAGTCTTATTCGTCTCCATCCGCGTCCATTCGTGTCCATTCGCGGTTTCTAGGATGAATTTCCCTAAAGCTGCGGATACGGCATCGAGAACGTGTCCCCTCCCTCGATCCTGCCGCTTTTCAGCCCCTTGGTGAACCAGCGCATCCGCTGCTCCGAGGTGCCGTGGGTGAATGAGTGCGGCACCACCCGGCCCTGCATCTTTTTCTGGATCGCATCGTCGCCGATCGCATTCGCGGCGCGCATCGCCTCCTCGATGTCGCCCTGCTCCACGTATTCCTTGTTGTGGTTCGCCCACACCCCGGCGAGGAAATCCGCCTGCAGCTCCAGCCGCACCGACCACTCGTTGTAATCCGGCTGGCCGCGCTTCGCCGCCACCTTGTCAGAGTATCCCAGCAGGTTCTGCACATGGTGCCCCACCTCATGGGCGATGACATACGCCTGTGCGAAATCCCCCGGCGATTTGAAAGTCTGCGCCAGCTCGTCGTAAAAGCTCAGGTCGATGTAAACCTTCCCGTCCCCCGGGCAATAGAACGGCCCCATCTCCGCACTCCCCGCGCCACAAGCCGTCTGCGTCCGCCCCCGGTAAACCTGCATCACCGGCTCTTTGTAGGTCTTCCCGATCCGGGAAAACTCCTCCGTCCAAACCCGCTCCGTGTCCGCCAGAACCACTTTCACGAACTCGAACCTCTCCTGCTCCTCCGGACTGATGTTCGCCGGAGACGAAGCCACCTGGCCACCCCCGCCTAACAGCATGTTCAGATCCACAATCCCCATCTTCCAGAGCAACACCCCGGCGATCACCGCGATCAGGATCCCCTTGATCCCGAACTTACGCCCGATCAGCGAAAGCAGCCCCATCCCCATCCCGCCGCGACCTCCGCCCATCCCCCCGCCGCTGCGTCCGCGTGCATCCTCCACATTCGAGCTCCCGCGTCTGCCTTTCCATTCCATATCCAAAACCCTTACCCGCTTTTCCCCCTCCCTGCAAGCGGGGTAACTGAAAGTGGCGGGCAGACCGGGTTTGAGCGCCAAGGCGGGTACGGAGCCGCGTTCTCCAGAACGCGAGCCCACCCGCCGCACACCACCCGCAGGGTGCTTACACCAGGGCAAGAGAACCACGGATGGACGCGGATTAACGCGGATAAGAGTGTGATTGACCGAGCAAATGGAGGGAATCCGAACTTTCAGACCCTGGAATCCATTTTACCGGTTGGACTTGTTCCAACTTATCAAGCAATCCGCGTCCATCAGCGTCATTATGTCCTTTGGGTGCACCCGTGGTTCCTCTTTTCCACTTTCTCAGCCAGTTTTCCCCAGTGCAGGAACCCTGACACCACCCGCGTTTCGGAGAACGCGGCTCCCCCCGCAAAAAAAGCTCCCACCCCCGCCCCTGCGCCGCTAGAAAACCAACGTGTACGAACCCGCCGCCGCCTACTTCGACCAACTCCACGCCTCCCTAGGCGTCGGCGTCCCGGAAACCTCCGGCTACCCCGCCCTCGCGAATCTCCTCAACGCCGTCGGCGATTCCCTAAAACCCAAGATCTCCGCCATCATCCACCCCGCCAACAGCGGCGCAGGCATCCCGGACGGCGGCATTTTCCAATCAATGCCTTACAGGTTTTGAGCTTTAGTACTATGAAAAACGTCGAAATCAAGTTGTCACAGGATCAAATCGAATGGGCCATTAGGCATCTGCATCGATTTGGAGATACTGATATTCTTCCAGTTCCTGAGGAATACACTGCACTTTTTACCGATGCCCACGCCGTTTCAAAGCAATTGAGTGCTATGTGCCTAAACAAGCACGAGTTCAAGGTGCCCCGCCGTGTGGCTGTTCCGAAGGCAGCCGGTGGATTTAGAATTGCGAGCCAGTTGAATCCAATCGATGCAGTTCTTTACACAGCATTTGCTGGCGAGATTGCGCCCATCGTCGAAGCCGCGCGTATCCCCAAAGAAGAGATGAAATCCTGCTCATTCAGGGCAAGTCTTTCCCCGGATGGTCAGTTTTTTGTACCTGGTTTCGGCTTCGATGATTTTAACCGTGCTACGGAGAGGTTTATTTCCGATCGGAATATTGGTAGCGTCTTATCTGTAGATATAGCTGATTATTATAATCAGATAAGTCATCATCGAATTGCTAATAACTTGCAGGCAGCCGGAGTATCAGACGAGAAATGGAAAATTGCGGAATCAATGCTTGATTCCTTTGCTTCCAACCATCACTCGCGAGGCTTACCTATTGGCCCTGCTGCTTCGATCATCTTCGCTGAGGCTGCGTCCCTCGATATTGACAACTTCTTAATCGACAAGGATGTGAAGTGGTGTCGCTATGTGGACGATTTTCGCTTTTTCTTTTCCGATGAAAATTCTGCTTATATTTTCCTCGCAGACTTTTCAAAAATGCTTTTTGGGAATCATCGATTGGCGACTAATACGGAAAAAACCATGCTCTGGTCCAAGAGTGAGTTTGGAGGGCAGGTATATAATGAGGAAGCTCTGGAGGAAGAGTATAGGCAGATCGAGTTGATGAATGCGGTGCGATCTCGGAGCAGTTCGGACGAGCCTAGTAATTCTGGTGCCGCGTCTGGCGCTGAAAAGAATCAGGCTACTAGACGAGCTATCGACGAGTTGTTCTCGCGAGTTGAATCTTCCGAGCCGATACAAGTAGGCTTGGCGAAGTTTGTGCTAAGGAGGGCTTCCGTGCTACGCACAACCAAATTTATCGCGAGACTACTAGACAATCTGGATCATTTTCTGCCCGTGGTCGGGGACGTTGTCGATTTTACACGGGCGGTGGATTCCTCTGGAAGCAAAGGCCTTCTCAAGGGTGTATTTGACTGGCTAACAGATGACTCGAAGATGTCCAGCACGCCCTTCCTTCAGGAGTGGAGCGCGAATCTCTTAGCGCGGCATCCGTTGGACCTGTTGAATAGCTGGTCTAACGTCGAAGAGGAATATGAAAGAATACCTCAAGATATTTCTAATCGCTACATATCACTGGCTGCTGCAAGAGCCGGTAACTGGGGATGCGTGAGGTCAATGAAGGAGAATATCGACTCATGTGATGACGCGGCCAAAAGGGCAACGATTTTGAGTGCGTGTATACTGCCGAAAGACGAGAAGGATCACTGGCTAAATAGATTTTCAAACTCACCCGACGTTGTTATTAAAGCTTGTGCGCAGTATGCCCGCGCAAATCGAAAAATTTAAAAATTGCCTCTAAAACGGTTTCATCATGCCGGACTCCGGCAAAACCACCCCCCGGCACCCTCGGCCAAGGCTTCCTCGACATCCACCTCAACCCCACCACCCACTGGAAAGACCTCCCCGAGGAAACCTGGAAATCCACCCTCGGCGGCTACCAAGTCCTCAAAAAATGGCTCAGCTACCGCGAGCAATCCATCCTCCACCGCCCCCTAACCCAAGAGGAAGCCGAGCAATTCACCCACCACACCCGCCGCATCACCGCCCTGCTGGCAGAGACTTGCGAGCTGGATAGGCACTACGAGTCAGTGTTGCCGAATAATCAGCCAAGACAAAATCCTGATGGTAAAACTTTATTATAGAGTTGGATTGGGAAAAGAAATAGTGAAAAATCTTTCAATTTGGTAAAAATATGTTTAAGTTGTATTGATGCATAAGGCTTTTACACTATAATATCAATTATGTGATTGAGTCACCTATTAATGGCAGGTAAAGTCAGGGTATTTAGCAGCTATTTCCGTTCTAGGAACTTTATTCGTAGAATCGTCTCTTTTTAAAATTTCTTCTATATAGTCTTGGCATCTTGACACAATCCATTTGTCGTTAATTTCACCCGTTTCAGGAGCAAGGCGGCGAAGATTTATACAACCGATTTCTGGCCACACTTGGGCAAGTTCACGATGATGTTCGTTTGTTGTCTTAACCACCACTGCATCTTTACCAATCCAAAACTCATGAATTTGGAGGATATCCTTCAACATTCGTTCAGTTTCTACATTAGACGATCGAATATCCTCGGATGTGGGAGACCTGAATAAATAACATCTTGGATATTCTCGGGTGGTCGTACAACTAGTAAGCACTACAAAACAAAAACTTACAAATATTTTAATACGGGAGATCATCTTTTGTGTATTTTGTCAATAAATTCACTATATGATATATTAGAACCAATTATGTCAGCAAGAAGATCAGGAGGTATTTCTGAATCCAATTCAAAATTGCTCGATGATTTCACAGAATCGCCTAGCACATCCTCTACCTTTAGGCCGATTACTCGACACACTTTGGGAGAATCCGCAAATGTCACCGAGTTATTGGTCACATCTTTGAGATCCCATTCAGTTTTGGAATTGTAGTGGCCATTCATTCCAAAATTCCAGCCTGCGACCGACAATCCTCCTGACCCACTGGTCTTCAAATCACGCCAGCTATTTTGATGGATATCGCTATCAAAACTAAGTTTTACTGTAAGACCACGGCAAACGATTACAGAAGTAATTATATTACGTAACTTTTCCCTGAATTCAGGTTGTGAATCGAGCCATTTTTGAAATAACGCACTTCGTAAAAAAGCTCCCGAATACCATCGGCCACGGATGATCACGATGTCTTGAATCGCACGAAAGCCTACTTGAATTTTTCCGATTTTTGTAATCTGTTCTTCAAAATGCGTCTTTTCAGAAACAGAAAGATTTGCTTTGAGGAAAAAATACTTCCGGGCACTTCCGCTGGCACCCCAATCAGTATCATGAGAATATGTTGTGGTTTTTTGTCGCTTTACTTCATATCCGCGCTGGAACTGTTGTTGTTCGGTACCATCTGCACTTTCATCCAGAAGATCATTAAAGATTTGGGTTCCTACAGGATACAAAGCTGGGCGTCGATCATAATCTCCGGGGCTATTAGTGGGATCTGATGCCACGCCGCCTTCAAGCTCAGGCCGGATTGGTAACTTTACTTGATTGGCTGTTGAAAGATTGTCCTTCAAGTCCTTCAAAAGCAACCCTTGTGCATCCAAATGAGCTAATTCGAGGTCTGATATTTCAACCAGAATCGCGAATTGCTTGTCATATAGCCTTTGTACTTTATCTTTCCGTTTTCTCCACCACTCGGCCTTTAATCGGTAGAATTTTTCAGGATCCTTTTCATCAGAAAGCCCGATTTTTCTCGCGTATTCATCCCATTGCTCATCCAATCTTTCAAGTTCCTCACGATATGCGTCAAATGACCCGCTCCAAGTGCTCTCCAAAGCTGTAATTCTTGCCAACACAGATGGATCTTGAATATATTTTTTTAGTGCTTGTAGCAAATTAGGAAATGCTAACCTAAAATACTCCCAGCTCCAAGCGTCGCCACTGTTTGCACTATCGATAATATCAGAGGGTGGCGTTTTGGGTGAGCCTGCTGCCCCTGCTGTTCCTCGTCGGATCACAAGGTCCGCATACGCTCTTAAAACGAACATATTATAAAGAGATTTATTTTTAACAATCGAATACGGAGTAATCGTATTCATCGTCACCAAGCGTTGACCCGGGCCGACTACTCCACCATGATTCGCTACAATTTTGTGAAGAAATCCATAATATTCATCAAGAGCGTGGTCAAATTTTGCTTCAGGTAAGTTAATGTCATTACTCATTTTCTGTGTTAGTTATGTGTTTTATTTATATTGGCTAATTTTATCCCCCCACGCTCATCTCCGCGACACTGCTCCACTGGCCGGTGCGCCTAGAGTCGTTGGTGTAGATGGAGCGGTATTTCCCGTTGGCAGCGGGGGTGGGGAAGGGGTTGGTATCGGTGTAGTTGGGGCGGGTATCGACGGCGAGTAACTGCCCGCCGGTGCCGCTGTCCTTCTGGATCTCCACGGCTTCCATCATGCCTTTTTTCCAGACGACCTCTAGCTGCCCGTCGGTGGAGCGGTGGGAGATTTTAGGAGCGAGTGTTGCGGCGAGGAGGAGGGGCATCTTTTTCGTGGAATTCGAAGATCACATTCCAATGCAAACCGTGTGTGGAAGGCAAGAGGGCAAAACGTACAAAACCGGAACCATGGTTAATTTTTACGAAATGTTCCGGCACAGTTTCGGGAAAGAAATGCGATGGCTCCGGTTTGTGGGAAGCTTTGGTTTCCAAGGGGTTACGATTTGGGATTTTCCGTGAGGGTGGCTTCGGGAATGCTTGTCTTGCCGACGGTGGTTGGGATTGCTAACAGGTAGGACGAAATGAGGATCGTAAGGCCGGAGACGACTTGGCGGGTTTTGCTCACGGACGGGCGTGAACCCTTGTGCCTCCAGCTCCTGGTGTTTTCATGCGGATACCGGGTCAAGGGGATGGTGGAGGAGCTGGATTGCTCGGGGCGTTATGTCCACAAGGTATTCATGCGGGATTTGGGGGTGCCGCCGAAGATATGGATGCGGCAGGAGAGGATGGTGCGGGCGCGGCATATGGTTTCCGCAGGGGGTGATGTCGGCGAGGTTGCGGAGGTTCTCGGCTTTGCCTGTAGGAACAGTTTCCGCAGGGAGTTCATCCGGACATACGGGCTGCGGCCGAGGGACTATGCCAAACGACTGGGGGAACAGGGGGAGGGTTCACTCCTTAAGTATCCGAAAAAGGAAGATGGGAACCACGGAACACACGGAACACACGGATTATAAGAGGGCTATGAAACCTGTCGCATTCACCCTGTGGGTGAGTGCCATAAATCCTGTAAGTCATTCATCATCCGTGTCTGCTATGCCCTTTAGGGCGCATCCGTGGTTCAAATTCTTTTCTGGGCTTATTTTTCCATCAGTTCCTGCGCCAGCCTGTAGCCCTCCGCATCGGGGGCTTTGCCGTTTTCGGAAAAGAGGGTTTCGTAGCGGCTCCACCCGCCGCCCGGTACTCGCGCTCTGGCAAGCGTCCAGGGAACTTCCGTATCCCACGGGATAAGGCTTCACGCTGTACCTGCCGTGGTTGGCTTCAGGGGTTTTGCTGCCGGTCACGGAGCCATTCCATCGCCACCTTCACATAATCTACGAACTGGAGTCCGTCGGGAAGAAACCCTAGGGCTTCGACGATGGCCGGAAATTCCGCCCGGAATTCGCAATAAAAATCCTTCACCTCGACTGGCCCCGGCAACTCCCGCCCACAAACCGTCGCCAGCCAGTTGCGGGTGAGCGTCAGCGCTTTTTCCGGCTCACCTCCATGTGCCCGGATATCTTGCCCTGCGATGTCAGAGATGAATTTCTGGTATCGATATGGCTCCGTGTCCAGAATCAGGCAGCGTTTCTTTTTCTGTTTCTTCTCATCCGAATAGGCCTTCGCCCCCAGGAAAAGCCCAAGCTCAAGCGGCATATTGAAGCGCGGCAAACCGTTGGCATCGTCAAGCTCCACGCGGGAGATATCATGAATGCCGAATTGCGAGCTGCGTATGATCTCCACGATCTTCGAGATCCGGGTTTCCCCGGAATCCTCGCGCTCCTTGGCGCAGCGAATTACAAAGCCACAGTGGAGAACCGCAAAAATGACAGCCTCGTAAACCGCCTTGTATCCATCGTCGAACGGACAATTGAAGAAAACCTGCCGGGCGTAAGCCTTCGATAGCTTCATGCACACGGAGCGGCTTTGCGAACGGCCGCGCCGCCGCGAACCTTGGAAGCTGACTTCGCTTTCCGTTCGCGAACCGGCTGCGCCGCCTTCGCAGCACGAACGGCTTTAATTGCCGAGCGGATCTCAGGCAGAGTCACTTTGCTTTTTCCGTAATCGTATTGGAGAACTTGTGTCATCTTTTCAACGAGACGTTAGCACTCTCCCTCCCAGCGTGTCAATGCACTGGAAATCGCCTGGATTTATTCCATCAGGCTCTGCGCGAGGCGATAGCCCTCCGCATCGGGGGCTTTGCCGTTTTCGGAAAATAGTGTCTCGCAGCGGGTGATGCCTCGTTTGGCGATGTAGCGGGCGGTTTCCAGGGACTCCCTGTCGCCGAGGGCGTGGGCGCGGGCGGCGGAGAGGGAAACTGTTAGGAGCTCGGTGGCGATATCGACGAGGCGGGCTAGGAGGAGCTGCTTTTTCTCCAGCGCAGGGCCGTGGCGGGCCATGGAGTGGAGGATGGTGCGGGCGAGCTTGCGAGAGAGGGAGGAAACCATCCGCAGGGAGCGGGCGAGCTGGGTGTCGAGATCGTTGGGCAGGCCGGTGGTGGTGGGGAGAAATTTTTTGGGATACCAGAGGGAGTAGAAGAGGCCGGCTTTTAGGGCGGTCTTGGCGCGGACGGCGAATTCTTTCCGCGAATCCAGGACGGCGGCTCCGCGGCGGAGGTGGGGATCGAGGGCTTCGCGGGCGATGAAGAGGTGCATGATTTCGGTGGAGCCCTCGAAGATCGTGTTGATGCGGCAATCGCGCAGGAGGCGCTCGATGGGATCGGGGGTTTCGCCGCGGTTGCGGAGGGAGTCTGCGGTCTCGTAGCCGCGCCCGCCCTTGATCTGCATGGTGGAGTCCGCCCCGCGCCAGCCGGCCTCGGTGCCCCAGAGCTTGGCCATGGCGGCTTCCATGCGGATGTCGGCGTTCTTGTCGGCATCCACCAGCGCGGAGGTGTAGAGGACGAGGGATTCGGTGGCGAACTTGTCGGCGGCGAGATCGGCGAGCTTGGCGGCGATGGCCGCGTGCTTGCCGATTTCCTGGCCCCACTGGACGCGGGTGGAGGACCAGGCGAGGGACATTTGCAGGGAGCGGTCTAACAGCCCGACGCAGGCGGCGGGCAGGGTGAGGCGCCCGGTGTTGAGCGTGGTAAGGGCGACTTTGAGACCTTTTCCCACCCCGCCGACGATGTTTTCCACGGGGACTTTCACATCGGTGAAACGGACGACGCCGTTGTAGAGGGCGCGCAGGCCCATAAAATGGCAGCGGGTGACGATCTCGACGCCGGGCTGATCCATTTCTACGATGAACGCAGTAGTTGCATGGGGTTTCTCCGGGGTAGCGGTGCGCGCCATGACGATGAGGGCGAAGGCTTTGAGCGAGTTCGTGCACCAGAGTTTCTCGCCGCTGAGGGTGTAGTGGGTGCCGTCTTCGGAAAGGGTGGCCTCGGTCGTCATGCGGGCGGGATCGGAGCCGACTTCCTTTTCCGTGAGGGCGAAGGCGGAGATGCCGCCGGCGGCGCATTTCGTGAGGAATTTCTCCTTCTGCGCATCGGTGCCGAAGACCAGCAGCGGCTGCGGGAGACCGATGGATTGGTGGGCGGAAAGGAGGGCCGTGAGGTTCCCGCAATGGCCGCCGAGGAGCATGGCGGCGCGGGAGTAGTTCGTCTGCGAGAGGCCTAGCCCACCGTATTTTTCCGGGATCTTGATGCCGAAGGCTCCCATCGCAGCGAGGCCTTCGAAGACGCTGTCCGGGATCTCGCCCTCGCGGTCTATGGCATCGGGATCGGTTTCGTTTATGAGGAAGGTGGAGAGCTTTTCCAGGAAGGCGTCGCCCTTTTCCCTGTCCTCTGCGGGCTGCACCGGAAAAGGGAAAATAATCGAGAAATCCGGTACTCCATCGAAGACGGAAGCGGCGAAGCCGGAGAGTTCGCGGTTGTCGCGGGAGGACTCGGCGAGTTCAAGCGCGGCGCGCTGGCCCTCGGACATTTTCGTGGTGTCGATGATGGAGTCGGACATGGGTTTGGCGGTATTTTACGATCCAATCTAGCTGATAGCGGACGGGAAGGAACGCGAAATTTTGATGAATCCACGGAAGTCAGATACCGTGGATTTCAGAGATGGGGATGACTCTCGCTTTTTCCGAAAGCGCATATGAGCGCTGGCCGGGATAGACGACATAAAGCTCGTCCAGCCCAAGATCCGCCATGGCGATGGACATGGAGCGGCTGAGTTTCGGGGCGTCGCTGCGTTTAAACTCGACACCGGTTTTCCTCCCGTCTCGGATGAAAAGGAGGTCGAGCTCGGATCCACTGTGGACGGCCCAGAAATAGGCTTCGTCGGGATCGGTGGCGCGGAGGATTTCCTCGATGGCGAAGCCCTCCCAGGATGCACCGAGCTTCGGGTGTGTCATCAGCGCGTCCCATGTGGCGATACCCTGGAAGCGGTGGAAAATGCCGCTGTCGCGGAAATAGAGCTTGGGGGATTTCACCTGGCGTTTCCCGGTGTTCGCATGCCATGGCTGGAGCTGGCGGATCATGAATGTCTGGGTGAGGGCATCGAGATAGCTCCGGGCGGTGTTCGGGGCGATTCCCATGGAGGCGGCGACTTCCGTGGAATTCCAGATCTGCCCGTGATAGTGGGATGCCATCGTCCAGAAACGGCGCATGAGTGCCGGGGACATTCCAAAGCCGAGCTGGGCGAGATCACGCTCAAGGAAGGTGCGGACAAATTCGCGTCTCCAGCGGTCGCTCGCCTCCGTGTCCTTGGCGAGAAAGGAGCGTGGGAAGCCGCCCCTGAGCCAGAGGTTGTCCATGTTTTCCAGACCCACCTCCCCAAGGCTGAAACCGCCCATTTCGATCACTTCGACGCGCCCGGCAAGGGATTCCGATGCCTGGCGGCTGAGATCCGGCGTGGCGCTGCCGAGGATGAGGAATTTCGCGGGATGGTCTTCCCGGTCGGCAAGGACACGGAGGACGGGGAAGATGCCGGGCTGACGTTGTGCCTCATCGATTACGACGAGACCTGAGAGTCCCGAGAGCGCGGTCATCGGCTCGCTGAGGAGTTGTGCGGCGACGGGGTCTTCTAGGTCGAAATAGTTCGCGGAATCAGGCGCGACAAAGGATCGTGCGAGAGTGGTTTTGCCACATTGCCGGGGGCCGAGGACTGCTACGATGGGGTTGTGATCGAGCGCTCTGGCGACCTGTCTCCGGTATTGGAGACGTTGGATTCCGGGATTCATACTTGAAATCATGCAAGATGATTGCACGATTTCAAGCTAAATAGTAGTAATATCAGATTTTAAGCATGAAATCATGCAATAAGATTGCATGATTTCATGCTTAAACGATTTCGTCCGTCGGGGCGGAGCGCGAGAGGGTGAACACGCGGTGGAGGGAAAATGGAACCGGTTGCAGTCGCGATTTCGAAATTGAGGGGATGGTTAGGTTTTCTTCTCGTTCTATTTCCGCTTCGCCCTGGTTGCGGTTCCTGTCCCGACCGGCGACCGAAGGTCACCGCTACGCGAGGGGGCCGCCGCGGAAGGGCGGGTAGCCGGTGCCGAGGATCATGGCGAGGTCGATGTCATCGGCGGATTCGGCGACGCCTTCTTCGAGGCAGAGTTTTGCCTCGGCGGTCATGAGGTTGGCGAGGATCTGTTGGGCATCTTCCGGGGTTTCCTCGGCGCCGGTTTGGAATCTGATGGCCTCGGCATTCACGGCGGGACTTGCGTTGTCATAGACGTAGAAGCCACTGCCGCCTTTGCGGCCGGTGTGGTCGGCTTCGAGTAGTTTTTCCACGATTTTCGGGATTTCCATGCGGTCGGGGAAGGCGGCGGCGAGAGTGCGGGCGACGTGCATGGCGACATCGAGGCCGACTTCGTCTAACAGGCGCAGCGGCCCCATGGGCATTCCGAAATCGAGCATGGCCTGGTCGATTTCCTCGGGATCGCCGCCTAGGTCGAACATGGCTGCGGCCTCGACGAGGTAGGGCATGAGGATGCGGTTGACGAGGAAACCGGGGGAGTCTTTGACGACGACGGGGAGCTTGCCTATCTTGCGGACGAAGGCGACGGCGGTGGC
>Ga0163144_10022774_pt1 | contig 12401 bp, 8 predicted proteins | sample OliLak19BULKMAT1_FD_123175 | JGI IMG/M metagenome (GOLD analysis project Ga0163144, IMG submission 123175) | Freshwater microbial mat bacterial communities from Lake Vanda, McMurdo Dry Valleys, Antarctica - Oligotrophic Lake LV.19.BULKMAT1 | ecosystem: Environmental > Aquatic > Freshwater > Lake... | reverse complement strand
TGTCGCCCAAATTTGAGGTTTCGCCTTCTGCTATTTTCCTTAATATACGCCTCATTATTTTCCCCGATCTTGTTTTAGGCAGGCCTCTCACGAACTGAATTTTATCGGGCTTGGCGATCGGCCCTATTATTTTCGACACTATCTCATTTATTTCTTTGCGGGCTTTGGCTTCGTCATCGAGTTTGTGGGTGCATATCACATAAGCATATATTCCCTGCCCTTTGATTTCGTGCGGGTATCCCACCACAGCACATTCGATAACATCATGGTGCTCATCGATGGCACTTTCCACCTCGCCTGTGCCCAATCTGTGGCCAGACACATTCATCACATCGTCTACCCTTCCTATTATGCGATAATATCCGTTTTCATCTCGTTTGGCATTATCGCCAGTGAAATATAGCCCTTTGTAAGCAGCAAAATAGGTGTTTCTAAAGCGCTGGTGGTCGCCATAAGTGGTGCGTATGGTACTTGGCCAAGGAAATTTGATGCACAGATTGCCTTCTACATTATTGCCTTCCAGCTCTTTTCCATCGCTATCTACCAGTATTGGCTGTATGCCAGGCAGAGGCAAAGTGGCAAATGACGGCTTCTCTGGCGTGATCCCTGCAATCGGTGTTATCATGTGTCCTCCTGTTTCTGTCTGCCAGTAGGTATCGCAAATGGGGCAATTGCCGTTGCCAATTTTATCGTGAAACCAGTGCCAAGCTTCTTCATTGATGGGCTCGCCCACCGAGCCCAACACCTGCAGGCTGGTAAGGTCGTGTTTGGCCGGCCATTCATTGCCAAAAGCCATTAACGATCGTATAGCCGTGGGGGCGGTATAAAAAATATTGACTTTATGCTTTTCAATTATAGCCCAAAACCGACCCGCATCTGGGTACGTTGGCACACCTTCGAACATCAATGTAGTAGCACCCGACAGCAGAGGCCCGTAAGTAATGTAGGTATGGCCTGTAATCCAGCCCACATCGGCTGTGCACCAATAGACTTGACCCTCTTTGTACTGAAAAACATTCTTAAAAGTGTATTCGGCAAATACCATAAAGCCAGCAGTGGCGTGTACAGCCCCTTTCGGTTTACCTGTAGAGCCTGAAGTATATAAAATAAAAAGCGGATCTTCGGATTCAACAGCTACAGCTTCATTTTGCGAATCTACTTTAGCCATTTCATCGTGCCACCATTTGTCGCGACTGGCATCCATAGTCACTGCCTCACCTGTCCTTTGGTATACAATGCAGGTGTGAATACTGGGTGCATTGGCGATCGCTTGGTCTGCTATCGATTTTAAAGGAATATTTTTACTACCCCTGAATGATCCATCTGCTGTAAGTAGCACTGTGGCTTGTGCATCGTTGATACGGTCGGTAAGCGACTGGGCTGAAAAGCCACCAAACACTACTGAGTGAATAGCGCCAACTCTGGCACAGGCTAGCATGGCAATAGTAGCCTCTGGAATCATGGGCATGTAGATGCAAACCCTATCTCCCTGTTTTACTTGGTTGGCAATGAGCACATTTGCACATTTGCAAACCGCTGCATGCAACTCTTGATAGGTATATTTTTTTACTGCTTCGTTTGGGTCGTTGGGTTCAAAAATAATGGCGATCTGATTTGCCTTTTCTGCCAAATGCCTATCTAAACAATTTTCAGTGATATTCAGCGCTCCGCCATCAAACCATTTGATGTTCAAGTCAACAAAATTTCCATCCAATACCTTATCCCACTTTTTTTTCCAAGTAAATGTTTCGGCCTTTTCACCCCAAAAAATTGCAGGAGTTTCTATGCTTTTTCTATATTCGGTCTGGTATTCTTCAAAACTGGAAATGGCTTTTATCATTTGTTGAAATTACTTTTATATGGTTGACGGATGGCCGATGCCAAAATTGTTAAATATTTTCCAAAACTACATTTTTATAAGATTTTATTTAATTTATTGCAGACCAAATGTAGTTATTAGAGCTTCGCCAAATTGACAGCTGCCTTATTTCCTATTGCCCATTGCGTCTAAATATTTTGCACTAGGTTTCAGCTTGGTTTTCTGTCTCCAGTTTCAAACCTTATTCTACCTGCTTACTGTTACTGGCCTTCTTCAGCAAGATTAATGACAACTTCATCGGCTCCGTCAAAAGCGGCTAGGGGGCGGGCGCGGCTATTAAAAAGGCTTACCAAACCTAGGTTGAGTCAAGAATACTTTATGCTTTCATTCTTTGCAAATGGGGAGTTTAGCCGTATTTATAAATCTTGCTTTGGCCACAATTTCTGCTATTTTTGGAAAAAGCCAGGCGGCAAAAATCAATTTGCCATCTAGGATATAATTTTATAATTGTACAAATGCAACATTCTGAGCTTGCATTGCTCGAAAAATTCGTTTTTCAAGCTTGCGAGCTTCAACTTTCAAACATAGAGGCAGACCTCGAAAGCAAGGCGTATTTTGCACACTGTTTTCAAATTGGCACGCACCTTGTAAGATTTCGGAAAGCGAAAATCGCACCAACAAAGATTGGTCAATTTGTAACGATTTGGAAGAGAAACGAAAAGGGGGTAACTGAACCTTTTCACATCAATGACGACATCAATTTTTATATTATTGCTACTAGAAAAGAAGCGGAAATCGGAATATTTATTTTCCTTAAAACTGTTTTGCAGGCCTACAAAATTTTATCTGGCGAAACGCAAGAAAGAAAACGCGGAATTAGATTGTATCCTACTTGGGATTTGACACAAAGCAAAAAAGCACAAAAAAGCACACTTGGCAATTAAACTATTTTATAAACCTTTCGCAAAGTCAACAAATTGACATAAAAAAAGCGAAAGATTTATTGAATTTGTGCGGTCAAAATCAAGAAACGAACGTTTAGCACCTGAATGTTAAACTCCGCGTTTTAAAAAAAATGTAAAATGTATCTTGCGCAACGGTCTGTTATATGCTTTCATCTTATTGAAGATGTTAGGAAAGTTTCACTACCCAATATAGCTTTGCCAAACAGCATTTGCGTAAGCTTACACACTTCAATATAAAAATTTAGCATTAAAACTTAATACTGGAAACTGGATTTAATATCCTGCAAAACTATAATGATTAGCCCTGAAAAACACAAAAACGAACAAGCAAGGCGCAAAGTTTTGGAGTCATATTCCATCCTCGACACGTTGCCAGAAAGCGATTACGACAATTTAACCGCTATCGCTTCGGAAATTTGCCATACACCAATTTCGCTGGTGACTTTGCTCGACAACAACCGACAATGGTTTAAATCGCATCACGGACTTTCGATAGACGAAACGCCAAGGGATTTTTCATTTTGCGCTCACGCCATCAATGAAAACGATAACTTTTTAATCGTTCAAGATGCCCGAAACGACATACGATTTCATGACAACCCACTGGTAACGGGCGACCCGTATGTCATTTTTTATGCAGGTGTGGTGCTGAAAACAATCGATAATTTACCATTGGGCACATTGTGTGTAATCGACAACAAACCACACCATTTAAGCCAAAGTCAGATTAAATCGCTTCGGGCGCTTTCTAATCAGGTAATGAATCTGTTGGAGCTTAGAAAAAATAAAATACTTTTAGAAAAAGCCAATGAAGAACTAGAAGAGAACAATCTGGAACTTGAAAGATTTGCTTTTATTGCTGCCCACGATTTAAAGTCGCCTTTACAAAATATATCATCGCTTCTAAGTCTGCTATCCGATATTTATGGTTCAAAAATAGATGCGGAGGGTCAAAAAATGATAAGGTTACTTAAGAACTCTTCGGAAAAATTGAAAAAATTGATAGCTGGCTTACTTGATTACAGTAAATGTGCGAAATTAATTACTGAGGAAAAGACAGAAGTAAATCTTGAAGAGCTAAGGTCGGACATGATGGGCCTTTATTCTTTTGATAACAAATGCCAAGTATCGCTCAAGTCAGATTTGACAAACATTTGTGTGAATCGAACTGCCATTGAGCAAATTTTATTAAACCTGATAGGCAATGCCAACAAATATGGTGACAAAGATGTTGCTGAGATAGAAATGGAAGTCACAGAAAATGAGGCTCAGTATGCCATCGCAGTTAAAGACAATGGCCCTGGAATTATGAAAGAAAATCAGGCCAAAATATTTCAGATTTTTGAAACGCTTTCCAAGAAAGATAAGTTTGGAAACATTGGCAACGGCATCGGGCTTGCCACTGTGAAAAAATTAGTTGAAACTTTGGGTGGGCAAGTTCATGTGGCTTCAGAATTTGGAAATGGCGCAACATTCAGTTTTACAATCAGCAAATAACCAAGAGAAGTAGGAATTGCACCCTATTTTTTATAACTAGCATTAAAATTGTGCCGCGCATTAGTGTTCTACTGCATAGTTCCTATAATCAAGGTAGTTTCGCTGTCTGCGATTGCCCTTCACGATATATATAAAAGGTCTGTTGCCATGGCATAAATGCCTCTGCTACTTATATAGCCATAATAGTATTAATCAGTATCTTTTGATTAAGTGTCCGTAATTACCTAAACTAATTTTCTTTATTATGCCCAATTTTAAAGTTGACATTACTAATTGCGACAAGGAGCCTATTCATATTTTAGGGAAAATTCAGGGGCACGGCTTCTTGATTGGTATAAACAGAAAAGACCAATTAATCAACTACATCAGCGAAAATACCGCTGCCTATATCGGTGACGACCCAACAAAATACTTGGGAAAACATATTGACGAAATAGAAGTCAAGATGAACATTTCTAATTATGGAAACATCTTGAAACTCTCGCAAATTATAATGTTGGGTTTGGGCAATGGATTTGAAAGCCTTAATCCTTTTTATATTGAAGTCGATGGCAAAGCACTTAATCTCATCATTACAGATCTTGATCTCACCTACCTATTAGAGTTTGAACCGTGCAATTACAGAGAGGAATTTGATGTACAAAAAACAATCGGGCGCTCTATATCTGCAATATTGGCAGAGTCAAGATTGCACTTGATGCTAAAAAGGGCGGCTATTGAAATAAAGAAGATCATAAAGTACGATCGGGTTATGATTTACCAATTTGGGGACGATGGGCATGGGGAAGTAGTAGCAGAAGAAAAGAATAGCGACCTAAAACCTTTTCTAGGAATGCATTATCCTGCCTCCGATATTCCAAAGCAATCCAGAGAATTGTATAAAATAAATTTGACCCGCATTATAGCTGATGTGCATAAGGATTGTCCGGCCATTGTAAGTAGCCAAAGCCAAAATGAGCCACTTGATCTTACGTACAGTGTATTGCGTGCTGTTTCGCCCATACATATCCAGTACTTAAAAAACATGGGTGTTGCCGCAAGCTTCAGTATAAGTCTTCTTTCTCATGGTGAGCTTTGGGGCCTAGTAGCTTGCCATAATTATTCGCCAAAATTTATTGACTACAAAGCAAGGGAGGCTTCGAAACTTATAGGCCAGATACTCTCGCCTGCTTTGGAGTACCGCGTTGGAGAAGAAGACAGCGAAAAATTTACGCAGCTAAACCAAGCCGTGAACTCACTGATACAATATATAGAGAAGGAAAGCGATATCGCCAATGCCCTGACAGCCAATGCAGTCACTATCAATAATGTGTGCTCGAGCGCTGGTGCCGTACTTGTATTTGACAACAAAATTATTGGTGTTGGCTCAACCCCCAAAGACGCAGAGGTGAAAGACATCGTAAAATGGATAATTGACAATTCGGAGGATATGGTCTTTTACACCGACCGATTTCCGGCCATATTCCCGGCTGCGGAAAAGTACAGCGAAATAGCAAGTGGCGTATTTGCTTGTATTCTTTCTAGGGAATTATCTGAGATGATATTGTTTTTTAAGCCGGAGCAAAAGCAAAGTATTGACTGGGCTGGGAATCCTGAAAAGCCCGTGGTGACAGCTAGTGATGGTTCGCTACAACTATCGCCACGTTTGTCTTTTGAAAAGTGGACAGAAATAGTAAGGTACACCTCTGCAAAATGGAGCCGGGGAGAAATTGCAGCTATCATTAATCTGAGAGAGCAAGTTATTTACCAAATAAATCGCAAGGCAAATGAAATACGCCAGCTAAATGAGCAGCTAAAACTTGCCTATGAAGAATTGAATACGTTTAGTTTTACCGTTTCGCACGATTTGCGTACCCCATTGTCTTCCATCAAAAGCTACGCTGAATTGCTGTTGGAAACAAACGAGAACCTAGACGACAATGCAAAAATGATATTGGAACGAATTAATATTTGCACAGACAAGATGGCATTATTGATTAAAGAAATACTTAATTACTCTAGCTATGCAAAAAATGTAATAAAGGTAGAAAAGATAGATATGAAGCAATTGTTACTAGGCTTAAAAGTTGATATTTTAGAATCACTGCCTATGCAAAATCTTGAATTTATAATTGGCGCTACACCTGACATTGCTGGCGATGCGGGCATGATAGGGCAGGTATTTGCCAACCTGCTAGGCAATGCAGTAAAATATTCGTCCAAATCGGGCAATGCAATAATAAAAGTAGAGGGATATTGTTCGGAAAATGAAACTATATATACCGTTTCTGACAATGGAATAGGCATTGATATAAAATATCACAACAAGGTTTTTGAATTGTTTAAACGTATGGATAACGTAAAAGAATATGAAGGCACGGGTGTGGGGTTGGCCATAGTAAAAAGAATAATGGACAAACACAAAGGGAGGATCTGGTTTGAAAGCCAGTTGGGCATAGGCACTACTTTCTTCATAAGTTTTAAAGCCGAGCAGACCGCACTAATCGAATAACTCATGCTAAAGACCAAAATAGGGTTTATTGGCAGCCTATCAACATTTTATTAGACCTCAAAAGGAGTGTAGACAATACGATTTAAATTAAAAAATATCATTTTATTTTCAATCAAAAGCAAGAAATAAGCGGTTCACGCACACCACAGATGTGAAACTTCTACGCATAATTTTATGACTACATCTTTGCAATTTCTTTCAGGCGGTGGCGAAATGGGTGCTTCAATGCGGGCACACAATTGGGATTCCTCCATGGTTGGTCCGGTTGCAAAATGGCCTCAAAGCCTTCGCACTACGTTGGGCATTGTGCTTGATTCAAAATTTCCTATGTTCCTTTTTTGGGGGCCGCATCATATTTGCTTTTACAACGATGCCTACAGGCCAAGCTTAGGTGCTGATGCCAAGCATCACACGATCCTGGGCATGAAAGGCGAAGCAGCCTATTTGGAAAAATGGCATACTGTCAAACCCTTAGTCGAACAAGTATTGAGGAATGGCGAATCTGCTGAGCTCGAAACCCAGTTGACTACTATTTGTAGAAATGGACAAACCTTAGATGTTTATTTGACTTACAGTTACAGCCCTGTTAAAGACGAAAGTAGCTTGCCCGCAGGGGTGCTTGTGTTGTGCACAGAAGCGATCAAGAATGTAAACAATTCAATTGACAGCATTGTAAGAAAAACTATTTTAGACAAAAACAATCTGTATGAAAAAATAGTTGGAAAAATCAATGACGCTGTACTTATCACCGAAGCAGACCCTGTTGATCTTCCTGGCCCTAAAATTGTATTTGTTAATGAAGCATTTTGCACGATGACAGGTTACACACCTGAAGAAGTGATAGGAAAAACGCCCCGCATTTTGCAAGGGCCAAAAACAGGCCGCCAAGAATTAGAAAAGTTAAAAACAGCGTTTGGCAAATGGAAATCCGAGCGCGTGGAATTAATTAATTACCGCAAAGATGGAACAGAGTTTGCTGTAGAATTTGAAGTAGTGCCAGTTGCCGATGAAAAAGGTTGGTTCACCCACTGGATCTCAGTGCAGCGCGAAGTTACCGATCGAAGAGATATACAAGAAAAGCTTGAAATCAGTGAAGCATTTAACCGCACCATACTCGAAAGCAGCAACGATTGCTTAAAGGTTTTAGATCTTGAAGGTCGCATTCAGTATATGAATGCTAACGCTTTATGCCAGATGGACTTAGATGATTTCTCCACCTTCCGAAATACTTATTGGGTTTCACTTTGGGGCAGCGAAAACGAGGCACTGGTAAAAGATTCAATAGCTAAAGCCCTAGCCGGACAAACAGCAAAGTTCACCGCATTCTGCCCCACAGCCAAAGGGATACCCAAATGGTGGGATGTAGTGGTATCACCCGCAGGAAAGCCCGTGCAGAAAGTTGTTGCGGTGTCAAGAGATATCACTGAGGCAAAAGAAGCGGCAGAAAAAATAAAGAAGAGCGAGGCAATGTACCGTGGTTTATTCGAATCTATGGATCAGGGATTATCTATTGTAGAGGTAATTTTTGACGAAACCAATAAACCGATCGACTACCGCTTTATTGAAAACAACGCAATATTTCAGCAGCAGACTGGGTTGCCAGATATTACAAATAAAACGGCCAAAGAAGTGATGCCCGATTTAGGTGATTTTTGGTTCGACACTTATGGAAATGTGGCATTGACGGGCCAGCCCATCAGGTTTACAAAAGAAGCAAAAAGTTTAAATCGCTGGTTTGATGTGTACGCTTTCAGATTGGGAGGGCAGGGAAGCAACACGGTAGTTATCCTTTTTACAAACATTACCGAACGCAAACAGGCGGAACAAAAGCTAGCAGAAAGCGAAGCATTTAATCGCAATATTCTGGAGAGCAGCCCCGATTGCTTACAAGTGTTAACCATGGAAGGTCGTGTTGAATATATGAATCGCTGCGCGATGAGGCAGTTGGATGTAGATGATTTCTCAACTGTTCAAAATAAATACTGGTGGACGCTCTGGGGCCGAGAAAACGAAACAATGATAAAAGAATCGGTGCAAAAAGCATTGGCAGGCGAGACGGCAAAGTTCACAGCCCAGGCTACAACCGCCAAAGGCACTTCCAAATGGTGGGATGTGATGGTGTCGCCCGTGGGCCAACCTGTGCAGCAAATTATTTCTGTTTCAAGAGATATTACGCTTTCACGTGAAGAATCAGATTCTTTTAATTTTACCGTTTCGCACGACCTACGCACACCCTTGTCATCTATAAAAAGCTATGCCGAGTTACTGCTGCTTACCAATGAAAGCCTTGATGATGATGCAAAAAAAATGCTTGGAAGAATAGAGGCAAGTGCCGACAAGATGGCGTTGCTGCTGAAAGAAATACTCAATTACTCAAGCTATGCTAGAGATGAAGTAAAGTTAGAAAAGGTAGATGTGAAGCAATTATTAGCAGGTGCAAAAGCCGATATTTTTGAAACACTGCCTGCACAAAATCTTAAATTTATAATTGGCTCTACACCAGATATTACTGGCGATACGGGCATGATAGGTCAGGTATTTGCCAACCTGCTGGGTAATGCAGTAAAGTATTCGTCCAAATCTGACAATGCAGTGATAAAAGTAGAAGGATGTGATTTTGGATATGAAACAATCTACACGGTTGCTGACAATGGAATAGGCATCGACATTAAATACCAAAGCAAAGTTTTTGAATTGTTTAAGCGCATGGATAACGTAAAAGAATATGAAGGTACGGGCGTAGGGCTGGCCATAGTAAAACGCATTATGGACAAGCACCACGGGAGAATCTGGTTTGAAAGCCAGCTGGGCATAGGTACTACTTTTTTTATAAGTTTCAAAAACGAACCTGCTATATAAAATGGATATCTTTTTAGTAGAAGACAGTGAAGATTTTTCGTTTTTGATTGAAAAGGCGATCAACCATATCGACAAAAACTTGACATTAAAAATTGTTGATAATGGATTGGCTGCACTCGAGGTTTTGAAACGTTACGACCCTGAAAACGCAAGGCCAAGAATTATTCTGCTCGATTTGAATCTGCCAGGTTTGTCAGGGCTAGATTTACTGCGGGAAATAAAGGGGATTGATTTTTTAAAGCAAGTGCCAGTGATATTATTTACCACATCCGACAATCCGAAAGATGTGAGAGCCGCGACAGAGTACGGTGCCAATGCTTATGTAACCAAACCACATGGTTACCTTGCTCTGATAAAATGCTTAAAGTCGCTATTTAGTTTTTGGTTTACACATCACACAACAATTCAATAGCCGAATGAAAAAAATATTTATAATCGAGGACGATGAATTTACCTCAAACATTCTTATGATCGCACTTGGAAAGAAATATAGCCTCACCATGGCAACCGACACCAATAATCTGATCGAAAAAATAAATGTCTTCTTACCTGATCTACTTATTACCGATAATTTTGTAGGGCAGAAAGTGGCCACCGAAATCATCAATGAGATAAGGGCTCAACCTCAATTAAGTAACATACCAGTTATTTTATTTTCAGGCCATCCCAATATTGAGAAATTGGCCAAAGAAATTGCTGCCAGTGCCTACTTAGCCAAGCCGTTTTCACTCAAAGATTTGAATGCATGCATCGACAACGTGTTAGCATTGGGTAAAAGTGATGCCGCTATGTAATTTTGATTTTGGAAAGGGTATGTTTTGAAAACAGAGAAGTAAGTAGCTCTTTCCATCTAGCTAAGCTCGCTAACCGCATGGTTGATTGCAACAACACAACTTCGTGGGCAATTAGTGCCCAAACCATGTACGATTATACTCCAGTGTGTGGTAGAAGCTGAAGCGATGACTTTTGCGAGCTTTGGGCTAAATTTAATTTCTTGTTTTCGGGAAATTACCGAGATGTATTTAAGCAGGTAGGTTTACAAATTATTTATTCACAATTCAGACTATTTCACAGATTATTATTCAACCTACTAATGGTACTAGACAACCTAAAAACTGCCACATCAGGGTTTCATTCTTTGGCAGAAAAACTCAATTTTTCAGATAATTTAAGAGACGGCACCATCAGCAAGGCCCAATACATGATCTTGCTCAAGAGATTGTATGCTTATTTTTCGCAAGCAAGCCTAGTAGCCCAATTCAGTGACGATGCCATCATCAACGACAAATTATTTGAAAGTAAAATTACGCTTTTAAAAAACGACTTGGTAACCTTGGGCGTCACAGACTTTGGCGACCACATAGTATTTGATAAACTAAATTATTATGATAGCATTGGGTTCTGTTACGTGCCCTTGGGTTCTATGCTAGGCGGAAAAATTATTTATAACTCCTTGTTGAAAATGCAGGCACACGACAACATTCGCCTGCCTGTTAGTTTTTATGAAAGTTGTAAAGATGCTTATACAAGTTGGTCTGCCTTCTGCCTGCAGCTGAACTTGATTGATAAAAAGCACCATAGCGATATTTTAAACGGGGCAAAGTCATCTTACCTACATTTTCTTTATCTTTGTCTTAAGCTGCAATAAGTAGTAGCAGATCTTACATTAATTAAAACTTGAAAAAATAAATGTGTGGAAAAAAGTAAAGAATGGATTGTGCAATACGTTGGTTTTAAGACAGAACTAGTAGAAACTGACTTTATAAAACGTTGGGCTCCTTTCGCATCAAATTTTAAAACTGCTGGCATAAAATCGATAAACTTGTACAAAGTGAAGGCCAACGAAAATATCACTTTTATTTCACGAAATGTTTGGGAAAGTAAAACCTACTTTGATACTTTTCCGACAGGAGTTGCAGGCTCGGGAAGTGGGGGGGGGATTAAAGTGGTACAATTTGGTGGTTACTACATTGACGAAACCGACCTTCAATTTCCATCGACAATGAACATATTATTCAGCAATGAGGATGAAGAACTTTCTTTTGCAACAATCGTTAGAAAGCAATGCAGTAAAAACGTAGATTTTTTAAAAATGATAGAATTTTCGGGCGCACCATCATCAAATGTTATGAATCGATGTTTGGTTTGTATGCAAATAAAAACGATGTAAATGAAAACAAGAGTTGTAAAAGTGCATAAGATAGGCGAACCAATTAAGGTGCCTTTTAAAAGCAAAATGGATACAGAATCCAGGTAGCTACTTTTTGATGTAGGAGATGTAGCTAGCTCCGGGCATCATGGTCTCGTAGGCCAATAGAGAAAATCCGAGTATTGTCGAGGCCATTCCGTGGCTATTGTAAGCATAGGAATTGTCGGGATTGTATGGTCCGTTATTCAATTTATTGTTCATGCTATAGTCTTCATTAATAAACATCAACACATTGCTTAATCTGTTCACGCTCAATCTGTTATCATAGATGTTGCCCAGCAAATTGCCGTTGGCTCCGTAAGTGTAAGTAGTGACATCTGTAGCATTGGGGCTACCACCAAACGTAGGGATGAATGTTGATTCTTTCCTGATAATCCTTGAAAAGGAGTCATAATAGTATTTGGTTACTGTTTGCAAATATGACCCCAAGTCCGGCTCGTGAACAGGGGCACCCCCTGCGTAAAAAAAACTATCTACCACAATTTTGCCCCAGTTGTTATTGGTATATAAGTGAACCACGAAATTGTTGTTGCCTGCTTGAGACGACAGATCCACGGGTGA
>Ga0163144_10022773_pt1 | contig 12402 bp, 13 predicted proteins | sample OliLak19BULKMAT1_FD_123175 | JGI IMG/M metagenome (GOLD analysis project Ga0163144, IMG submission 123175) | Freshwater microbial mat bacterial communities from Lake Vanda, McMurdo Dry Valleys, Antarctica - Oligotrophic Lake LV.19.BULKMAT1 | ecosystem: Environmental > Aquatic > Freshwater >... | reverse complement strand
GGGGAGCATGGGGTAGCCGAATTCTACACTTCCCGGCGCCCGTCCATCGCTTTCCCAACCGTCAAGTCGTCCGCATAATCCATGTCGCTGCCAACCGGGATGCCGGTGGCGATGCGCGTCACCCGGATGCCGAGCGGCTTGAGCAGCCGGGCCAGGTAGATGGCCGTGGCCTCACCGTCCACCGTGGGGTTGGTGGCGAGAATGACTTCATCCACGCCGTCGACGCCAATGCGCGCCAGCAGACCCTTGATCTTGAGGTCGTCCGGGCCAATCCCCTGCAGCGGCGAGATGGCGCCCATCAAGACGTGAAACACGCCCCTGAAGCCGCCGGTGCGATCGACGACGTTGACGTTCTGCGGCTCTTCGACCACGCAAATCACGCGGCGGTCGCGCGTCTCGTCGCCGCACACCAGGCACGGCTCGGTGTCGGTGATGTTGTTGCAGGTGGTGCAGTAGGTGACGCGATCCTTGACGTCGCGAATCGCCTGGCACAGCCGCTCGGCCTCCTCGCGCGGCGTGCGCAACACGTGAAACGCCAGCCGCTGCGCACTCTTGGCGCCCACACCGGGCAGCTTCTTGAACTGATCGACCAGTTCCTGCAGCGAAGCGGGTAAGGACATTAGAGTCCGGGCAAGCCCATACCGCCGAGCATGCCGCCCATGCGCTGCTTCATCGCGTCATCCACCTTGCGGTGGGCGTCGTTCACGGCCGCGACAATCAGGTCCTGCAGCATGCCGACGTCTTCCTTCGAGACGACCTCGGGGTCGATGACAATGCGCTGCAGGTGCTTGTGGCCGTTGACGGTCACGGTGACCATGCCGCCGCCAGCGGTCGCCTGCACGCTCAACTGCGACATCTCCTGCTGCAGGCGCTCTTGCATCTCCTGCGCCTGCTTCATCATGTTCTGGATATCCATAGGGTCCTGGGGGCTTGGGGGCTTGGGGGCTTGGGCCCAAGCCTATCTTTCTTCAATCGTCGTCTTGTCGACGGGGAAGATTTCGAGCACGGCCTGCACGGTGGCGTTGGCCATCGCCTCCTCCTTCGCCGAGGCTTCGGAGGACAGGTCCCGCGGTCCCTTGGGGGCCGCCACCGGCGAGCCCAGATTGCTGGGCGCCGGTGAGGGCGCCGCATCAGCCTCGGCAATCACGATCGCCACCTGAACGGCTCGGCCCGCCACTTTCTCGGCAATCGTCGTCAGCCACGCCTTCTGATCCTCGCACTGCTGCTTGGCGTTCTTCTTGTTCGGCTGAAATGCGAAGACGATCTTGTCGCCCGACGCTTCGATGGAATACGCAGACGCGACGACCAGGTTGTAGAAGGTGCTCTTCTGCGACTTGATCTCGGACAGGAAAGAATCTTTCAAAGAACCGGCGGGGCCAGGGGTGCTCGGCACGTTCGGCACCCTTGGTACCTTTGGCACCGGCGCCGAGGCAGGCATCGTCTGACGAGGTGCCAAGGCCGGCCGAGCCGGAGCGCTTCGTTCCGCGAGTCCCAGTAGTTCCCCGAGCGGAACCAGTTTCCTGAGATGCATGAGGCGAAGGAGCCCCATTTCAAGGTTGTAGCGCGGCTGATCCGAGATTCGCACTTCCTGCTCGGTGCGGGTCAGCAGGTCGAAGGCGCGCAGCAGGTCTTCGCGCGACCACTGGCCGGCCATGGCGAGCAGGCGTTCTTTCTCGGCCTCGGCCGCCACGTCGGGATCAGACGCACGCTTCGGATCCACCGACAGGATCAGCAGGTCGCGCGTCGCGCGGGCCAGCTCGCGGCACAGCAGCCGCAGGTCGTAACCGCGTTCGATGGCCCGCTCGACCAGCGCAAACGCCGCCGGCGCGTCTTCGCTGACCACGGCTTCGAGCATGTCGAACACCAGGTCGCGACCGACCAGGCCCAGCACCGTCACGACATCCTCAACCGTGATCGCGTCACCGGCGAACGCGCGCACCTGGTCGAAGGCGCTGAGCGAGTCGCGCATGCTGCCTTCGCCGGCGCGTGCCAGCAGCAACAGGCCTGCTTCCGGAATCTCGATCTTCTCTTCGCTCGCGATCAGGCGCAGCCGATCCGCCACCACCTTGGCCGAGATGGTGCGGAACTCGTAGACCTGCGAGCGCGACAGCACCGTGTCGGGAATCTTGTGCTGCTCGGTCGTCGCCATCATGAAGATGACATGCGGTGGCGGTTCTTCGATCGACTTCAGCAGCGCGTTGAACGACGAAGCCGACAGCATGTGGACTTCGTCGATGATGAAGACCTTGTAGCGATTGCGGACCGGCGCGATCGCCAGGCCCTCGACAATCACCTCGCGGACGTTGTCCACGCCGGTGTGCGTCGCGGCATCGATTTCCAGCACGTCAATGTCGCGGCCTTCGGCAATCTCGATGCACGCGTCGCACACGCCACACGGCTCGGGCGTCGGCCCCTTCACGCAACTGAGCGCCCGCGCCAGGATGCGCGCGGTTGTGGTCTTGCCGCAGCCACGCGGGCCCGACAACACGAACGCCTGCGCGATGCGCTTGCTCTTCAGCGCATTCTTGAGGGTACGGGTGACCGCCTGCTGCCCGAGCACATCCTCGAACGTTTGCGGACGCCACTTGCGGGCGAGGACTTGGTAGGCCATGTGTAGGGAAACTCGGCCCGGAGGGCCTCAACACATCACGGAAACGACTTAGCGCTGCTGCCTTCCGGCCCTGACGCGATTCGCCGCCCTGAGATTGTCGAGGTTCCGAGCCGAGCTATCAGTGTAGCATCTGACGCTTTTTTGGTGTGCGCCGAGCGAGCGCAGGGTCTTGGACTGCCCACTTGGAGCTTGCTAAGTCATTGGCCCTGGCAGACTCGCCCGGCCTGGACCATCGGCACAGCCCTTGCAATGGCGGATGGCAGCCCAATGATCCACTTTCCGCCCGCGCCAACCGGCGAGACCGAACTGTTCGGCGAGCCCTACCGGCTGAGCCTGCTCAGCTTTGCCGCGCACATCGTCATCATTGATGACGAGCCGGCCAACGTGGAGCTGCTCACCACCCTGCTCGAGCGGTCGGGCTTCACGAGCATCACCGGGCTGACTGATGCCCGCACCCTCCCGCAGTTGCTTGAGTCATCGCCACCCGACCTGGTGATCACCGACCTCCACATGCCGGAGTGTGACGGCTTCGGCGTGCTCGACATCCTGACGCCCCTGATCAACCGCGAGCGGCTGCCGGTACTGGTCATCACCGGCGACGGCTCACGTGATGCGCGCCTGCAGGCGCTCACCCACGGCGCCAAAGACTTCGTCACCAAGCCGCTCGACATGGTCGAGGTCTTGCTGCGCGTGCGCAACCTGCTTGAAAGCCGCATGCTGTTCCAGGATCTGCGCAAGCAGAACCGGGCGCTGCTGGAAACTGCCTCGGGCACCAATCGCGAACTCGAATCGACGCGGGTCGAGATGATCGAGCGGCTGGCGCTGGCCGCCGAGTATCGCGACGATCAAACCAACGAGCACAACCTGCGGGTCGGCAACCTGTCGGCGCAGCTCGCGCTGCGCCTTGGTTTCATTCCTGAAGAGGCCAGGCTGTTACGGCGCGCCGCGGCGCTGCACGACATTGGCAAGATCGGGATTCCGGATGCGCTGCTGCGAAAGGCCGGACCGCTCAGCGACGGTGAGGCGCGCGTGATGCGCACGCACACCAGCATTGGCGCGCGCATCCTGGGCGGCAGTCACAGCCCGCTGCTGCAACTCGCCGAGACCATCGCCATCTCACACCATGAGAAGTTTGACGGCAGTGGCTACCCGGCAGGGCTCGTCGGCGACGACATCCCGATCGCCGGCCGCATTGTCGCGGTCGCCGATGCCTTCGACGCCATTACCAACGATCGCCCGTATCGCAAGGGCCAGAGCGCCGAAGTCGCGTTGACGAGGTTGCGCGCGCAAGCCGGTCACCACTACGAAATCCGACTGATCGACGCGCTCGCGCACAGCGTCGGCGTGGCTGCGGCGTAGCCCCTGAACTCCGGCTGACGCCGGCGGCTACCCTGCCAGTAACGCCGCGGCCAGCCGCGCGTAGGTAGCCACGGCCTGATCCAGCTCCGCAATCGCAATGTGCTCGCGATCCGTGTGCGCCACGTGAATGGTGCCCGGTCCGATTAACAGCGGCGTGCCCCAGTTCGACAGAAAAGGCACGTCGCTGAAGTACGAGAACACCGCGGTCTCGAACCCCGGGACGGTGTGCAGCTTCACGGCCGGCAGCTCCAGGATCTCCTGCGACTGCACGCGGTTGGCGAGGGCGGCGGACAGGGCGGCCCGCAGCGCCTCGTGGTCACCCACCGTGCGGAAGAACACCTCCGCTTCGGCGTTGGGCGGAATCACGTTTGGCGCGACGCCACCGCTGATCAGGCCCACCGTGTAATGGGTGGTCCCCAGCAGGGGATCCGACGGCCACTCGGCCGCGCGCAGCGACATCAGGCAATCCAGCAACTTCTCGATCGCCGACTCACCGAGCTCGGGATAGCCCGAGTGCGCTGCCTGGCCTGCCGCCGTCAGACGGACCCGGAAGCAGCCACGCGTCGCTGACCCCAGGCGCAGGTCGGTGGGCTCGCCGTTGATCAGGAAGCGCGACTTCGACCCAATCTTGTTGGCCGCCTTGGCGCCGTCGCTGCCCCGCTCTTCACCGGCCACGAACACCAGGCCGATGCGTGTTTCACCGGCCGCTCGCAACCGCTCGGCCGCTGCCACCTGCGTGGCGAGAATGCCCTTGGCATCACAGGCGCCACGTCCATAAAGCAGGCCGCCTTCAATGCGGCTCGGAAAGAACGGCGGCACGCAATCGAAGTGGGTGGAGAACACGACCTCCGGCTCGCCGACGGCGGCGATGACGTTGGTGCGCCCGTTGCCGAGCGGCTGCTCGAGTACTGAATAGCCGCGGTCGCGCAGGTAGTGCGCCAGCACCGCCGCCACCTTGCCCTCCTGCCCTGTCGTCGATTCGATGTCGACGAGCTCTCGGGTGAGGGAAACGTGGTCTACCGGATCCACTGTTCGAGTTCCGTTCTCGCGTCGGTCTTGTCGTCGCGATACTTGACAATGACTGGCGTCGCGAGCGACAGGCCCCAGTCCTTGCCCGCGCCATGCGTGACGGCCCGCGCGCCGGGAACCACGACCGCGCCTTCGGGAATCACGAGCGGCTGGCCGGGCGCCGGCTTGATGATCACACCGTTGACCAGGTCGTAGACTGGCGTCGAGCCCGTCAACACCGTGCCCGCCGCGATCACCGCGCGCTGCTTGATCACCGCGCCTTCATAAATGCCAGTGTTGCCACCCACCAGTACATCGTCTTCGACAATCACCGGCAAGGCGCCGACCGGCTCGAGCACGCCACCAATTTGCGCGGCGGCACTGACGTGCACACGGGCACCAATCTGCGCGCAGGATCCAATCAACGCGTGCGAGTCGACGAGGGTACCCTCACCGAGGTAGGCGCCGATGTTGATGTACATCGGCGGCATGCAGATCACACCGCGGGCCACGTGGGCGCCGCCGCGAATGGCGGAACCACCCGGCACGATGCGAACGCCCGCGGCGACGCCGAAGCGCTGCACCGTCTGCGTGTCCTTGTCGTAAAACGGCAGGCCGGCCGACATCTCCACCAGGTCGCCAAAGCGGAAGCCGAGCAGGATGCCCTGCTTCACCCACGTGTTCACGCGCCAGCCGCTGGGCGTCGAGAAGTCGGGCTGCGCCGAACGAATGGTGCCCGCTTCGAGCCCCGCCTTCAGTTCGTCGAAGGCCGCGCGGGCGGCCGCCTTGTTGGCGCCCGACCCAGCGGCCACCAGCGATTCAATGTTTTCTTGTAGTGTCATGTCTCTCTACTACCCGTAGAGGCGGGTCTTCAGACCCGCCTGGTCTCCAGACCCAAATCGCGCAACCAGCCGTTCATCTTGTCCTTTGACGCCTGGCGCGGCGACACCATCGGCAGACGGAACACTTCCTCGCATAAGCCCATCGCCGCCATCGCGTACTTGACCGGACCGGGGTTCGATTCGATGAAGTTGCCGAGCATGATCGGCACCAGCCGCTGATGCAGCCGACGGGCGGTGACGTAGTCGCCGCGCTCGGCCGCCTCCACCAATTGCGTCATCTCGACGGGAAGGGAGTTCGACGCCACCGAAATCAATCCGCGGCCCCCAATCGCCATCAACGACAGCGTCATCGCATCGTCACCCGACAACACCAGGAAGTCGTCCGGCACCGCGCGGCAGATCTCGATCATCTGCGTGATGTTGCCCGACGCCTCTTTCACGCCGATGACATGCGGGATGGTCGCAAGCCGCGCGAGGGTGGCCGCATCAATGTTGCAGCCGGTGCGGCCGGGCACGTTGTAGAGCATGACCGGCAATGGCGTCGCTTCCGCCACGGCCGAGAAGTGCGCGAACAGCCCTTCTGGCGTCGGCTTGTTGTACCAGGGCGTCACCTGCAGCAGGCCCTGCACGCCGATGCGGTGCATGTCTTTCGACAACTGCACCGCCGCCTTGGTGTCGTTGTCGCCGGCGCCAGCCATCACGGGCACCTGCCCGTTGGCTTCCTCGAGCACCAGTTCCACCACTCGTCGCCGCTCTGCAGCCGACAACGCCGGCGTCTCGCCGGTCGTGCCGCACGGCACCAGGAAGTGCACGCCGGCATCGATCTGCCGCCGCGCCAACCGCTTGACCGCAGGCTCGTCGACGGCACCACTCTTGGTGAACGGCGTGACGAGCGCCGTCCCTACTCCGGTAAACGTTGTTCGCATCGTGTTCCTTACTGACGGATCCCGGATCCCGGATCCCGGATCCCGGATCCCGGATCCCGGATCCCGGATCTAATCCCTAAGCATGTCCCTAATGGAGAACCAGCCGCGTTTTCCGACCAGCCACGCGGCAGCCGTGAGGGCGCCCCGCGCAAACACCGCCCGGTCGCGCACGGTGTGGGTGAGCTCAATGGTTTCCGAGGGGCCGTCGAAGCCCACCGTGTGCGTGCCCGGCACCGAGCCGGCGCGCGTCGACGACACGTCGATCGGCCGGCCGTAGCCGGCGCTCTCCATCCCGGCCTTCAACGTCAGCGCCGTGCCCGAGGGCGCGTCCTTCTTCATGGTGTGATGCGATTCGTGGATCCACGCGCCGAACTCCGCGTGCTTCGCGAAGCGGCGGCTGGCTTCTTCCACCGCCATCTGGAACACGTTCATCCCAAGCGAGAAGTTTGAGGCGGCCAGCACGCCGATGCCAGCCTTCAAGGCGACGTCTCGCATCGCTGCTTCCTGGGCTTGCCACCCGGTAGTGCCAATCACCACGTTGATCTTCCGTGCCGCCAACTGCGGCAGGTTTCTCCCCACCGCATCGGGGAGGGTGAAGTCGATGGCGACATCCACCTGGCCGAAGTCGCCGTCGGCAATGGCCCGCTCGCCGGAGCGATCGTCGATGATGCCGGCGATGCTGGCGCCGTACGACGGGGCCAGCGATTCCACCACCTGCCCCATCCGGCCATGGCCGAGCAAAAGAATTCTCATGATGTGGTGGCCAGCGTGAAGAAGCGATCGTGCAGCCGGCCCAGTGCCGTCGGCAGTTCAGCCTCGCTGATGACAAACGTAATGTTGCGGCGCGACGCCGCCTGCGACACCATGCGCAGCGGCACGTCGCCGACCGACGCGAGCACCTGTGACGCCAGCGTCGGGTCGTCGTGCAGGCCATCGCCGACCACGCAGATGATCGCCATCTGGTCCTGCTGTTCGACATCGGCGAAGCCGGACAGGCCCTCGATAATCGCCGGCAGCCGACGCGCATCATCAATGGTCACCGACACGCTGACCTCGGACGTCGTCACCACGTCAACCGGGGTCTTGTGGCGTTCGAACACCTCGAACAGGCGGCGGAGAAAGCCGTGGGCCATCAACATGCGCGTCGAAGTGATGTCGACGACCGTGACGCCCTTTTTCGACGCGACCGCGGTCAGCGGCCGCTCGCTCTTCGGACGTTCAGCGGTGATCAGCGTGCCGCGCGCCTGTGCGCGCTGCGAGTTAAGAATGCGGACCGGGATGTTGCGCGCCACGGCCGGCTGAATGGTGGCCGGGTGCAACACCTTGGCGCCGAAGTACGCCAGTTCCGAGGCTTCCGCGAACGACAGGTGTGGCACCACCTGAGGCGCCTTCACGATGCGGGGGTCAGCGGTGAGCATGCCGTCAACGTCGGTCCAGATCTGGATTTCGTCGGCGCCGAGACACGCACCGACAATGGCCGCGGAAAAGTCGGACCCGCCTCGCCCCAGCGTGGTGGTGACGCCGCCGGTGGTGGCGCCGACGAATCCGCCCAGCACCGGGATGCGTCCGGCTGCCAGCGGCGGATCGGCATGCGTCATGAGAGCGGCCGTTGTTTCCTGGAACAGCGGCGCGGCCGCGGTGTGCTCGCCGTCGGTGACGACGGCCTTGCGCGCATCGACCCACGCCCCCTGAAGTTTATGAGCGCTGAGCGCCGCAGCGACGATCTGGCTGCTCAGCACTTCGCCGGTGGCAGCGAGCGTATCGAGCCAGCGCGGCGACACTTCCTGCAACACGGCCAGGGCCGAGACCACGCGCTCCAGTTCATCGAACTCGCGATTGAGCGCTTCGACCACGGGCTTCCGCAGCGCCTCGTCGGTAATGACTTCCGACACGGTGAGGTGGCGCTTGCGGAGGTCCTGCAGGCTGGTTCGGGCACCTTCCACGTCGCCCTCGCGGGCCAGCGCCGCCACGCCGAGCAGGCGATCGGTGACGCCCGACAGCGCCGACACCACCACCACCGGACCACGCGCGTCGCCGCCGGCGGTCTGCGCCTCGGCCTGCCGCTCGGCGCGCACCAACGCAATCAGTCGCTCGATGGCGGCCTGGTCGGCCACCGACGTGCCGCCGAACTTCATCACCTTCATGACTAGAAGATCCCCTCCGCGTGCATCAGCTCCGCATTCAAGATCGCCGCGCCCGCGGCGCCGCGCACCGTATTGTGGCCCAGCGCGACGAACTTCGCATGCATCACCGCGCATGCGCGCAGGCGGCCAATGCTCACGGCCATGCCGCCGCCCAATTCGGCATCCAGCCGCGGCTGCGGGCGATTGGGTTCGTCCATGAGAATCAGCGCCGGCTGCGGCGCGGTGGGCAGCTTCAGCTCCTGCGGCCGCCCGGCAAACGTGCGAATGGCGTGGGCGATGTCGGCAATGGCCGGCTGGTTCTGGAAGGCCACCGACACGGTCATGGTGTGCCCGTCGATGACCGGGACACGATTGGTGTGGGCGCTGATCGCCACGGCGTGCGGCGCGCGGCCGCCATCCGTGCCGAGAATCTTCTGCGTCTCGGTCTCCATCTTCTCTTCTTCGCCGCCGATGAACGGCACGACGTTACCGAGAATGTCGAGGGAGGGCACGCCGGGATAACCCGCGCCGGATACCGCTTGCATGGTCGAGACGACGACGGACTTGATGCCGAACTGGCGCAGCGGGGCGAGAGCCATGGCGAGCACCACCGTCGAGCAGTTGGGGTTGGTGACGATGGCGCCGGACCAGCCCTTCGAGGCGCGTTGTTCGACCAGCAGCGAGAGGTGGTCGGCGTTGACCTCGGGGATGAGCAACGGCACCAGCGGGTCCATGCGGAAGTTGCGCGCGTTGCTGACCACGATGTGGCCGGCGGCCGCGAAGGCGCCTTCGATGTCGCCGGCGACCGACGCGTCGAGCCCCGAGAACACCACCTTGGGACCGCGGCCCGGCACGCACGCCTCGACCATGCGGGCAGCCGACTCGTCTGGCATGGGTGTGGCCAGGCGCCATGGCGCGACCGACTGGTAGGCTTTGCCTTCGGACCGCTCGCTCGCCGCCAACCAGGTCAGGCGGAACCACGGGTGCCGCGCCAGGCGCGACACGAACTGCTGCCCGACCACCCCGGTCGCGCCAAGGACGCCCACTTCGATCTCGCTCATCGCTATCCCCTGAAAACACTGATCCCCAAAAACAAAAACCCGCCGGCGGAAGACCGCGGCGGGTGGCTGTCGAACATCTGAACCGAAACCTGTTCAGACCTTTCTTACGAGCGTCCGCCCCCCGAGCCAGCGTTGGCCGACTTGGCCGTGGCCCGCTTAGCACCGGTGTGATTTCGCATGGAGGTTACAGACATTTCGCTCGCAATTATACAACAAGCGCGCGAGCCGGGACGGGAGCGCACGTCTTGTCGGGATGGCGATTCTTGTCGGGAGGGCCTCCGGCCTTTCCGTCGCCAGCCCTCGGCTACGTTGGCTGGGATAGAGACCGCCGCCCTGGCGATCTGACGACGCAAGGCGAATTCGGTTCGCGGCATCGCGCGGATGTCGGCCAGTATTTGTTCGGCAAGGTTCATGGAGATTTGCCACACGTCCAGATCCCGATACGAAGTGATCGCCCCTATGCGCCGGAGCGAGCAGAAGCAGCTTCCCTCCCGTCACTGTCTTTATCGCGTAAAGTTCTTTTACACACCGCCCATCCGCGCTATCATCTCCCCAGTGGCACCCGCCTCACGTCCAGACTCGCCAACGTCGATCAGCGGCCACGCCGCCGACAACTTGACGTTCATCCGTCAGGCCATGGAGCGCAGCAGCACCTTTACGGCGGTGCCTGGCGTGGGCGGATGCGTGATGGGAGCGATTGCGCTGGTGGCGGCGTCTGTCGGCTCGTCGCAGCCGACACCCGATCGCTGGCTGCTGACGTGGCTGGCCGCCGCAGCAGTCGCGGCCGGCGTCGGCATTGCCGCCATGGCGCGAAAAGCTCAAGTGGCGGGCGCGACTCTGACGGGCGCCACGGCGCGCCGCTTTGCGGCGGGGCTGGCCGCACCGTTGGTCGCGGGCGCCGCGATCACCTATGCGCTGTGGGCGGCGGGCCACGTCACGGTCATGGCGCCCAGCTGGCTGCTGCTCTACGGCGCCGGACTGCTGACCGGCGGCATTTTCAGCGTCCCGGCCGTGCGCGCCATTGGCGCGTGCTTCATGGGACTGGGATTGCTGGCCATTCTGACGCCGCCTGATTGGGGCAACATCTGGCTCGCGCTCGGGTTTGGCGGTCTGCAAATCGGCTTCGGCGTATACATAGCGAGGAACCACGGTGGCTAAGAGCAACGCGGCACGAAAGATCAGAATCGACGCCCCGGCGCATAGCCGGCCGACCGTTGAGCGGCTCGTCAAGACAGCCGGCGGCATCGCCACCGAACTCGATCGCCTGCTCCACGATCGCATGCGCCTGGGCATTGTCAGCGCGCTGGCGGCGAGCGACGACCTGTCGTTCTCGGAGTTGAAGGCGGCCTTGAACGCGACCGACGGCAACCTCAGCGTGCACGCGCGCAAGCTCGAGGACGCCGGTTACCTGTCGTGCAGCAAGAGCTTCGAGGGGCGCACACCGCGCACCAGCTACAAGCTGACGGCGGCGGGCCGCCGCGCGCTCGAGAAGTACCTCGATCACATGGACGCGATTATTAAGGCGACGCGCAAAGCATAGGCAGTTGAGGGCTTGGACAGGCCCGATGGCTTAAGCCGCTCTTCGGGCTCGGCGCCACTGTTCGTCGCGCTTCACCACCAGCAGTTCAAGACCGCAGTACTGGTGCCTGAGCACGGCGCCGACCCGGCGTGGGTGCTGTTCGATGACGACAACATCTATGTCTCGTGCCGCTGCCTGATGGCCGACATGAGCCAGGTGGTGGCGAATGACATGCGCCGCGACAGCACCAACCTGCGGCACAACGACAACTTCGGGGTGTTCCTGGACACGTTTCATGACCGCCGCAACGGCTACTTGTTCTACGTCTCCCCCGTCGGCGGCATGTTCGACGGCGCCACGGCAAACGAGCGCACGAACAACGTCGACTGGAACACCATCTGGGATGCGAAGGTCACGCGCTCGGCCGACGGCTGGGTCGCCGAGATCGCGATCCCGTTCAAGTCCCTTCGCTACAACCCTGGCCGCGAGCAGACCTGGGGTATCAACTTGCGGCGGACCATTCGCGGACGCACCGCTTGTCGGGCGTGCTGGCGGTGGACCTCGGCCAGTTCTACGACGGCACCCGGAAGACAGCGTCGGCGAACGCGCGGCTGGGCATCACCCATCAGCGATGGCTCTGGCCCAGCATCGCACGGATCTCGGCATCGAGCCGAACATCTCGGTGAACGCTGGCGACCAATTTGCGCTTCCGCTGGGAGTTTCAACCCGGCAGCGGGGCGTCTGGCGCTAAAATGGTAGCCATGACGCGCCCCGCGAAAGTCGTGACTTGGAATGGCAAAGACGTTCCGGCCGAGCTGCGCGAGCTGCCCGCTGGCCGCTACGTTGTCGAGGCGGTCGACGACGAGGCACCCGCGCTGTCGCCAGACGAAGAGGCGGGAATCGAGGCCGCCCTTGAGTCATACCGACAAGGGCGTGTCGTTGACGCGACGCGC
>Ga0163144_10022772_pt1 | contig 12402 bp, 12 predicted proteins | sample OliLak19BULKMAT1_FD_123175 | JGI IMG/M metagenome (GOLD analysis project Ga0163144, IMG submission 123175) | Freshwater microbial mat bacterial communities from Lake Vanda, McMurdo Dry Valleys, Antarctica - Oligotrophic Lake LV.19.BULKMAT1 | ecosystem: Environmental > Aquatic > Freshwater >... | reverse complement strand
CTAGGCGAAGTGATTCCGGGTGGCACAGGCTTGAGCGTGAACGCTGGACCTTTTGCTTCAGCTGACATCGATGCCATGTACGCAAGCGTCCGGATCCAGACCGAGGCGGCGAGCATCGCCAACAAGGCGATTGGCGCGCTTGAGGCGGGCGAGTCGTTGGCGACAGCGCAGTTTCCGTCGATTGCCGCTGACGAAGCCCGCCGCGGCGCGGTCCTCTACCTCGCGTGCGAAATGATGGACTGGCTGCGCAGTCAATCCTCGCCGCTCCTGTCTCAGGACGCCAGTCACTGGGTTCGCAATCTCGCGCAAGGATACGCTGAAGGCAGCGAGTACTTCCCGAAGCTCTCGGATCAGTTCGCCGCGACCAGGTTTGGGCTGCTGGGACTGTCGCTTTATAACGACCCGCGCAACTGCGACGTCAAGGCATTTGAGAACATCAAAATCGAAGCATTTCGGTTCGACGACACTGACTTGTTTGCCAACATCGGAGGTTCGGGCGGCGGGGGCGGTGGGAACCCTCCGCCCCCGCCGCAATGCGAGGGCTACGTGGTGTCCGGCATCTGTTATCCTTTCAACGATCAGTGATTTCTGCGATTTTTAACGGAGAGTTGAGGTGAGAGCAAGCAATCCGCTGCTGGCCGTCAGCCTGCTATCCCTGTCGGTCGCGCCGGTCGTCGCGGCGCAGACTATTGAGGCGTGCGCCGCGCCTTTGTTTCTGGGTGTGAGCGGAGGCAGTGGATGCGCGCTCAGGTTCGGGCAGTCGTTCGAGGACGTGAAGACAGGTTTGTCAGGGGCTCGTTTTCGCGTCGAGGGCAGTGCTCGGGCGGCGCAGATCGAGGAGCAGGGCACAGCGCGCGGGTCGCTCGTGTTCGGATCGCGCGGCGGCGGCGACCCGCGCCTGGAGGGCGCACCCGGCGGGCTCGTGTTGCGGGAGCTCCGGATGGAGTCAATTCTGCCCTCGCTCTCTGCACTCAACGCGAGCGTGAACTCGTGGGAGCGTGCGTTTGGCGCGACTGGGAAGACACGGAAGATGGCGTGCGACCATTATGTGCTACCGAATGGAGGGATCTTTTCGGGGGTCTCTGTTCGCATGGAGAACGGCACGGCTGAAGCCGTCCTTACTGCGTTCGTCGATCGCGTCTGGCCTCATGTCTACAGATACCGGCTCAGGATCGAGGTAGGTGATTCGGTGCACGCGTCGACGAGGTCAGCCTCGTCGAATTGCAGGCTCGCAGAAAGCGACTCGATCGCGCTCGCGGCCATTCCGTTCACGCGCGACTCCGTGCAGGTGTATTGGTTTCCGCGTGCCTTGAGACACAATGAGAACGCACGACGCTGCGTCGCAGAGCGAGAATCCCTTCAACGCTGGCGCGTCTGCCCTGACACACTGCCGCATCTCGCTCCGGACAGCCTGCTGCGACATGCGGACCCGCCGACCAAGCCGCAGGACTGATCGTTCCCTGTCGATGTCGAACGTCGATGGAGGCCCGTCAGGAATCCATCCACCAGCCAGCGGGCCCCCACTTCATGGCCACCCAGCGCCGTGAGCACGGCGGGATCGATGAGGTCGGGGCGGGTCTGGGAGGTGATGGCCATTCGGGGCGTCGGAGCCGATGCAAGGTGTGCCGCGTTCGTGGCAAGTTACCCCGACCACGCTCCAGAAGAACGGCGGGATGGCCCGACGTGCTAGATTCCGTGACGTCGCGGCGCCGCCGCCCCTCGCTTCAGCCCCTGCCTCATGTCGTCGCTCGACCGGATCCGCAATTTCTGCATCGTCGCCCACATCGATCACGGCAAGTCGACCCTGGCCGACCGGCTCATCGAAATGACCGGGACGCTGCAGAAGCGTGAAATGAAGAGTCAGGTGCTGGATACGCTGGATCTCGAGCGCGAACGCGGCATCACGATCAAGCTGAACGCCGTGCGCATGACGTACAAGTCGCGCGCCGGCGACGAGTACGAGCTGAATCTGATCGATACGCCCGGCCACGTGGACTTCACCTACGAGGTCTCGCGCTCGCTGGCGGCCTGTGAAGGGGCGATCCTGGTGGTCGACGCCAGTCAGGGCATCCAGGCCCAGACGCTGTCCAACCTGTTTCTGGCGATGGACGCTGGCCTCGAGATCATCCCGGTCCTGAACAAGATCGATCTGCCGGGCGCCGAGCCGGATCGCCGCCGGCAGGAGGTGGTCGACCTGATCGGCTGCATGCCGGAAGACATTCTGTCCGTTTCGGGCAAGGAAGGCACCGGTGTGCCGGAGCTGCTCGAGGAGATCGTCAAGCGGGTGCCACCGCCGAAGGGCAATCCGACCGGCCCGCTGCGCGCCCTGATCTTCGATTCGTACTACGACAAGTACCGCGGCGCCATTCCGAGCATCCGGGTGGTGGATGGCGAAATCAAGAAGGGGATGAAGATCACCTTCGGTGCCAGCGACAATCAGTACGAAGTGGCGGAAGTCGGATCGTTGCAGCTGCGTCAGGTCCAGACGGAGAAACTGCAGGCGGGCGAAGTGGGGTACGTGGTGGCCAGCGTGCGCAGCGTCAGCGAGACGCGCGCCGGCGACACGATCTTCGACGTCGTCAACCGTGCCCCGGAAGGGCTGCCCGGCTACCAGGAAGTGCGCAGTTTCGTGTTTGCGGGCATCTATCCGACCGACACGCAGCTCTACGAGCAACTGCGTGACGCGCTCGAAAAGATGAAGCTGAACGATGCGTCGCTGCAGTACTCCCCCGAAACGTCGACGGCGCTGGGCTTCGGCTTCCGCTGCGGCTTTCTCGGCCTGCTGCACATGGAGATCGTGCAGGAGCGACTGGAGCGCGAGTACAACCTCGACCTGGTCACCACGGTGCCGAGCGTGGAGTACCACGTGTACCGTGAAGACGGCTCGATGGAGCTGATCGAGAATCCATCGCGGATGCCGCATGCGTCGACGATCAATCGTGTCGAGGAGCCGTACGTCAAGGCGCGCATCATGGCACCGGTGGAGTACATCGGCCCGATCATGACGCTGGGGACCGACCGGCGCGGGATCTACAAGAACATGTCATACCTCGACACCAAACGCGTCGAGTTCGACTGGGAGTTTCCGCTCGGCGAGATCATCCTCGATTTCTTCGACAAGCTGAAGACGGTCAGTCGCGGGTACGCGAGCCTCGACTACGAGATGCTGGACTATCGCCCCAGCGAGCTGGTGAAGCTCGACATGCTGATCAACGGCGATCCGATCGACGCCTTCAGCGTGATCATCCATCGTGACAAGTCGGAAGAGCAGGGCCGGAAGATCGCCGAGAAGCTGAAGGAGCTGATCCCGCGGCAACTCTTCGAAGTGGCGATTCAGGCGGCGATCGGCATGAAGATCGTGGCGCGCACCACGGTGAAGGCGCTGCGAAAGGATGTGCTCGCGAAGTGCTACGGGGGCGACATCAGCCGCAAGCGCAAGCTGCTCGAGAAGCAGAAAGAAGGAAAGAAGCGGATGAAGCAGGTTGGGGCGGTGGAGATTCCGCAGGAAGCCTTCCTCGCCGTCCTGCAGGTGGACTGAGGGTTGGGCGACGCCGTGCGCGTTGCCCCGCCATCGCTCGTCATCCAGATGTCGTTTCTGGGCGACGTGGTGCTGACCACACCGCTGCTGACGTATCTGGCGCTGCAGGGACCGGTCGACGTCGTGACGACGCCGGCCGGTGGTGCACTGCTGGAAGGCCATCCGGCGGTGCGCCGCCTGATTCGCTACGACAAGCGTGGCGCGCAGCGCGGCATCGGCGGACTCCGATCGCTGGCGGTGCAGTTGCGCTCTGCGCAGTACGCGGTGGCCTATCTGGCCCAGGGATCGTGGCGCAGTGCAGCGCTGGCCTGGCTGGCACGCATTCCCTCACGCGTCGGCTTCGATTCCTCCGCTGGTTCTGGCCTGTACACGTCGCGGGTACCGTATCGTCGTGCGTGGCATCATGCGACGCGACTCTTTCAGCTCGCCGCGCACGACGTCTCGCGTGAGACGCCGTCGCCCTCGCTCTTTCCGCAGGTTGCCGACCGGGACGCGGTCACCGCGCTCATCGCCCGGGGGCCGTTTCATCCCGGGCCGTTCATCGCGGTTGCACCAGGCAGTGTGTGGGCCACCAAGCGCTGGCCGGATTTCCCCAGTCTGGTCGCGTCGCTCAGCAACGGGTATGGCATTGTGGTGGTCGGCGGCGCGGACGATCGAGCACTCGCGGGCGACATCGTGACCGCCGCGCCGGATCGGGTGCTCGACGCCACGGGCCAACTCTCGCTGCTGGCATCGGCGGAGCTGATCCGCCGCGCCGCGGCGATCGTCACCAACGATTCCCTGCCCCAACACCTCGCCAGCGCCATGGGAACGCCCACCGTCACCCTCTACGGTCCGACGCTGCCCGCCTTCGGCTTCGGCCCCCTGGCGCCGATGCGGGCCATCGTCGAACACCCGCCGGGCCTCGAGTGCCGTCCCTGCTCCGCGCACGGGCCGCAGGTCTGTCCCCGTGGTCATTTCCGCTGCATGCGCGAGATTTCCGTCCTCACCGTGGCAGACGCGCTGACACCGTTGCTCCGCAGCTGACCAGTTCCGGCGTTCCATCACCACGTTTCCGTTGCGATCATGCCCAACAACTCGAAGTACATCGTCGGTGTCGATCTGGGTGGCACCAACATCGTCGTGGGGGCCATGCCGGAAGATGGCTCGCGCGAGATCGCCTTTCGCTCGGCCCCCACGCGCGCGACGGAAGGCGCGGAGTCGGTGGTGGAGCGCATCAATCAGCTGATCGAAGACGTGATCACGGTGACGAGCGCCGAAACCGGGGTGTCGCGCGACAACTTTCTCGGTGTCGGCGTCGGCGCACCTGGCCCGCTCGATCGGGAGAAAGGGCTGATCATCACGGCCCCGAATCTGGGATGGAAGAATTTCCCGCTGCGTGACCGCATTCAGGCGGGGACCCAGTTGCGCACGACACTCGACAATGACGCCAACTGCGCCACGATGGGTGAGGCGTGGACCGGGGCGGCAAAGGGGGCCAGAAACGTGATCGGCGTGACGATCGGCACTGGCATCGGCGGCGGCATCATCATCGATGGCAAGCTCTTTCACGGCAGTTCGGATGTGGCCGGCGAAATCGGGCACATGACCATCGACTCCACCGGCCGACGCTGCGGCTGCGGCAACTACGGCTGCCTCGAAGCCTACGCCTCGGGCACGGCCATCGCCGAGCGCGCGCGCGAAGCGCTGGCGGGCGAAACCGATGGTGTGCTGATGCAGATGTGCGAAGGGCAGATGCCGAAGGTGACCGCGCAGATGGTGTACAAGGCTGCCAAGGCGGGTGATCTGATCGCCATCGACGTGGTCCGCGAAACGGCGCGTTTCCTTGGCGCCGGCATCGGGGCGCTGCTCAACGTGCTCAATCCCGAGGTGGTGGTGCTGGCTGGCGGCGTCGTGAATGCCGGCGAAGCGCTGTTCGCCCCGCTCAAGGCCGAAGTGCGCCGACGCGCGTTTGCTCCAGCCGTCGAGGCCTGTCGGATCGTGCCTGGCGCGCTGGGTGCGAGTGCCGGCGTCGTGGGTGCGGTGGCGGCATTCAAGGCGCAGACCGGCAACTTCGCCACGTCGTGAGCACCGGACGGCGTCGCCGCCTTGGCGTCATCGGTACGTTCGTCTGGGATGTGATCCACGGACGCGACATCCGCACCGCACCGGTGCAGGAATGGGGTGGGATCACCTATGCCCTCTCGGCGCTCGACGCCGCACTCAGCGATGAATGGGAAATCGTGCCGCTGATCAAGGTCGGCGCCGATCTGCATCGCCAGGCGACGGAGTTCATCGGCACACTCCGCCGCGCCGCGCCCGACGCGGCGCTGATCGAAGTGCCGCAGCCGAACAATCGTGTCGAGCTGCGCTACATCAGCGACGAGCGGCGCACCGAAGTGCTCACCGGCGGCGTCCCGCCATGGTCCTGGCTCGGGCTGCGCCCGCTGCTGGCGGATCTCGACGCGCTGTATGTGAACTTCATCGCCGGCTGGGAACTCGATCTCGAAACGATGCAACTGCTCAGGGCGCAGTTTCGCGGCCCGATCTATTGTGATCTGCATTCGAAGATGCTGGGCATCGATGCCAGCGGGCTTCGGATTCCCGAACCGCTGGCCGACGCGGCGGCCTGGTGCCGCTGTTGCGACGTGCTGCAGGTGAACGAGGACGAAATGCAACTCATGGCGCACGACCCGATGGCACTGGCGGCGACGGCGCTGGCCAGTGGCGTGCATCTCCTGTGCGTGACACTGGGGAAGAAAGGCGCGGTCTACTTTGCGGCGCCGGGGTTCACGCGGCTGGCGGACGTCGCGACCCCGGTGCAGGGTACGGCCTTCAGCGCCGTCAGTACCGCCCTGGTGCCGATCGACGCCGACCTGCTCGACACCGATCCTGGTGATCCGACCGGATGCGGCGACGTCTGGGGTGCAACGCAGTTCTCGCATTTGCTTGCAGGCACTACCTTCACGGACGCCATGCGACTCGCCCATACGGCGGCGGCACGCAACGTCCGGCACCGCGGTGCCACGGGGCTGGCGCATTACCTCCGCGGAGAGCTGGCCACGTCGTGACCATCATCCTGACCGTTCCACCATCGCTCGATGACGGCACGTTCGAGTCCCTGCTCCAGCAGATGGCACCGCTGGCGGACGACGAGAAGGTGCTGGTGGACGCTCGGCATACGCGGTGGTCGAGTCCGTATGGCTTGATCGGTCTCCTGACGCTGGCCCAGTCGCGCGCCGAGACGCCGCAGTTCATTCCGCCGGAGGATCCGAACACCGCCAGCTACTGGGCGCGCTCCGGCTTCTTCCGCCACGCCGAAAAGTTCTTCGACCTGACGCGCCCCGTGCCGAGGTCGCGCACGGGCGATTCGAACTATTTCCTGGAAATCACGCCGATCGCCCGGACCGAGGATGTGCAGCATGTGGTGCAGCACATCCAGGAGCGATCGCAGGCGATCATGGAGACGCTCGGGTTTCCGCCGAGCGGCGCGATCGGATTCTCGGTGGTGCTCTCGGAGAGCTGTCAGAACATCATCGAGCATGCCGACGGCCCGGGCTGGGTCGCGGTCCAGAACTACGACTGGAAGAAGCGGCTGGGTCGACGCGTGGTGGTGATCGCGGTGACCGACTGCGGGATCGGCTTCAAGCAATCGCTGGCGCCAAAGCGCGGGTCCTCCGATCGCTGGGACGACGGCGCGGCGCTCGAGTCGGCGCTCTCACGCGGCACGAGCCGTTTTCACGATCCGGGCCGCGGTCAGGGGCTGGCGGGCATCAAGCGGTACGTGGCCAAGTGGGGGGCGAAAATGACCATCAGGAGCGGGACGGCACGCATCGGCATCATTCCCACGTGGGATGATGAACTCGCCCTGATCGAACATTTGCCACCATTTCCCGGCGCACAGATGCAAATCATCATTCCGCAGGCGGTCGCATCCTGATGCTGCAGCAGCTGCCGCTCGATCTCCGGATGGCCCTCGCCCGTGCGCAATGTGACTTGTACTCCAACCTCGTCACGCGGGCGACAGGGCGGGCGGTGCGCGGTCAGCTGGAAACGATGTTGCGCGAGATGTCAGGCCTGCGCCTGGCCGTGCTCGACTTTACCCACGTTGGCGTGCTCGACTTCAGCTGCGCCGATGAGATCGTCGCGCAACTGCTGCTGCGCTTCGGTGCCGGGCTGCCGGCGCACGCGCCGGCACCGCCGACGCCGAGCTATTTCATGTTTCGCGGGCTGGCCGAAGCACATCTCGAAGCGCTGGAACCGGTGCTCGAGCGGCACGGACTGGCGCTCGTCGCCGAAGGCCCGGACGGGTCGATGCAGCTCGTGGGCACGGTCGAGCCGGAGGAGCATTCGACGTGGCAGCTGGTGCTGGCGTCCGGCGGCGGTGACGTGGACGTGATTGCATCCTTTGCTGCCGAGGCAGGCGTCGACCTGCATGATCGCCTCGTCGCGCTCGCCCGTCGGCGACTGGTGATTCAGACGGCAGCGGGCTTTCACCCACTCCAACACCACTGAGCCGCGAGCCGCCATGCGACGCCAGACAGACCTCTACAATCCGCCGCTGCAAGTGGTGGGCTTCGTCGGCAGCCGGCGCGGCGACGCGGAGCGCGGGCCCGCGATCAGCCTCAATCGCGAGGAAGCGTCGTTGCGGATGCTGGTCGACGGCGAGTTGGTGTTCATCCAGGGCCCGCGGCGCAAGGAACTGGCGCCGGTGATCGTCGACGATGAGGTTCCGCGCGGCGGGGTGGTGGTGCGCGACATCGCCGGCGTGATGGTGAGCGATGTGATCAAGCTGGTGAAACCCGACATGGATCGCGGGCCATCGCCCGCCCGCACCGAGCTGCTGGGATGACGAGAACATGACAGGTGACTCCGGACGACCGATGCACTTCGCGACCCGCGCTGTCCACGCCGGTCGCGTGACCGACGGGCTGAGCTCGATCGCGCCGCCGCTGGTGCAGGGCGTGAACTTCGAGCAGCCGCGTGGTGTGGCGTCGGTGCCGCGATACACGCGGTACGCCAACACCCCAACGATCGTCCTGGTGCAACAGCGACTGGCCTCGCTCGAAGGCTCCGAAGCCGCCGTCTGCCTCTCGAGTGGCATGGGCGCAACATCGTGCGCGATGCTGGCACTGCTGCGGCCTGGGGACCATCTGCTGAGCAGCGCCTGGATCTACGGCGGCACGCACCGGTTGTTCACGGAAGAACTGCCGAAGATGGGCATCGAGGTCACCTTCGTCGATCCGCTCGAATCGCGTGGCTTTCGTGTGGCGATGCGTCCGAACACCCGCGCGCTGTTCGTCGAAACGCCGGTCAATCCCACCTGTCGCGTGCTCGATCTGCGGCCGCTCAGTCAGCTGACCCGTGAGATGGGCATCGCGCTGGTCGTCGATTCGACCTTTGCCAGTCCGGTGAATCTGCGGCCGCTGGAGTATGGCGCCGATATCGTGATCGCCTCGACGACGAAGTATCTGAACGGCCATCACGACATGCTCGGCGGCGCCGTCTTCGGTTCGCAGGCGTTCATCGACGAAGTGACGCAGAAGATGATGGTGTGGGGTCAGGCGCCGGATCCATTTGCGTGCTGGCTGCTGGAGCGCGGCCTGAAGACGCTGCCGATCCGCGTGCAGCGGGCGAATGAGAATGCGATGGCACTGGCCACCTGGTGCGAAGCACACCCGGCGTTCGCCGCGGTGCACTACCCCGGCCTGCCCTCGCACCCCGATCACGCCCTCGCCGCCGCGACGATGGACGGCTTCGGCGGCATGCTGGCGCTGGAACTGGTGGGTGGCGCGCCGGCGGCCGATCGGATGGTCGAGAAACTCGAGCTCATTCTCCACGCCACATCGCTCGGCGGCGTGGATACCCTGATCTGCGAGCCGCGCTTCAGTTCTCACGCACACATGACACCCGACGCGCGCGCCGCACTCGGAATTCCTGATGGGTTCCTGCGGGTCAGCGTCGGGGTCGAAGATGTACGTGATCTGATCGCCGACTTTGCACAGGCGCTGGCGTGAGCAGCAACCAGACCATCGTCAAGTTCACGAGCGTCACCAAATCGTGGCTGCGCGGCAGCGGCGCGCTGCAGAAGGTCAGCTTTGCCGCGGCCAAGGGCGAGTTCGTCTTCCTCACCGGGCCGAGCGGCGCTGGCAAGAGCACCATTCTGAAGCTGTGCTACATGGATGAGTTGCCGAGCAGCGGCGAAGTGCGCGTCAGTGGTCTCAGTTCGATCAATGCCAAGCGGACGGAGATTTCGAAACTCCGCCGCAAGCTCGGGATCGTCTTTCAGGACTTTCGCCTGCTCGAGGACCGCACCGCGTGGGCGAATGTCGCATTCGCGCTCGAGGTCACCGGCACCCAACCCAGGGCCATTGCGGCGCGCGTGCAGAAAGTGCTCGAGCGCGTCGGGCTGGGCCCCAAGATGCAGGCGATGCCAACCGAGCTCTCAGGTGGCGAGCAGCAGCGCGTCGCGATCGCGCGGGCGCTGGTGAACGATCCTTTCGTGCTGCTGGCAGACGAGCCGACCGGCAATCTCGACGATCGCGCCAGCCGAGCCGTGTTCCAGCTGCTGAGGGACATCAATACCAGCGGGACCGCCGTCATGATGGCCACGCACGACCTCGATCTGGTGCGCACCAGTGGATTCCGCTCGCTCGAGCTGAACAAGGGCGCGCTGGTGTACGATTCGGCCGAAGCCCCACTGCCCGAGCGGGAGCACTGATGCGTCTGGCGCTGCGGGAAGTCTGGACGGCCTTCAGGCGTGCGCCCGGACTGGGCGTGCTGAGCGTATTCACGGTTGCGTTCTCCCTCTTTGCCGTCGGCCTCTTCGGCCTGGTGGCGTACAACACGCGACTCGCGCTCGAGCGGCTGGAGGAGCGTGTCGAGATTCGCGCCTACGTGACTGAAGGGACGGAGACCGACGCCGTGGCCGCCGCCGTGGGCGACGTCCGCGCCTTTCCCGAAGTCGCCAGCGTGACGTACGTCTCGCCGGACGACGCGCTGAAGAAGGCGCGCGTGGAAATGACCGAGTTCAAGGACGTCTTCGAACCCGAGTTCCTGCCGGCATCGATGGAAGTCCGTCTCAAGCCAGGCATGCGTGATCCCGAAACCGTGCGCGTGGTGGCGAAGCGGCTGAACGGCTATCCCTTCGTCGACGATGTGCGGTACGGGGAAGAGTGGGTGAAGAAGTTCTACAGCGTGCGGCGGGCCGCCACGGCCGCCGGCATCGTGCTCGGCATTGCGTTCGCCTTCGCCGCCATGATCATCATCGGATCGACCATTCGCACCTCGGTGCTGGCCCGCGCGCGCGAGATCGGCATCATGCGACTGGTCGGTGCCACCGACAGCTTCATTCGCGCACCGTTTCTGATCGACGGCGTGCTCAAGGGGCTGATCGGCGGTACGATGGCAGTGGCGTTGATGTGGGTCACCCGCGCGGCGCTCACGGCCACCGTCTTTGCCTTTCAGTTCTTCCCGACACCAATCCTGCTCCTGTGCGTGCTCGTCGGCGGTGTCATCGGACTGCTGGGCAGCGCGGTGTCCGTTGGTCGGCAGCTCAAGCGCGTGTGACGCGAATGCCGGGACTTCGTGGCCTGATCACGGTGGCCGCGGCATTGATGCTCCACCCCACCCTGTCGCCGGCGCAGACGATACCGTCGTCACAGCGCATCGCGGCGCAGCGCGCCGAGCTCGAACGCATTCGCCGTGAGCGCGCCGACCTGCAGCGCCGGATGCAGCAGTTGCAGGGTACCGTGCACGACCTGTCGGAGGAGAAGCGCAACATTGCCATGCAGGCGGACGCGACCGCCCGTGTCGTCCGCTCGCTCGATGCGCAGCTCGAGGGCATTCAGGAAGAAGTCCTCGACGCCACGTCGAGTCTTGCAGGCGCCGAGGACGAGCTGGTGACCAAGCGCGCCGTGCTCCAGCGGCGGCTGCGCGATGTCTACAAGCGTGGACCACTCTACAACCTCGAAGTCCTGCTCTCCGCGGAGAGTTTCGGTGGCCTGGTGGCGCGCTACAAGATTCTGCACGCGCTCACCCTGCGTGATCGCACCCTCGTCTCGAGCGTCGAACGGTTGCGTGATCAGATCGCGAAGCAGCGTGGGCAGATGGTCCGCCTGCAGGAAGACATCGAACGCAGCAAGCAGGAGAAGGCGCAGGAAGAGGAGCGGCTCCGTGCCCTCGAGGCGCAGCGCGGCCGCAGCATCAACGTGGCGGAACGGCAGACGCAGGTCGTGCGCAGCCGACTGGCGGAAATCGAACGATCGGAAGGCCGGCTGCGCGGTGTGATCGCCAATCTCGAAGATGTGCGACGCCGCGCGGAAGCGGCGGCCGCGGCGGCAACGAATGCGGCACCACCGACCGTCGCGGGCCGGCCCAGCGTACCCGCCGCGCGGTCGGCGGCGACGGCGGCAAGCACCATTCGGACCGCCGATTTCGGGCGACTCGACTGGCCGGTGGACGGGACGATCCTGTATCGCTTCGGACGGACGGTGACGCCCGAGAACACCACACTCCGCTGGAACGGCATCGGCATTCAGACGGCCCGTGGCACCCCCGTCAAATCGATCGCCGGCGGCGAGGTGGTGGTCTCGGAGAACATCGGCACGTATGGCATGACCGTCATCGTGCAGCACGGCGCCGGCGACTACTCCGTGTACGGGTCGCTGGCCGAGGCCAACGTCGCAAAGGGGGCGCGGGTGCAGAAAGGACAGGTCATCGGTAGCGTCGGCGCCGCCGATCCCGACATGCCGCCGCATCTGCACTTCGAGATCCGTCGCTCGCGCGGAGCGGCGGTCGATCCACTGGACTGGCTGCGAGGGCGATAGGCGATGGCGGCAACGAAGAAGGCGACAGCACCAGAGAAGCCTGCGGTAACGGCAACG
>Ga0163144_10022768_pt1 | contig 12402 bp, 11 predicted proteins | sample OliLak19BULKMAT1_FD_123175 | JGI IMG/M metagenome (GOLD analysis project Ga0163144, IMG submission 123175) | Freshwater microbial mat bacterial communities from Lake Vanda, McMurdo Dry Valleys, Antarctica - Oligotrophic Lake LV.19.BULKMAT1 | ecosystem: Environmental > Aquatic > Freshwater >... | reverse complement strand
TGCGGTTGCACAACTCTGCCCATTTCGCTGGATCTTTGCCACCCCACGCCCACCCGATATTGAACAGATCCATGATTTACAGGATGTGCCACGGCCATTTGTGATCGAGCCACCAACCGATGGAAAGCGTGAATATCGGGCCGGCGATGCCCTCGAATTTGTTTTGGTGGTGATTGGGCGGGCAATTGAACACCTGCCCTACTTTTTGTATAGCTTTGAACAACTTGGCCGGATGGGCCTTGGGCGTGATCAGGCGCAGGCCCGACTTGAGCGCGTTGAGGTCTTGCGCCCCTGGCAGCCAATCGGCACGACGATCTACCAGGATGGGCGGGCACTCGGCAGTGATTGGGATCTGCCATTGATCAGCGCACACGCAATTGCCGAACACGCCGCTCAGTTGCCGAATGATCTGCGGATCGAACTGCGAACCCCGCTGCGGCTCAAGACCCGTGGCAACCTACTGCACGCCATCGATCTTCCGGCGATTGTGCAAGCGATCTGTTGGCGGCTCAACACCCTCTCGATCTTTCATGGAAACGGGCCGTGGGATGTGGATCACCGCGCACTCGTTGAGCAGGCGCGGGCCGTTACTGTTGAACAGCAGCGCGTACGCTGGGTCGAACTGCTGCGCACATCGACTCGCGGCGAAGAACCACAGACCATGCCGCAGGGTGGATTGATTGGCAGCGCGATACTACGCGGGGTGCCAGAAGCAGTGCGTACCATACTCCTAGCTGGCAGCGTTGTTCATGTAGGCAAATCGGCCACATTCGGGCATGGCGGGCTGGAGATTAGCGCGATTACCTGATTGACCTAGTGGGGTTGTGTGCATATATGCGGTGGATGGGTACTAATCTCTAGGATGCTATTGAGCCAGGGAGATGTCATGAAGTATCTCATTCTGATACACATCGGGCCAGTATCTGAGTGGCAAGTAAAGTAGAAATCAACGTTTCACGCACTCATGCGGAATAGTTTCATTACTGGAGAACGACTATGGATTCAGAAACACGTCGCAAAAAGGAAAAATTGCTCGCTACTCACAAGCAGAACTTGGCAAATCTTGAAGAACAGATTGCTAGTCATGGGCCTCCTACTCCGCTTGGCCTTATTAACTCAAGGGAAAGCGAAAAACAATCTATAGCAAATCTGACTGGCTCAACTCGCAGCGATCTACCTGCTCGCGCTCGCTATGTTAACATGTGGACATATGAACCAGGAGAACGTCTCGATCTTAGTTTAGACATATTGGATACTTGTTATCGAATCGATCTTACTTCTTTCTTCAGTCAAACCACTCACACCGTTCGCTCTCCCAATGTTAGCGAATGGGAAGATATTCTTTCGCAACTCCGGCAATTTGCCAATGACTGTAGACATGATCCAACTATCGTAGGAATCATTCATTCTACTGCTCCCATCGGTGTGGCTTTCGGCAGAACGTTTGCTGCTGCTCCCAAGACCATTTGGGTCAATCAGGGTCAGAAAGGGCGCATAGATTGGTGGAATAGTGATGCAGAAGCTGGTGGTGTTGACATACCAATTGCAAGACCTGGCGAAATTAGTAATGGCACAGATACCGTCATTGAAGTTTGCGCTATTCATCATCAACGGAATAATGTTCGGCAACAAGTGACAGAAGCAATTGATCGCCTTTCTATTTCTGTTAAAGAGCGCATTAGTATTGGTTTTGAGGATATTCCAAATGGTGTACAAGGCCCTGGTCATGCAACAGCTATAGCAAATATTGTTGGTCAGGCAGTACGCAATGTACAGGGCGGCAATGAAGTACATCTGTTTCTGGCTATACCTGTTGCTTTGTCTGTGTTTATTGGCCTTGAACTTAATGCCTGCCCACAAGTTCGCTGCTACGAACACATAAAGAACGATCACACAAGGAATCAACACTATTACGTTCCCGCCTGCCTCCTGCGTTGAGATGAGCGCATTTGCATAAGGAATATACGTATGAGTGAACAAAAGACCTTTACCGATGCAGTGGTTGCGTGCTTGTGCCAAAACAGCAATACGTTATCTGCTGAAACGTTACGCCCGCTAGTTGCACGGGTGCTTGGCGAAGAGTCCGCGTTGCTGCCCGCACAGTCAGATCGCGAGCCATTATCCGCTCACCCAACCCGCGATGATATTCAGCGCGAACTCAACGCCATCCGTGCTGTGCTGTCCAAAGAACACGACCGGATCGCCCTGGTGAACGGCGGCGCGACGAAGATCAAGGGCTATGTGTTCGAGGCACCTAAGCTGCCAGAAATTCGTGGGGCCAGTGCGCTACTAGATTGGGTGAATGAGGTCGAGTTACCTAAGCTATGGGGAGCTGAATCACCTGAGCAATTCGTTGAGAAAGGTATCATCTATGCCAGTGGCGGCGGTTTTCTGGCCTTTGCGCCCGCCGATAAAGGCCAAGGTTTGGCTACCGCGATTGAGTGCTGTTACACTGAGAACACATTGACTGCAAATAGTGTTGCAGTGGCCGAGGCGTTTAGCTTACTTGAACTGCGCTATGGGAGGTTGGTTTTTGATGCAAATGAGAAGCTGACGTATTGGGCTGATACGTTTCTTCACGATTGGAAGCGACCCGATCAGCGCTACAATCAAGCGCTAAAGGATTATTACTACTATCCCCTCGACCACAATAAGCCTGATGATGGCTTCGATGAAGCCATTCAGCGGCGCTTTTTCAATCGCAAGACATTCGGCGAATTGGTGACGATGCTGGCGACGATGACCAACCGCCGCCGGGAGGAGCGCGACACTCACGGCGAAGTGCGTAGCGTGCCGTTTTACCAACTATCGCCGTGGGACGCGAAGTGCGATAGCAGCGACGTGCGGCCAGCTGTTGTTACAACATTAGTCGGTACTGATCGCCGATCACTAAGCGAACCATCAGCGAGGAAGCTCGTAGCAGGTCGTATTGCAAAAGGAAATGTTTACCAAGTTACTATGGATTTAGAAAAAGATATTGGTTGGCAAGTTCCTAATGATCTTATTTCATGGGGACATCAATTATCATGGGAACGCCGTTGGGAGGCATACATTGATGACGAAGGTCGCACATCCTTCTATGGACAGAACGCAGCACAGAAACTCATTCGCCCTGCCAAGGATGTTCATGAGATTGGTGCAGCCTCCGAGGGATATATCGGTATTATCTACGCCGATGGAAACAATGTAGGCCGCCTGATCGCGACATTAACAACACCTGAGCGCTATGCTGCAGCATCAAAGGCATTAAGTAATGCGGCACGCCGCGCAGTTTTCAAAGCTCTTGCGGCACATATCCAGCCAATCGTAACACCACCTGATGAGAGTAATAAACCTTTTCTCTATCCATTTGAGATTTTGACTATTGGTGGCGATGATTTGTTCCTGATCGTACCAGGAAACAAGGCGCTGGAGATCGCATCGGCAATTGGGCAGAATTTCGAGCAGCAACTCGCCGAAGACGAAAATCTCGTCAAGCTCGCTAGCAAGAAATTGCTTTCAACCAAAGAAATACCTGGTCGTTATAACTCAGACACGCTGTTCTCTGATGCTAACTACACGCCCACTATCGGCCTTTCCGCAGGCGTGATTGTCGCTCAAGGGAATGCGCCGATCTTCTTTCTGCGCGATCTTGTTGAGGAACTCCTGAAGAGTGCCAAGAAACTGGCGAAGGAAAATGCCAGTGCAAAAAACAAAGATGGGTTGCCAAAACAACCATTTTACGGCGGTGCAGTCGATTTTATGGTCATGAAGTCGATAACGATGGTGACAGACAAGATCAAGGGCTTTCGTAGGCAGGCACTGGGCGATGATGGAAAAGATAGTTTACGCCGCCTAACTGCGCGCCCATATACATGGCATGAATTTGCTGGCCTCCTCAGAACCGTCCGTCACCTCAAAAAAGCCAATGTGCCGCGCTCACAGTTGTATCGGCTACGCCGCACGCTGGATGCTGATGGTGGTAAGTCTATTACCACAAGCGTCATGGAGTATCTGTACACCCGCACTCGTCTATCGCCTGCCTATGGCGAGGCATTACAAACTGCTATTGAACAACCCTGGTGTTGGGCAACGCCTGTCGAGAAGCGCACAGGTGGCTTACCGCCTTGGATGCCACTCTATAAAAAAGGCTGGGAGACGATCTGGCCTGATCTGCTTGAAATCTATGAAATGGTGCCCGAACAGGAGTAGCCATGACACGATTAACTATTCAGCTTGCCATTACACTCGACACTGCCATGAGTGTTGGGGCTGGTGGCAGCGCTGGGACGCTGGCCGACAAAAGTATTGTGCGCGATGGCTGGGGCCGCCCGATCATCCCTGGATCGCAGGTCAAGGGTAAGCTGCGCTGGGCCGTGGAACAACTATTCCGCAGTATGGGGCAAGCTATTCCGGCACCCTTCGATAGTGATATCGAGCAGAAAACGTTAGTTCGTGAGTTATTTGGTAGCCCACAGCATCGCTCTCCGCTGTACTTTGCCGATTTGCCAACAACAATCGTTGCGCCAGAGCAAGCCCGTTCGATGCATAACCAGTTCAGCCAAGTTCGCCCATCGGTATCGATCAATCGGCGGCGCGGCACGGCAGAGGATCAGCGGCTGCTGTTTCAAGAAACAGCATTGGAACATATGCAATTCACCCACAATAAAGCGATTACTGGACATGTTCCTGATGCAACCGCCGAAACATATGCCGCGCTGCTATGGGCTGCACTCAAGCTGACCGACCGTTGGGGTGGGGCGAAATCGCGTGGCCTTGGTTGGGCTACCATCGAATCAACAGTATTGCTTGATGAAAACCACGTAACTGCGGATGTATTGGCGAAGGCGCTACATAATACGCTGACGCATATAGGAGATGGATCGTAATGCGTGTGCCAATCATCATTGAGGCGCTTGGCCCGCTAGCCTTTCCCGAGCGCAAGCCAGGTGTTCAGTTCCGCAGCAGCCTTCCGTATGTGCCTGGCGCGGCGATCTATGGCGCGCTAGGCAGTATATTGGGATCACAGTGGCCGGGCAAGCAAGAGGAATTCGCGGCGCTGTTCCGTAATATTCGCTGCCATAATGCCTACCCAGCCCTCGAAGGCGATCCATGGTCACACCCTCTGCCCATGACAGCTATAGAACCCAAGGGTGGCAAAGAAAAAGGCCTGCGCTGCCCGAATTGTGACGACAAAAAAGGTGCATATCGTCACCCGTATGACGATTCATTAGTGGCACGTGTGTGTTGGGAGCAACAACAACCAGCTGCGCTGCTCTACATGCCCACCGATGATCAAGGGCGACCATGGGAAGCAGTTGGGCGTACCTTCTACACACTGGAAAATGAACAGTGTGAAGCATGGCAGCCGGATGGTAATCTGCTCCAAGCGGGTATTGGAACCCGCGAGGTGATGCAGCGCGTGCTGACGCGGGTAGCGATCAATCGGCGGCGCGGCACGGCGGAAGACAGCCGCCTGTACTCGCCACTGGTGATTAGCGAGGTGATGGAGGATCGCTGTAAAAAGCTGACTGCCACGCGTTTCCTGGGGAGCATTGTGATCCCCGATGGCGATGAGCATGTTCTAGAAGCGCTTGATCATGTCACTCATATTGGCGGGCGGCAGACAACTGGTATTGGTGCGGTGCAGATCCATCAACAAGAGGCTGCGCCCCCCGCCGATGGCGCTGAGATTCGCCGACGGATCGCAATCATGACGAATCGCTTTCGGGAGCAAACACTGTTCTATCAAGCACTTGGTGGATGTGGTTGGAAAGATGCTCAAGGGCGCGATCAGGAAACACCAGGCACAATCTTTACGGTCAATCTGCTGTCCGACGCAATTCTGCTTGAGCAAGGTTGGATACCAACAAATGAATTGAGTGGCGATTTGCTGGCTAAGCTAACCCGCACATTCACTGATACGGGCGAGATTGCTTATCCAGGTATCAATACGCGGCTTATTCGATCATTTACTACAACATCAATCGTTGGCGGTTGGAATGTTTCCTGGCAGCGGCCCAAGCAGACTGCTGTTGCCACAAATATGGGCAGCGTGTTTGTTTTTCAGGTGCATGGCGACCTTTCGGACGAAAACTACCATCAACTTGCTCGCCTCGAACACCAGGGTATTGGCGAACGGCGGGCCGAGGGCTATGGTCAGGTTCGTATCTGTGATGAATTTCATTTATTACCGCCACTATAGGAGGCATTATGAGCGAGCTAGATCCTACCACGCTACGCCGCGAGTTGTTATTGAAAGAAGGCATTGAACAGATACTTGATACACTCGTACTCCAAGCTAACCAGACAGCGGCAAAACTCAAAGACAATCCGCGCATGGAAGAAAGCCAGCTACGCAACCTGCTGAATGCAGCGATTGAATCCCGCTCAACTGAGGTTGTGATCAATTTTATTCGCTACCAGATTGCGCGTAATGGGAGTGCCTGGGGAACTGTACCCAACAGCTTTGGTCATACTGTTATCTTCGATCTAAATACCTACCTGCCGGCATGGCATAAGGAGATTCTAGCTTTTGTAAGCCAGCGTTCTAATGCTGCGGAGCTTCCTTCTGCTGATAGCACAAAGACACTGATACGCCTGATGCAACTGTATTTAGGCTATCTCAATCGCGCCTTTTACTACGGTAAGAATACCAAGGATTTTTCAGCCCTTGAGCGCGTCAATGCTGCTACGCTAGCTTCACAGCAGGAGGCTGCTTGTGACTAACGAACCGATCTTTTCCTTAGCTGTGCTACAAAACCGCATGGTTGTACGCGGCAATCTGGTTGCACTGACTGCGCTTCGTATCGGTGCGGGTCGTTCCAGTAACACTTTTAGTAATGGCTTGCCTGTGCTACGAGATGCACGAAATGCACCATTTGTACCTGGAGCATCGCTCAAAGGTGCCTTTCGTGGGCAAATTGAATCACTGATCCGTGCTGTGCAGCCAACGCAAGCGCTCGATCTCCAGGAGATCGAGGATTGGCAGCGCACGGTTATCAGCACACTGCGTGATGATCCAGAAATGGCCGCTGATCGATCACAAAGTGAGGCAGTATGGAAACATTCAACATTAATCGATTTGACATTCGGTGCTCCCTGGGTTGCTGGACGGATCTTCTTCAAAGATGCGCTGGTAGATCGCACACTATGGTTCGATCAGTATGAGATCCGCAATGGCGTGGCGCTGAATCGCGATACCGAGACGGCTGAACAGGGCTTATTGTACGATTATGAGGTTGTTCCAGCGGGCGTACGTTTTGATTTCGAGCTAGTTCTAGAGAACGCTGCGCCCTGGCAGCTTGGCATGGTGCTACTCGCATTGCGCCCATGGCAAAATGGTGATGTGCAGATCGGTGGCTTCCGTTCGCGTGGGTTGGGGCACATTCAACTCACCGATATGCGTACACAGTACACCGCTATCGAAGGCAAGGACACAGCTGCGCGAGTAGATGCGATCCTCAGTTTGCTCGGCCATGGCGATGCGCGTGCGACCAACGATATTTCGCTTGATGCTGGCAGTGAACCGCTGCACACCTGGATCGACGCATTCAAGCAGGCGCTGATCGACCCAACCACCGTGATTGCGGAAGGAGCAACCTTCAATGCATAAAGCAACATTTCTGGAAGGCACACTGCGTTTCACAATCACGCCAGATGGCCCTATTTTGGTCAAGGCCGGCGAGAGCAGTGGCGTTGACCCAACCCTACCTGATATGCGCTTCGTACGCTCGCAGAGCAGTATCTACATTCCTGGCCCTTCGATTAAAGGGGTTGTCCGCGCCCAAGCCGAGCGAATCTGCCGTTCGCTTGATGGCGGCGATATTCAGCAAAAAAAGCTGGCAGTACGACAAGAGCTTGACAAGAAAGATTGGGCTTCCATTCAGGAGCGTGAGAAGGAGCAAGCGCTGAAGGCAAACCGAGGCGAACCGTCAGTAGAAGAACCTGTTAAGAAACAGCTTGTACCTGATCAATGCATCCCACTTGCAGACAATCCGCTGGGTACTGGCACGAGCTATAGTGGGCTGGAAGACATGAATTATAGTTCGGGCCGTGCGATTGAGGATATGAAATTGCCTTCCGGCCCAGAGCGTACATCGATTGTCTATCGCCGCTCATCGTTGGTCAGCCAGGTGTTTGGCCATACCAGCCTGGCTGGGCGGGTACGTTTTGACGATGCCAAAGCCATCGGTGAGCTTCAGATTGAGGAGCGTAATGGCGTCGCAATTGACCGAATCTATGGCTCGGTGGCGTTTGGGCCATTCAACTATGAGGTTGTTGTGGGTGGCAGTTTCAGTTCACGGATCGATTTTAAGAATCTGACACTCGCCCAACTTGCGCTGCTTGGCCTAGCCCTACGCGATCTCGACGAGGGGCGGGTTGGCATGGGCTTTGGCAAATCCCGAGGCCTCGGGCGAGTCAAGCTCCATTTCGATCAACTGGTGTTACGCTATCCAACATGCACACTTGCTACCAATAAGGAATACCTTACTTCATTGAATGGTACATCAGTTTGTTCGATTCGTACATTGGCGGGCTTAGGTGTCCTCTGTTCCGATCCAGCCTATAGTGGCTATGCATTCCCGGCAGAAGACACCGCCGATTTGCCTGATGGTTTGAGTTATACCGAGGATGATTTCCTTGGCGTGAATCTGCTTGCCAGTGGCAATGAGCAAGTCCGTTCGATCTGGAAGGCGTGTATGCCAGCCTGGCGATCGGAGATCGGGCTATGAACGTGGAACAACTTCCGCTTGGCTATGTTTGCCGTATTGCACAGGCGGATGCACAGCGATTACGTTCAATCATCGCAACCCACATCGGCGCAGGTTCAAGCTTTGGCGGTGCGGCGCAATGGGATTTTGACACAGTACGTGGGCGTGATAACCTGCGGCCTATCACACGGTTCACTGATGCAACTACCATTGAGCTATGGGGCGATTTTGGCCATGCATTCAACAAGAATAGTGAGGTACGCTGGAAACGCCGCGATGATGGCGATTACGATGTGTTGATATTGAGCGATCAGGCGCAAGTGATTGCGGATGCTGAATCATTGTGCCAATGGAATAGCAAGCAAAAAGCGTTGCAAGAGTATTGTTGGCGAATTCGTCACTACCAAACCGCGAGAATCGTTCAGAGTGATAACCGCCCAGCAATTCGTTATATCGATTATCTCGCATCCAATGGTGCAGTACAATTTCAGCGATTGGCAGAGGAGGAATAGCCATGACCTACCGTGATAATCGCGGGCCAAGCGAGCCACCGCTGCCAAAACCGTATGAGTTTGTGCCACTACCCGATGGCCGCATTCCAACCAGGGCTCCGGCAGGGCACCATCGCTACCAGCCAGGCAGCCTGACTGGCACATTAACGGCGACAATCATCGCACGTTCGCCTGTTCATGTTGCATCGGGCTTATTAGAGCCAAAAACCGAGCCAAAGTACCCGATGGTCAAGGGGCACTTTCGCACTGGCGATAGGCCAGCCATTCCAGGAACTTCCTTGAAGGGTTGTATCCGCAGTATTGCCGAGGCAATCAGTCGCTCGTCTGTACAGATCACCCGTACACGTGATTTACCGCGTGAGTACCAGCCATCGCGCTCACTGGATCAGTTGGATGTCGTGCAGCGTATCTTTGGCGCGCTAGGCTACCAGGGCATGGTGCGTTTTGGCGATGCCGTATTGGAGCATGGCGAGACGACGATTGTGCCATCGGTCCAACTGTTCCGCCCGCGTTCAGAAGCAGTCGATACCTATTTTGATGGTAGGCAACCGCGTGGGCGCAAGTTCTATATGCATGGAAAGCTAGCGCAAGGCAACTTACCACTAGAAGCCTGCCCAATTGATAGCCGTTTTGACCTGCACATGGAATATGAAAATCTAACTCCTGGTGAGCTAGGATTAGTACTCACAGCACTTGGCTTGGGTGAAACGCGCTTTCTTCCAAAGCTTGGAGGCGGTAAACCAGCCTGCCTTGGCACGATTGAGATCATGAGTCCGTTGTTGACTAAAATAACACCCAATGCTGCCTATGCCGATTTTGACATAACAGCCCAATCGATGGATGTTGCACCACTACTGGAGGCGGCAAAACCATTGGTACTCAATTCACAGCTAGGCAAGCTTGCCGATGTGTTACGCTGGCCACGTGAGGATCGCGAGTGCCCTGATCAGAGTTATTGAGCTATCGTTTGATTTGTTGCAATAACGATGGATGATATCAAACTACATAGCTTACTCCGTGAATCGGAAGGAATTAAATTAGATTTTAAGCGTGAGCTGCATAAATTTAACAGCTCTGTTCCTGATGAGAAAAGGAGAGCGAATGATGAATTTATTCGAGATATACTTGCGTTGACAAATGGAAATTCTACTGCTGCAAATGATACTGCTTATCTGATTTTAGGCGTTAATGATCAATTAAACTCTGATGGATCAAGAGATGTATATGACATAGGCGACATAAGTATCACAAACAAGAGTATTCTTGAACGAGTGAATTCTTCATGTAATCCACCAATAACTGATTTAAATGTGAAGGTTTTTACCATTCAAGGTAAACGAATTTTGGTTATATGGATACCGCCAAGCCCATACTTACACGAAACAAATAGAAGACTGGAAACACCTAAATCCACCTATAATGAGGGAACTGTTTTCATCAGAAGGTCAGAAAGTATATTTCCTGCTCTTGATTCGGAAAGAAGAGCTTTGCATGAAGCAAAGCAAAGATATCTATCAGGGGCAAAAAACTCACCTCTCGATTTTAATCTTCCAATTTATCAGTCTTTAGAGGAAATCAATTATATCAACCAGAAAAATAGATTAGATACTAAAATGACATCACTTAGGGGTAACACAAAAGCAAAGTCCCTTATAGCAAGGTCTGAGTCCTTAGAACGACAAGTAAAGAGACTTAAAACCGAAGGGAATTTACAGATTGCTTTAATTCAAGATATGTATATCGAGATCAATCAAAGGCTTGAATTAGCTTTAAGCTACAAAAATCTAAATAGAGATTATAAGGCAAGAGCGCTCCTCATGCTTGCAAAAGTTTCATATCATTTCGATGGTGACTGGTCAACATGTTTCGATTATTGCAAAAGAAGCATCGAACGAAAAAATGACTATGAAGAAGCTCTTGTATTCGGAATTGAAATATGTCAAGAATTGACAAGCTCTGATAATATTGATCGTATAGAAGCTGAAACCTGCTTCAAGAAATGGCAAGAACTTTTATCCCAGTTATACAAGCGTCAAGGAGCCAAGTCATGAGTGTCTTTTCCACAGCCCACATCCTCGCTGCCGATCTTGCTGGCGCGAGCATGGACCCAAACGAGGCGCAGAAGGTATTGGCTTACCTGCGTAAGACACAGGATGGCAAGCTTTTCTTCGATTATCTGCGGGCGATCAAGAAGGATGGGCGGGCCGTGATTCGCTCGGGGCAGACGCTGCGTTACTATGATGAATTACTGGCGGCTTGCGAGCGCCATTTGCGTCCTTTGCAAGACAAGCCGGAAGAAATGCTTTACACATTAGCATGGGCAATCCGCCTGTTACGCTATTACCGAGCAGTCCCTGAAGCTGCCGAGGAATTGGCAGAGCAACGCCTCCAGGAGGCGAAACGACCGTCACAGACCTTGCCACAAGACTCGAGCCAGCAAACAACGGCCACCATACCGCCACGCCCTACTGCGCCGCAGGTACCTGGGATTGGTGAAGTATTTGGAGGTCGAGTACGGTCGGTCGAACCAGAGGGAGTGCAGCTTCAAGTTAAGAGTCTCAGTGACGACTTGGTGATTGGTGTGATCAGAGCCGAAGCGCTGGCTGGTCGGCAGTATCGAGTTGGTGATACGGCTCGTGTTGAGGTGATTGCAATACGAACACTCAAAAGTGGGCGCGTTGTGCTGGAATTAAAACCAGCGGCCAAACGCAAGGAATGATAGCATAACTTGGTATGAGTAGGCACGACAGACGGTAGGTATTGGTGCTTCGAGCAAACTCATAGAAGTGAACTGATAGACAACGCCCTGCGGAGAAGTTATATGTCCGATCTTGACAAGCTACATACAATCATCACGAATGCCGCACAAGCAGCACTGCTGAACACTCTGGACGAGCGCCAACTTAATATTTCAATTATTCTAGTTGGCAATATCAATAATAGTAGTGGGATCGCTATTGGGCCTAGCGCATCAGCATCTGTTATTGGGCCCACTCTTCCAGTCTTGCCTGATACCAAAATTCCACTCGCAGCGCGCATCCTTGGTCGTCTGGTGCGGATCTATGCCGATGATGTCACGACTCCAAGCGCACCAGCGCTATTGCTTGAACGGCGATTGGCTTTACGTGGTTTGCATGTGGGGTTAGGGTTGATCTCCGGGCAGCTTCTTGATGCTGATCTCAACGCAGAACTGTCTA
>Ga0163144_10022766_pt1 | contig 12403 bp, 9 predicted proteins | sample OliLak19BULKMAT1_FD_123175 | JGI IMG/M metagenome (GOLD analysis project Ga0163144, IMG submission 123175) | Freshwater microbial mat bacterial communities from Lake Vanda, McMurdo Dry Valleys, Antarctica - Oligotrophic Lake LV.19.BULKMAT1 | ecosystem: Environmental > Aquatic > Freshwater > Lake... | reverse complement strand
TCGACGGCAGCAACCGCCGCTGGCTGGGCGGCTCCAACGAGGCGGCGGTGCGTACCTTCGCGAATCTCGACGAGCGTGCCTATGAGGGCCAGCTGAACCTGCAGTACTTCTTCGGCGGTCAGGGGAGCCAGTCGGCGCTCAAGATCGGCGGCCTGTACCGCGACGTGGGGCGTGATGCCACCAACCGCGCCTACAGCATTTCGCTGCAGGGCAATCTGGTCGATCAGGATCTGGCGCTCAGCCCCGAGGAGATCTTCGACGACCGCTTCGCGTCGGGCAGCGCCCAGATCCTCCGCCTCACGAACCTGGCGCAGGGCGGCTCGTACGACGCGTCCGACAAGCTCGCCGCCGGCTACGTGATGTTCTCGTTGCCGCTCAGCAGCCGCCTGACGATGGTCACCGGTGCGCGCGTCGAGAACTCGAAGGTCATCGTCAACAGCCTCTCGAGCACCGGGCAGGCCAACACGACGACGCCGACGTTCACCGATCTGCTCCCGTCGCTGGCGCTGACGTACCGCGTGAACGACAATCAGAATCTCCGCTTCGCCGCGTCGCGCACGCTGAGCCGTCCGGAGTATCGAGAGCTGGCCCCGCTGCTCTTCCGCGAGGTCATCGGCTTTGACAACGTGCTCGGCAACGCATCGCTCAAGCGTGCGCTCATCTCCAATGCCGACGTGCGCTGGGAAGTGTACCCGAGCGCCGGCGAGGTCTTCAGCGTCTCGCTCTTCGCCAAGCGGTTCACCAACCCGATCGAGCGCGTGTACCTCGGCACGTCGGGCACGCGCATCATCACTTTCGTCAACGCCCTCGGCGCCGACAACTACGGCATCGAACTGGAACTGCGGAAGAATCTCGGCTCGCTCAGCGAGTCGCTCCGCCCGGTGACCTTCTTTAGCAACGCGACGCTCAACCAGTCGCAGATCCGCATCGATCAGACCGGCGCCAGCGTCACCAACGCCGAGCGCCGGATGGTGGGCCAGAGCCCGTACGTCTTCAACAGCGGCCTTACCTGGAGCTCGCCCTCGGGCAACTGGAGCGCCACCGCGCTCTACAACGTCTTCGGCGAGCGCATCACCGAAGCCGGTGAGATCCCGCTGCCGGATGTCGTCGAGAAGCCCCGTCACGTGGTCGATCTTTCCCTGCGCTTCCCGATCGCGGAAAGCTTCACTGCGCGCATCGATGCGAGGAATCTCACCAACGCGCCGTTTCGCTTCGTGCAGGGCCCGGTCACGCGGGAGCGCTACTTGGCGGGGCAGTCGGTGTCGTTCGGCTTCAGCTGGAAGCCGGGCCGCACGAACTGAGGTGCAGAGCGGGGCCGTGACTTGATCGTGACCGCAGAGTTACAGCACCAAGACCTGCCGTCGATTTCTTGCGTGACCTGAGGATATGGCCATCTGAGCCGTTCCTCAATGTTCCAACCCTTCCCAAGGAGTTGTTCGTGAAGGCTCGTCTTCTGTTTACTGGTCTCCTGCTCGCCGTGGCGGCGTGCAGTGGAGACGATAACGGCACGGGTCCGACCCCGACCGTTCCTACCGCCCCGCAGAATGTCGTCGTGCAACCGCAGTCGTCGACCACGGCGCAGATCACCTTCGCCACGGTCACGGGTGCCACGACGTACGACATCGAGCGTGTGCAGGGCGCCACCGGCGGCACCTTCGCGAAGGTCGGTGACGTCACCGTCTCGCCGTACAACGACACCGGCCTCCTGCCCGGCACCACGTACCGCTACCGCGTGCGCGGCGTGAGCACGGCCGGCGCCGGCGCCTACTCGGCCGAAATCACCAACACCACGCTCGCGGCTGGCCGCACCGTCGTGAGCGTGTCCGGCGACATCACCACGAATACGACCTGGGTGGCCGACAACGTCTACCGCCTCCAGGGCTTCCGGAAGGTCGCCTCTGGCGCCACGCTGACGATTCAGGCCGGCACGCGCATCGAGGGTGACTTCAACACCGTCGGCTCGTCGCTCTTCGTGCTGCGCGGCGCGCGCATCGTCGCGATCGGCACCGCGCAGTTCCCGATCGTCCTCACCTCGTCGCGCGCAGTCGGCACCCGCCAGCCGGGCGACTGGGGCGGCCTGATCATCGTCGGCAACGCCCGCATCAACCGCGGCCCGCCGACGAACCTCGAAGGCACCGGCACCGACGCGACGCAGAACCCGCTGATCGACTACGCCGGCGGCACCGTCGACACCGACAACTCGGGCGAACTGCGCTACGTGCGCGTCGAGTTCGCGGGCTTCGGCCCGGCGCAGGACGCGGAGCTCAACAGCTTCACCTTCGCCGCGGTGGGCAGCGGCACGCAGTTCAACTGGCTCCAGTCGATGTCCGGCCTCGACGACTCGTTCGAATGGTTCGGCGGCACGGCCGATGCCAAGTTCCTCGTCTCGTACGAGGCGGGCGACGACCACTTCGACATGTCCGAGGGCTTCAGCGGCCGTCTGCAGAATCTGATCGCCTACCAGTCGCGCATCCTGACGCCGCGTGCGGGTGCCGGCAACGTATCCTCCGATCCGCAGGGCATCGAGAACGACGGCTGCAACGGCGCGAGCTGCGGCACCGGCCAGGACTCGCAGCCGTTCACCGTACCGCTCGTCGCGAACTTCACGCTCGTCGGCTTCCCGAGCACCGTCACGACGCCGGCCGCTGGTGCCCGCGGCGTGGTGCTGCGCCGCGGTACGGGCGGGTACTACTACAACGGCCTGATTGCCCGCAACAACGTGTCGGGGCTTTCGATCCGCGATGCCGCGACCGGCACGCGCGCCACGGCCGGCCTGCTCGACGTCAAGAACCATCTGGTCCTCGAGACCCCGGCGATCTACGACGCCTCGACCAACGTCACGTATGACGCCGCGGCCAACAGCATCATCCTCGGCGGCGTGACCACGACCAGCGTCCTCACCACGCTGCCCACTGCCCCGACCTCCGGCGCCAGCTTCGACTGGACCCCGGTTGCGGGCACGCTCCCGACCTCCGGCGGTCTCGCGACCTTCACCGGTAACGCTTTGACCAAGGGCGGCACCTTCGTCACCGGCACGTCGTACCGCGGTGCGGCCGACCCGACCGGTGCCAAGTGGTGGGCCAACTGGACGATCTACGCGCTGAACTAAGCGTCCGGCCTCGCGCCTGATGGGCGAAACGGCCGGCCCCTCGGGGCCGGCCGTTTCCGCTCCGGATCGTCACTTCTTTCTATCTTGGGTTCCATGCCACTGCTCCTCCTGCTGCTCTTCGTCGTCACGGCGTGCACGCCGAAGCCTGCCACCACCGCGGCTGCCGATTCCGCCACGGCCCCGGCCGGTGTCATCGACTCGATCCTGCCGATCCCCGTACTGCTCGACCGCTTCCGCGCCGGCCTTACCGAGTCGCCGGCGTTCGGCGGCGGCTTCACGACCGATCGCGATACGCTCGTCACGCGTTTTGTCCGGGCGCTGGAAGCCGCCGATACTGTGGCTCTCGATGCGATGGTCCTCGATCGCGCCGAGTATGCGTGGCTCTACTATCCGGCCCACATCTACGCCAGGCCGCCGTACGAGCTGGCGCCTGCAACGTTCTGGCAGCTGATCCAGGGCAACAGCACCAAGGGACGTGCGCGCCTCACGCAGACGCTGGCCGGCACCGCGTTCGTGTATCGCGGCATGACCTGCACGGCCAGCACCAACGTGCAGCCGCCACTGACGGAAGCGAACTGCCGACTCAAGCTGGTGGTCGGCGGCGCGCCCACGGAGGGCACCTACTTCGGTTCGATTGTGGAACGCGACGGGCGGTTCAAGTTCGTGAGCTTCGCGAACGATTTCTGAGCGATCGGCACCGCGCGGCGTACACGACGGGCCGTGGCGCACAGTGCGCCACGGCCCGTCAGCATTGCGGATGCACGCGCGGGTCTAGAGCACGCTGAGCAACTCCACCTCGAACACCAGCGTCGCATTCGGCCCGATCACCGGTGGTGCACCCGCTTCGCCGTAGCCAAGTGCCGCGGGAATCCAGAAGCGGAACTTTGCGCCCACCGGCATCAGCGCGATCCCTTCCGTCCAGCCGGCGACCACCTGGCTGAGCCCGAACGTGGTCGGGGCCCCGCGCGAGTACGAGCTGTCGAACTCCGTGCCATCGAGCGAGGTGCCACGATAGTGTACTTCGACGCGCGAAGTGGCGGTGGGACGCGCACCGGTGCCCTCCTGCAGCACCTGATACTGCAGCCCAGAGACCGTGACCTGCACGCCCTCGGCCCCTCGGTTCTGCGCAAGGAACGCCGCGCCTTCCGCCGCGTTCGCCGCTCCCGCCACCTGCCCCTGCGCCTCCACTTCGGCCTGCATGCGCCGCGTGAACGCTTCGCGTACCGCGGTCGCCTCGGTGTCGCTCATCACGGACGGGCCACCGCCAAGCTCGGCCCGCACCGACTGCACGAAGATGCCGATCTCCAACTCGTCGCGAATCGAGAAGAGCGCCCGGCCCACGTCGGCGCCGATGAGGAGCCCCACTTTGTCCTTCGGGAGCGCCATGGTCTCTGCCGCGCCGGCCGCGGTGCCATTGAGCTTCTGCGCCAGCGCGGCACCGAGGCCGCGCTGCTCCTCGCCGCTGAGTTCGGGTACGCCGCCGTCCAGCGCCTGCCGGAGCGCACGTTCGAAGGTGGTGAGATCGATCTCGGCGGCGATGCCCGTGAGCGAACGGCCGACGTCGATGCCGATCATCCCGCTGATCTTCTCGCGGTCCGAAGACGGCGAGGTGTCCTCTGTCTGTGTGGTCATGCCGGGAAAGGTACTCGGGGCCGAAAGGGGCGCCGGGGTTGCGCCGAGGCGACGGTCCGGACCAGACTCGCACGCATCGCGTTGGCTCCCGCTGCTTCGCGCCTCCCTCACTTCCCGGGTCCCATGCGCCTGCGCCTCCCGCATCCGCTCGTGCTGTTGCTTGCCGCCGTCGGTATTGCGGCGCTGCTCACCTGGGTGCTCCCCGCCGGCGCCTATGCACGCCGCACCGATGCCGCCACCGGCCGAGAGGTGGTCGTCGCCGGCACGTACAAGGAGATCACGGCTGCCCCCGTCGGCGTCATGGCCGCCGTCCTCGCCGTCCCGCGCGGCATCGTGGCCGGTGCGGATGTGCTCATCACCATTCTCTTCGTCGGTGGCGCCTTCGCGATGCTCGATGCGGCCGGGGTGCTGTCGCGGCTGGTCGGCGCGCTCGTGGGGAAGACGGCGCGGCCCACGTTCGTGGTGGTCGGCGTCTGCCTAGTGTTCGCCACGCTCGGCGCCGTCGAGAACATGCAGGAGGAGTTGGTGGCGCTCATTGCGGTGTTGCTGGTGCTGAGCCGCAGTCTTGGCTTCGGGGCGGTGACGGCGGTGGCGATGAGCTTCGGATCGTGCGCGGTGGGCGCGGCATTCGGGCCGACGAATCCGTTCCAGACCGGCATTGCGCTGCGCTTCGCCGAGATGCCGGCGCTGAGTCAGCCGGTGCTGCGCTTTGGGTTGCTGGCCGTGGCGGTGCCGCTCTGGATCGGGTGGACGCTGCTGATGGCCAAGCACGACGACGTGCCGATCGTTGCCGCACCGGCGGCAACCGAACCGGCCACCGGGCGCGACCTGCTCCTCTTTGCGCTGGTGCTGCTCCCGTTCATTCCGTACGTCATCGGCGTGCTCACGTACGACTTCGGCTTCAACGAACTCTCGGCGCTCTTCCTCGTATCGGGCTTCGCCATCGGCATCGTGTCCCGCCGGACGCTTTCGGAGACGGCGGCCGACTTCCTCAAGGCAATGGAGCCGATGCTCGCAGCGGCGCTCTTCGTGGGCGTTGCACGCGCCATCAGCGTGGTGCTGACCGATGGTCGCATCATCGACACCATCGTCCACGGCCTCGCCACACCGCTCGAGCAGGCTCCCGGTGTCGCCGCCGCGCTCCTCATGATTCCGGTACAGGCGCTTCTGCACATCCCGGTGCCATCGGTGAGCGGGCAAGCGGTGCTCACCATGCCGATCATGGCGCCGCTCGCCGATCTCCTCGGTGTCTCCCGCGATGCGGCCGTGCTCGCCTTTCAGACGGGTGCGGGGCTGATGGACATCGTGACGCCCACCAACGGCGCCCTCCTCGCGATCCTGCTCACCGCGAAGGTGGAGTACACGCGCTGGCTGCGGTTTGCGGTACCAGGGGCACTGCTGATGGCGCTGGTTGGCGTGGCGGGGATCATTCTGGCGAAGTGACGTCGTCCTGCGGATCGATGCGCCAGTTGCACCGTGCTGCCGTCACATCTCCGGCACGTGCGCGACCGAATCCGCCACCAACTGTTCCAGCACCGGCAGCTCCACGTCCGCGAGCCGCTTGATGTTCAAGCACCCTTTGCCCCGCTTGTGCTTGCCGAGAGCGTTCAGCAGCGGCAGCGTGCCCTCGGTCTCGAAACCCGGCAGCAGATAGATCGACATGTGCGCCTTGCCGGACGAGAAGCCCACAAGGCAGGTCTCGCCTTCGTGCCCGCTGGCGTACTTGTAGTGGTAGCTGCCGAACCCCACGATGCTCGACCCCCACATCGCAGGAAGCGCCCCCGTCACCCGCTGCATCATCGTCACCAGGACGCGGCAGTCGGCCCGTCGGGCCTCATCGGTGATGGCGGCGATATACGTCTCGACGGGAACGGCGGTGGGTCTGGTCTTCGCTTCGTGCATGGCGGACTCCCCTTCGGGGGCGCAGCGAGACGTCGGGACAGGCCACACAAGGATACCACCTCAGAGTATCGGTGGCTCCGGGGTGTTGCATGAGCGCATTGCCGGCTTGCCTTCCAGTGCCCTCCCGCTCTTTGCCCTTGCGCACGCCCCTCGTGCACGCGCCGGTAGTCAATACCGACACAACCGTCACCCCGTTGGTACACCCATGTGCGATTCCTTCCTCTCAGTCGGAATTGTCGCCGCGGTCGGGTGACTTCTTCCCATCCCCGCAGCGGCACGTACGCGCGCCACGCGCGCGCAGGAGCGAAGGTAGTGCGCAGACAGACGGTACTGATCGGCACTTACACGGCGCATTGCGCTCTGAGTTCCATGCTCCGCTTTCGCGAGATCACGGGCCGGAAGCTCCGCGTGAACATCATCTCCGAGTCCGGCTTCTGGGGCATGACGCGCCAAGGCGGCCACACCGCCTTCCTCGACTGCGTGGACCTGATGCGCACGCACCCGCACCTCGAGGTGCGCACCGACGATCACCAACCCTGCGACGTCTTCCACTGCCACAGCTGGGGCCCGTACTTCGTGTGGCGTGCACGGCATCGGGTGGGCCGCCGCGTCGTGACGGCGCATGCGCTGCCCGAGAGCATCGAGGGCTCGCTCCCGCTGCTGAACGATGGCGTTCGCCGCGTGGTCCGCAGCTACCTGCGCATGGCGTACAACCACGCCGAAGTACTGCTGGCGGTGGCGCCGGGTGCACAGACGTCGATGACGCGCCTCGGCGTACGCCCGACGGTGCAGATGCTTCCGAACGCGATCCGCACCGATCGTTTCTTCCCGAGTTCATCCTTGCGCCGTGACGGCCGCGCCATTCTCGGCGTGCCCAGCGACACGCGGGTGGTGCTGGGGGTGGGCCAACTGCAGCCGCGGAAAGGCATCCACGACTTCGTCGCGACCGCCCGTCTGCGGCCCGACGTGCAGTTCATCTGGGTGGGTGGACGGCCGTTCGGCGCGGCGTGCGCCAAGCTCGGTGAACTCGAGAGTGAAGCCGCGCTCCCGGCCAACTGCCGCTTCGTGGGCAGCTTCGAGCTGGAGCAGATGCCGCAGCTCTACAACGCCGCCGATGCGTTCCTCTTTCCGTCGCATCAGGAGCTGTGCCCGTATGCTCCGATGGAGGCCGCCGCGAGCGGCCTGCCGGTGGTGTTCCGCGACCTGCCGGACTACGAGGCACTGTACGATGCCCCATATCTGCGCGCCAGCACGCCCGAGGGATTCGCCGCGCTGCTCGACACGGTGCTCGCGCCGGGGTGCGCGCGCACCACGGCGATCGCGCTGTCGCAACGACTTGCCGCGGCGCAGGCGCCGGACGCGTGGGTCACGCGGCTCGGCGCGATCTACGACCACATCGCGGTGGCGGCGCTGGCAGCGGCGTGAGCGAGCGGTCGCCGCTAGTGCGGGTGGTGCGGGTGGCGGTTGGCCTGCTCGTCGCGAGCATTGCGATCGCGGCACTTCGGCTCTTTCCCTGGCATGCTGCCGCCGCGGCGCTCGCTGAGGCACGTCCCGCGTTCTTGGCAACGGCCGTCAGCCTGCATCTGCTGGCACACACGACACGCGCCGGCGCCTGGCACCTGCTTCTCAAGCCGCGTGCCCCGCATCGGCTGTCCAGTGCGATCATGGCCACCTTCGCGGGCGAGGCGGTGAGCGTGGTCAGCATCGCCGTTGGCGGCGAAGTGGTGCGCGCTACGCTCGTGCAGCGCCGGGATGGCGTGCCGCTGAGCCTCGGAGGCACGAGCATCGCGGCGTCGCGAATCGTGGAGGGTCTCGCGCTGCTCGGTGTCATCGCGCTCGTCGCGCCGTTTCTGCCGCGCTCGCCGGCGGTGCTGACGTTGCAGTGGACCGCGTGGGGGCTGCTGCTCGTCCTGCTGATACTCGTGACTACACGTCTCGGCCCTGCCCTCTTCCACTGGCTCCCCCGCATCGTGCGCGAGTTGATGGCCCCCGTGTTCGGGCCGCGTGTCAGCCTGTCCACGCCGTTGCTGCTGGGCGTCGTCAACTGGGGCCTCGAGTGGGCCACGTACCACGTCTGCATCGTGGCCACGTGCGGTCCCGTTCCGCTCGCGGCATCGCTGCTCGCCGTGGTAGCCACAAACGTCGGCGGCGCGTTGCGCCTGACACCGGGTAACGCGGGCGTGCTGCAGGTGGGCGTGGCGGCCGCGCTGGTGCCGCTCGGCGTGGCGGCACCGGCGGCGCTGGCGGCGGGTCTGGTGCTGCAGACGGTGCAGGCGGTGCCGGTCCTGCTGCTGGGCTCGGTGCTGGGTGCGAGGGTAGGGGTGCAGCCGGTCGCCACGGGACGTTGTTGACCCAGGCGAAGGCCGTGTGCTGGAGCCGCGCCTTCGCGATGCTCTACGGCCGCGAAATCTCAGGTGCTCGACGTCTGCCGCACGCGCACGAGCGGTAGCGCCACGCGCAGCGTGAACGTGCTGCCCACGCCCACCTCGCTCGCCACCGTGATCGCCCCACCCATCTTCGCCGCGAGTTCCTGCGAAATGGCCAGCCCCAACCCGGTGCCCCCGTGCCGGCGGCTGTGGGACGTGTCCACTTGCGTGAATTTCCGGAAGATCATGCGCTGCACCTCGGACGGAATCCCGGGGCCCGTGTCACGGACCTCCACCACGAGTTGCGCGCGCCCTTCGCCATCGGCGCCGTCGCCACGCATGGCAACGGCGACGTGACCGGCGTCCGTGAATTTGATCGCGTTGCCCACCAGATTGACGATGATCTGCCGGAACCGGGTCTTGTCGCCGAGCAGCTGGCTCGGCGTGTCGGCGCCGACGGTTGCCGCCCACGCGATGCCTTTGGTATCGGCGAGCGGCGCCAGAAGCGCGGCGACTTCGCGAACCACGGCGCCGGGATCCATCGGTTCACTTGCAAGGACCATCGTCCCGGATTCGATCTTGGCGATGTCCAGCACGTCGTTGATGAGCTCCATCAAGTGCCCCGCCGCGCCGCGCACCGTCGTCGCGAAGTCCCGCTGCATCTCGTCCAGCGGCGTATCGATCAGGAGATCCGTGAAGCCGAGGATGGCATTCATCGGCGTGCGCAACTCGTGGCTCATGTTGGCGAGGAATTCCGACTTGGATCGATTGGCGCGATCGGCTGCCTGCCGGGCCGCGTCGGACCTGCCGATGGCATCGGCCTCGGCATCGAGGGCCTGATTCAGCGCGGTCGCGATCTGTCGAAACTCGGCCGGTCCGGCGGTGGTCGGCGCGCGGGCCGTGCTGTCGCCCGCGGCGACCTGCTGCAGCGCCTGCGTCAGCGCGCGCACCGGGCGGGCTACGCCAAGGGCAATGAGGACGCCGATGACGAGCACCAGGCTCATGGCGACCACGCTGCTTTGCAACAGCTGCCGCTCCCGACGCGCCGCGGTGGCGGTAGCGCTCCGTTCCACCTCGGAGGCGGCAGCGGTAGCGAGCACGAGGGCATCCTCGACCCACGCGGCGTGATCGCGATAGGCGGCGGCCAGGTCGCCGTTGATCGTCGCTTTGGCGGCGGCAAATTGTCCGGCTTCGAGCGCCGGAGCGACCTCCGTCTCCACGATATCGAAGAACCGCACCGCTGCCGCCAGGATCGGTCCTTCGATCAGGCGTCGTACATCATCGGCCGGGAGCCGCGCGGCGAGCGCGCGCAACGCCAGCTCGTGGGTGGTGCGCAGGACGCGGATGCGCTCCAGCGCCTCTCGCGTTTCGGCGGAGTCTCGGGCCTCCGTAGCCCGACGCAGCGCGGAATATGGTGCGACCAGTTGAAGGACCGAGGGCTCCAACGCATGCAAGACGTCCCGCTCGGCAATGATCATCTGATAGGACGCGCTGCCGATGCGCACATCCGCGAGGATGCGTCGGGACACCCATGCGTAAACGGCGAGGGCGCCGATGGCGAGCATCAGCAGGGCGGCGAGGCGGTGGCCAAGAGTGAACCGTTGCATATCAGCTTCAAGTATCGGCTGGTTCTGCGACTGTCGTGTAACAGAGTCTCAACGACGCTACCGCGTGGGTTGGGCGGAAGCGATCGGGAATAGCAGGTCATCCCTGAGGTGAACGAACGGGCCGCGCACCTTCCCGGGGGCAGGTCCTGCGCGCGGTGGGAGCCGTCGGCCTGGCCACGGTCTACCTGGCCAACGACCTCAAGCATGGCCGCCGCGTGGCGCTCAAGGTGCTCCTGCAGCCGCTGCCAGCGTCTCGGCACATCTCGGCGCAGAAGCGCTGGAAGGGGTGTCGCACCAACTGATGCTGCGACACGCCGCACCGGCTCAGGGTGCGGCGAAGCGTTGCCGCAATTCCGTGAACGCGCGGCGGCGATCGTCTTCCGGATCGTCGCCGGCACCGAAGAGCAGAAAGACCTTCAGGATGGCATGACCGTCGCGATCGAAGAGCTGGATGCTCGCCGTGGGGCGGCGATTCAGATGGCTGGGCTTCTCCAGCGCCATGACGCTGCCGATCGCGGGCCAGCGCAGGTGCAGGTCGAGCGTGGCGCTCTGGACGTTGAACCAGTCACCCAGCTGCGAGAAGCCGCCGAAGGTGCCGCGGCACTCCATCGTGACGCCACTGTTGGAGGCGATGACGCGCACGTCGCCGAGGGCGGGCAGCGCGCGGAGCAGTTCCTCCCAGCGGGCGGCGTCGAGCCGGACCGCCCGAGGCGCGCCGATCAGACCCAGCACGGCGAGTTCCGGTACGGCGTGCGCCCGGGCGAGTTCGAGGACCATGGCGTCGGGGTGCGCGCGGAGGTCTGTCGTGATGCGAGCGGCGAGGTCCGGCGGCAGGAGTTCCATACTGGGCTTTCGGTTCGGTGACACGTGGCGGGTTTTTGTTCCTGAATCTTCGTGCCTTGCCACAGCGCGGGCAAGCGGGTCTCTTCCGAGTACCGTATTCTTCAGTCCGTACTTCATTTGTCATGCGGAGTCGCTGGTGCAATCGTCCCAAGACCCATTTTCGGTCGATGCCGCCGCCCTCCTCACCTGCGCCATGGAGCCGATCCACGTTCCCGGCTCCATCCAAGCTCGCGGCATCCTGATCGCCCTCGATCGGACCTGCGAATCGATCTGCTTCGCCAGTGCCAATGCCGCCGAGTACTTCCGCCGACCGCTCGCGCAACTGCTCGGCGGCTCGGCAACTGCCCTCTTGGGGCCCGACCTCCCACTCAAGATCCGTTCCGTGCTTTCAAGCGTGCGAGACGGGATCGTCGTGCCGATCGACTGGTCGGGGGGCGGCGGGGAGGTCGCGTCGCAGTCCGCCATGGTCCATCGCTTCGATGACCGGGTGATTCTGGAGATCGTGAACGAGACCCCCGACGTGGAGACGAAGCTCGCCCTTACGTCGGCGGTCAGTGCGGTCTCGCAGGCGCGCCGCCAGGCCGAGGAGTCGCTCCCACTGCAGTACGACCCACTCGCCGTCGTGGCCGCCTTCCAGCGGGCGGCCTCCGCGCTCGCCACCGATCCGGAACTGCTGAACCTCTGCGATAGCGTCGCGCAGGAGGTGCGCCGCCTCACGGGTTATGATCGCGTGATGGTCATCCAGTTCGACCAGCGCGACAACGGCTCGGTCATCGCCGAGGCGCGCCGCGATGACGTGGAACCCTTCCTCGGCCTGCATTACCCAGCGTCCGACATTCCGGCGCAGGCGCGTGCGCTCTACGTCAAGACGCGGGTCAGGGTGCTGGAGAGCGTGTACGGCGGACCGGTGCCCCTGCTGGCCGCCGCCAACGCCGCGTCCGAGC
>Ga0163144_10022765_pt1 | contig 12404 bp, 13 predicted proteins | sample OliLak19BULKMAT1_FD_123175 | JGI IMG/M metagenome (GOLD analysis project Ga0163144, IMG submission 123175) | Freshwater microbial mat bacterial communities from Lake Vanda, McMurdo Dry Valleys, Antarctica - Oligotrophic Lake LV.19.BULKMAT1 | ecosystem: Environmental > Aquatic > Freshwater >... | reverse complement strand
CTTGGCTATGTTACTAGGCTAATTCGCGGATTCTATGTCCACAACAATCCGAACAAGCGTTTAAATGAGTTTCATCTATATAGCATTGCAAACAGGATCTACGAACCGTCATATATCTCAATGGAATCGGCGCTGTCCTACTACCACTTGATACCTGATGTTGTTATGTCGGTGACAAGTGTCAGTGCGCACAAAACATCGTCTATTACAACTGATATTGCACGATTTTCATATAGATCGATAAAGCCAACCATGATGGTCGGCTATACTACGATAAGGTTTGAAGAAAATTCATTTACTATAGCGATGAAGGAAAAGGCGATAGTCGACTACCTGTATTTGCGACCAGAGTTAAAAACACCAGGTGATATGCACGAAATACGGATCAATACCGACGAACTATTTACAAATTTTAATGAAGAAAATTATTGGCTATATGTCAGAGTTGCAGAGAATAGAGAACTCGAAAAGAGAGCCAAGGTATTTTTGGAGTATTGGAGGAACCCTACTTATGTACAGTATTAAAGAAATTGAAAATATTTACCCGCCAAACCAAAGGGCGATGCAACTAAATATTTTTCGTGAATATCTACAGCACCATATTTTGAATGCAATATCACATTCAGGAGTATCACAAAAGCTGTCGTTTATTGGCGGCACTGCTTTGAGACTTGTATATGGTAATCCGAGATTTTCGGAAGACCTTGATTTTGATAATTTTGGGTTAACTGATGATGATTTCACAAAATTGTCAGAAGATATCAAGAGATTTTTGGAGGAAGAAGGGTATTTAGTAGAAATTCAGCTTGCTGGGAAGAACGCTTTTCGTTGCAATGTTCGATTCCCAAAAATTTTATTTGAGAATGGGCTTTCTCCACTTGAAAGCCAAAAAGTATTAATTCAAGTTGACAGTACTGCGCATTCATTTGTCTATAAACCAGAAATAAAAAATTTAAGTCGTTTTGAAACAAACTTTTTGATTCCAGTCACACCGCTTGATATCATTTTCTCGCAAAAAATTGGCGCTGTTTTGCATAGACCTCGATTACTAGGACGAGATTTATTTGATATATCATTTATATTGGCACAACTTGCACGACCAAATATTGAATATTTGAAAAATAAGCTTGGGATCTCTTCAATTGAGGAAGCTCGTGCTCTAGTAAGTGAGAAGATCGCTGCAATTGAGATAAATTCATTATTGCCTGATGTTAAACCGTTTATTTATGACGAAACACAGATAAATAGAATCTCGATGTTTCAAGATTCTTGGAAAAACGCAATTCTTTAATATTCAACTAAAAGTGTCGGAGGGTAATCAGAACTGGCTGAGTAAATTGGTATGCTTTGACTTTTACTTTTTATAATTAATTTTATTTGATGCTCTGAATTTGAATTGTTAATAACTTCATTAATTAGTGAACTTAGATCTGGTGATTGTATTTGTGTGAATTTGTTGAAGCCGAATAGCTGATTTAGATTTACAGAATTTTCAGCAAGCTCGGAAGATATGGTTGCTTGTAGTGGTTTTTTTGATTCGGCTGCAACAGTTAAATTTAAAATGGCTTTTGTAACTTTTGTTTTTTGAGAAATTTTTGATATATCAAAAATTATTTCAAGTGAATCGTTTTTTCGTGACGTTGATCCTAGGCGTACTATTGATTCGATTTTAGTAGTTTTTACTGTCGTTTCTAATTGATTGGATGTTCTGAGAGCTCTAATTTCTGCTTTTTGTTTTGACTTTGGCATAATTTGGGCAGAGATTGGCTGTTGATTCTGAAAAGCCGATAATGGAATGTTGTTCTCCATGTAAAGATAGCCATTTAAGGCTATCATCAAAGCGATCAAGTAAAACGTAGTTTTTTTCAGAGTTTGGTCCATATGTTTTTAGTATAGGGACAGGGACTTGAAAAAAGCAAGATTAAACATCAGCAAGTAGAGCTTCTTCATCACCAAGGATCATGATTCTTGGGCGCTCAAGGACTTCGAGAATAAATGGATCGCGACGAGTGACCCGATATTTGTATTCTTCCTCGGTCATGACCGTATAGTTTAGCTCGCGTTCTCTTTTTGCTTCTTCCTGTTTGACTAAGGCTGAGAGTTCTGGGAGAACGATTGTTCCGACCAGAAGCAGCTCGACGTCTTTGGGTCCTGGTTTTTTGCCTCTGGCAAAACCACCTGAGATAAATGCGAATTTTACTTTTCCAAGCTTTGCTTTGTTTTTGATGATATCGCCACCGAGACCTGCGACTTTGTTCATCATCGCCAGAAGATCTGGATAGAATAGGTAGTCTTTACGAAATTCATAATATCTTCTGTTGGCCCGCCATTCGGATCTGGCCATTCCACCCTTTTCCATGCGCAAAAGTTCTCGTCTGACTGCATTGATTTCTTCATCAACCTTTCTGACAATATCTCGAACATGGAACATTTCTCCAGGATTTAACATGAAGAGCTGGAGCATTTTTACTCGAACTTTGGATATGAACAAATCTTCTAACATATTTTTCCCTCTGGGCAGGGCTTTTGTTAATTAATTTTTATACTTCTGGTGTTAAAGGTAGGGACTATTGAGATCCATATTTTACCACGGGCTAGACTAATTTCTTTGCCTTGTGAGTCCAAGAATTTTGTTTTAGCTGTTCTTCCTGACTTTGACCAAGTTGCTTTGGTTGCTTTTCCGTTTGAGACTATGTATGCATTGCCTTTTCCAATTGTTTTGTATAGTAAATGCAAATTATCATGATAAGAATCATCAGCATTTGATTGTTCTTGAACCATGACGATAACTGTTGTAGCTGCAATCTGTTGGTTGTTGTTTTTGTCAATATGTGGAGATCCTGCAAGATTGCGCTTGTACATGTTTGTGTCTTTGTCAAAAGTCCATTTAACATCAAATAGTTCTTTTGATTGATCCCAAAATCCGTAGTTTAACTGTGCAGCTTGCGAACCTTCTGATGTTGAGTCAATATTTGCTTGGTCTGTGAATTTCCATTTATCGAAAGTTGAATCCCATCTTGATTCGTTTATTGCTGGTCCCCATTTAAATGTGTCGTTTGCATATTTTCTTAGTCTTTCGATATCAAGGTACATTGTGTGTTCTGAGGATACATCTGGATTTCGATCAGGAATGCGCTGCCAGCCTTGCTGAAGTGATTCTGAAAGTCCTTCGAAATCTTTGATTCCATACTCTTTGATTTGTCCGAGCGCATTGGCCTGTCCCTCTGAATTGGCACCGCCGACATGCGCATAAAACGCATCGTACTCGGATAACCAGTCGAGAAAATATGTTCTAGAGCTCCTGACAGGGCCTACCCATTGCGGGGACGGATCGCAAAGAAATACTCCCATAAACCTGGTGATCCCACCTTCTGCAACCGCTTCATAAACTACGTCGGCACTAGTAAGTCCAGATTGAGGTCTTGCTTCGGGATGATTTTCAATCATTACAGCGACAGGTCTTTTTTGTTCCCACAACATTTGATCTGCTATAGTGTATTTTTTGCCGTTTAATGGGCAGTAGCTTGTTGCATCTATTGGTTTGACTGCTGGGGAGGGAGAATTTTGAGAATCGACTAACTGTTGATTTTTATTTTCTGGATATAGGTATTTTACGATACTGTATGTTGTTAGTGCTCCAATTATGACTGTTAGAATTGTTCCGGCGGTTATTAAAATTATTTTTTGATTTGCCATAAATATGTTTATTGAGGATATATACTATTCAATAATACGAATTGCAATGATTGATTGTCAAGTTTTAAAAGTATATACTAGTTTTCAAATGGCTATTCAAAAACAAATTAGTGTTGATAAAGAGATTCGAAATGACAGTGGCTTTGGTCTTGGCGTTTCACTTTCAAAGCTCAAAACGCCAATTAACGTTTCTCCTTCAAATGCTGCTCCAAAAACATCTTCTGATGATATTACAGCTTATTCGCATGATGCTTTGCGATCACTCGTTGTTAGTGCTAGTGCAATTGCTATTCAGCTCGCTTTATATTTTTCTCATTTAATTAAGTGAATATCGGTCGTCTTTAAAACATATCTGCAATAGAATTTAATAATCTTTACATGGCTACAAGGAATTTTGCTAAGCCTGCTTGGTAATCTGGATATTTTAGCCAATAGCCGGTGGACTTTAAAAGCTCATTTTTTAGTTTGGCTGAATTTGTAATGTTTTTTGTTAGAACTTCGCCGTAAATAATATTTGCAAGTGAGGCTGGAATTGGTAAGGGGTGGGGTAAAAATGAAATCCGAGACAGCATTTTGATCCAATCTTTTTGCATTATTGGTTTATCATCGCATAGATTAATAATTGATTGATCAAATTTATTTTCAATAAGGTGATCAATTGCTGCAACTAGATCGTCAAGATGAACTAAAGATATCCAATTTTCTCCGTGACTGAAAATCGGATGAATTTTATTTGCAATCAATGGAACTTTTGGTAAAGTTTTCCCTTCTATTGAATATATGAATGTCGGCAAAATAATTAGCGTTGAGGCAGTCGGTTTAAATCCTTGAAAATGTCTGATAAGTCCTTGGAAGGCGTATGCTAGAGAATTTGGATTAACTGGTGCTTTTTCTGAAATTGTACCTGTAGACACATCTCCATAAAAATTTGGCGGGATGATTTGAAATATTCTTGTTGCCGAAGTTTTTTCTGCTATATACGTAATATTTTGAGCAATTTTTGAAAGTTCTGCATCGTATTTATTTTCCAGAATGGAATAGTTGAGTCTTGTTTCTGGAACCGGAGTGTAGAGATTTATAATGTAGTCGTATTTTGACGCAAGAGCGTTGATCCATTGACCGTTTTCTGCTGGATTTCCAAATATTGCGTGGACGCCGCTGTGCTGTAATATTTCGAGTTTTGATTGATCTGTTGTGAGAACTGATAGATCATGCTTCTTTGATATTAGTAATTTTCTCAAGGGGTCAGCAATAAATCCATTGTCTTGAATCAGTAGTATTTTCATATTTCATCATTAAATCTATATTGTAAAGATTCTGCAAGGTGCGCCTTTTTTATTGTATCTGAATTTTCTAGATCAGCTATGGTTTGTGATACTTTTATTGTGCGATTATAGCCTCTTGCCGTCAAATGCAGTTTTGACATAGCTTGGTAGAGTAAATCTTGAGCATCGGCCTCAAGCGTGCAGAATTTTTTGAGATCTTGGGGTTTGATTTCTGAGTTGGCTTTTAGGTCTGTTCCTTGAAATCTTTTTGTTTGAATATCTCTTGCTAATTGGATTTTAGTCCTTATGCTTTCAGAATTTTCTGCAATTTTGCTTGTTGTTAAATCCTGAAGAGGGACAGCTTTGACTTTGATTTGTAAATCTATTCTGTCGAGGATTGGACCTGAGAGTTTCTTTTTGTAGTTGGTGATTTGTGTCGCTGAGCAGCTACATTGTTTTTTTGGATCTGAACTATATGCGTATCCACACGGGCACGGGTTGCAGGCTGCAAGTAGAATGAATTTTGCTGGGAATGTAACTGTTGACGCTGTGCGTGAGACGGTGATTTCACCGTCCTCCAACGGTTGTCTAAGCGATTCTAAAATAATTTTTGGAAATTCTAGAAACTCATCCAAAAAAAGTACTCCTCTGTGCGCTAGCGATATCTCTCCTGGTCTTGGCGATGATCCACCGCCGATTATACTAGGAACGCTTGCTGTGTGGTGCGGGTGTCTGAATGGTCTAGTGTTGATTAAGGGCGTTTCGGAGTCTAGCAAGTTTGAAACACTGTAGAGTTTGGTTAGTTCGATTGATTCATCGTTTGTTATTTCTGGTAATATTGACGGGAATGCTCTAGCTAACATTGTTTTTCCAGAGCCTGGACTACCGATCATGATTATATTGTGGCTTCCTGCTGCGCTAATCTGCATTGCTCTTTTGACTTGATGTTGACCAGAAATATATGCCATGTCTTGCGGATATTCTTTGGTTATTTTTTTGTAGTTTGTACTATGTAAGTATGAATCTATTGGTTGTTCCTGCTTTAAGTGTTTGACCAGCTCTATTAGCGAGCTACAGCCATATATTTTGGCGCCACTGATGAGCGCTGCTTCTTTTGCATTTTCTTTTGGAACATAAAGACCTTGATATTCTTTTTCTTTTGCGAGTATTGAAAAAAGAATTGTTCCTGAGCATGGCCTGATTGTTCCATCAAGTGAGAGCTCGCCAAAAATTAAAGTATTATCAAGATCCGCTTGTATTTGTCCTGATGCTTGAAGTATTCCAATCGCGATTGCTAAATCATACCTTGATCCTTCTTTTGGTACATCGCCAGGTGCCAGATTTACTGTTATTTTTTTGTTTGGAAAATCGAGTCCGCTGTTTCTGATTGCACTTTTTACTCTTTCTCTTGCTTCGTCGACTGATTTGCCTGGAAGCCCAACGATTATGAAGTGCGGTAATCCTATTGATGCGATATCTACTTCAATTGTAATTGGAATTGCTTGAAGTCCCACGAGTGCTGCTGCTGTTAGTTTTGAAAGCATAGGATATTGTAGGGATTTTTAGCATTGAAAAAGCAAGGGGAGAATATTATAACTGTTGAGAATATATCTCTAAACCTACTTTGATATGTTTTACGGCGGCGCACCCCAAAGGTACTTATCCGTTTCACGGAAGGCGCGTTTTTCGTCCTCTACGAGGACGAATAGAAACTCTGACTCGCCTTTTGTCTGGCTCGTAAGGTCGCCTTTAAAACATATCTTCAGGGTTTAGAGATATGTCCTAAAAATTTAATTAGCTTAGGATGAGAGTAAGCCGGATTCTGTTAGCGTATATGCTATACGTTGATGATAATCTGTCTAATGCTCCTGACTCGAACCTCGGCAAGCGACCTATAGCGGTTCATTCTAGGATTGCAGTGGGGAGGATTGCCCGTTTCACCCGAACTAAATCGGCTCGTCTCTGTTGCTCTAACTAGCGCTTACGCGTCCTCTTTTTTTGGGAGGCACCCTTGCTTTATACTGTCCGGACTTTCCTAAACTTTTACTTTTGGTAAAAATCTTAATCATCCTTCATCCTAAGCTTATAGTATTATAACTCTTGAAGTCAGTTTTGGATAGCTAGCAGTCCGAGGAGCATCATTTTATCCTTGACTCCCCTTTTTAGTACGTTTTTCCGGTGGCCAACATCACCTGATGCCACAGCTATGCAAATGAAGTTTTGTTTTTGCCATTTTGCTGCAATTCTTAGTATTTCTTCTTTGTCGTGAATATGCGAACATAATTTTATGATTGAGCTAGGTTCTCCTATAACACAAACTGAACCGACTTCTTGCTTGTTTTCAAAATAGCAGCCACCGAATCCTAAATGCGGATTGAATGCCACTGGGTCTTCTACCGGATATCCTTGGTTGTTTATATATTTTTGTGCAATTGGCAGAGAGATTAATTCCTTTAAAGAAGAGTACGCTGATTTTGAATCAAATACTTGCCTATGTTTTATCAAGTCGGATATTGATTGAATTAGTTCATCAAAATGGCTTACATTTGGAGCAATATGGGAATGGGGATGTTTTATCTCTTGACCTTCTATCTCATAAGTTATTCCGTCAATATACATTTTTACAACTTTAGAATTTGAGGTAACTGGAGCGTTGTGAATTAAAGTAAGGTAAAAAAGAAAAAGTAAAAATGAAATTATTACTATAATTATCATAGGATCTCAGATTGTTTTTTAATTTCTGGCTCGTTTTTTTTAATTGCATCAAATAACACGAAGGATGCAGCTGTAAAAGGTACGGCAAGTAGCGCTCCGGATATTCCAAGTAATTTTCCACCGACCATAATCGCAGTTATCGTGACTAGCGGTGAAAATCCTACAGCTTTTTTCATTATCTGAGGTACGATGAAGCTATTTTCAAGTTGTTGAATAATTAAATAGAGTGCGATTATGAATAATGCTTTTGGTGGATCAACTGCTAGAACAACTATTATTGCCGGAACTGCTGAGACGATCGGCCCGATTGTTGGGATTATTTCAAGAATCCCGGCTATTACTGCAAGAGGCAAAGCAAATTCTACTTGCAATAATACTAAGCCAATATATGTGCATAGTCCGATTGTGAAACAGAGAATTATTTGTCCGCGAGCCCAAAACCCAAGTTTAGTTTGAATTTCATCAAATATTTGGAAATACCTTTTTTTGTGTCGAGGTTTTAAGAATGAAACTCTTTGAATCAGCGCGCCTTCTATGTTTTCTTTTTCGAGTAGAAGATAGAAGGTAAAAACCGCAATACTGACAATGCCAATTAGGCTTGAAAATGCAAAAACTGTGATACTTATTGCGCCTTGGGCAACTTGGCCGGCTTTATCACTAAAGAACGGGATGAAGCCTCCATTCTGCAACACACTTGAGGCGTTTATATCTGTAATTCCCAAAAAATTTAACGAACTTTGGGCATAGAACGGTAAGTCTGAGAGAAAAATAGTAACTTGTTTGAATAAAGGGGGAATTACAATTAGTAACAATAATCCGATAAATGTTAACGCTAGCAAATAAGCGAGGGCTACTGATGTAAATGCTGAAACTTTTAGATATTTTCGGATAATCCCAACGAGTGGAGAGATTGCTGACATTAGTATTACTGCGATAAATAGTGATATTAGCACTTGGTGGAGCACAAATATCGCAACAATTGCAAATGCAAATGCTGTTACTGTAAGAAGATTTTTTATTGAGAATCTTACTTCTACAATTTGTTTTTCAGTTGACATATTGATTTATTGTAGTGGAAATCTAATCAATAAGACAATGATGAAATATCGTTTAGTGAAATATCTATCCATTTAATCTGATTGAATCTTTTTAAATAAATCATTTGTTTTCTTGCGTACTGAGTGTGAGATGTGATTATATTGTTTTTTAGTTCCTGAATTGAGATTTTGTTTTCAAAATAGTCTTTCCACTCAATGTACCCAATTGTTTGCATGCTTGATGTTTCCCAAGAATATTTTTCTGATAATTCTTTTACTTCATTTTCCAAACCATTTTCGATCATTTGCTCTACTCGACTTGTGATTCTATCTTTTAAATACTCTTTAGGAGCATAAAGGCCTATCCATATCTGGTCTTGTTTCTTTAATTTTTGAACTGTTTGGACTTTATTTGATGTTGATGATAACTGAACTTCAATCGCCCGAACTAATCTACGCGGATTATTTTTGTCAGAATTGTTCATTGAATTTAATTTTTGTAAATTAAGTTTGCTTAGGTCTTTTTGAAGTATTTGAACGAATTCGGGAAGAGAATATTGTTTTTGGATTATAGAATATTTATTCCGCAATTCTGAGTCTTGTGGAGTTGTGATTGTATTATCAGGATCGAAAAGTGTTTTAATGTAAAAACCTGTTCCGCCAACTATTACTGTATTTGACTGATTGTTGAGTAGGTCAGTGGAATATTCTGCAAAATCTGCTGAACTAAAATATTGTTCGGGATTAATTAAATTTATTCCATAGATCGGAACGCCTTGTAGCTGCCATTGATTGTTCTGAAAAACAAGATCTGAAGCTTTATCAAACTTGCCTGTTCCTATATCCATTTGTTTATATATTTGGCGAGAGTCAGCAGAGAGTATGATTGCATTGTTTTTCTTGGCAATTTGGACTCCAAATGATGTTTTGCCGGTGCCTGTTTGGCCTGTGATGATGATCTGATTACTTTTTGATAACATAGTAGCTTTCTTTTCCATCAGGTTCTGTAATTACTGAAGTTGGAGTTAAGCTTTTGCCAGCTGGAGGGTGATCAAATCTGTACATCAAGATTGAATTAATTGGAAATAGCTCAATGTTGCTTGAGGTCGGCTCATAGAGATGAGTTTTTTCTGAAAGGTCCGTCGATTTTTTTAGATTATAGAATTTCCAATATCTATCTATAAACCAGATATTTTGATCTAAGTAGATTGATTGAATTGGGTAAGAGTTGTTTTCAAAGATAATTTTCTCAAGAGTATCTGGAATATTATAATTATACCAACTATACGAATTAGTTCTATATATTCCTTGGTAGTCTTTATAAAATTGAACTGATTGAAATAATATAATCACTAAAAACGAGTACATTACATATTTTGAATAAATGTTTTTATTTTCATATATTTTTTTGAGTGAAGTAACCGCTAATAATACTCCGAACGGAATTATTGTTAGTGATTTTGATATTCGGAATTGATTTCCAACAAATGAAGCAGCGAATGGTGCGCTAAAAAAACCAAATAAAATTAAATAGTTAATCCAACTTCTATTTTTTATCGAATAGTAAATACCAAGTGGGATTAAAATGATAAAAGGTAGTAGGAAAACGCCTGCTGTGTGAGTTGAATGAATTAGGCTTGAGTCACCTTTAAAGAATAAAAAATCTAAACTAAAATAGCTTACATATATTTCTAGACGATTTATTATCGTTTCGGGATTTAACAAAGTTAGTAAACCTTGGAATGGAGAGAGCTTTGGGTTATATAATCCAACATATTTAACTTGGTCTGTCAAAGTATCTGGAAATTTTTGGAGCCAAAAGATCAAAGGTATTATCGGGATTATGAACCCTGAAAATATTGGAATTAACATTTTCTTCTGCATATTAATTTGTTTAAGGAGAAGAATTATAGTAGCTACGAAGAATATAGGCATAATAATTTTTGCTGCATGATAGCTGTGCAGGCCGATTCCAAGCAATAAAGTTGACAAAAATATTAAATAGTTTTTTTGAGACTCTTTGAATTTGAGCAGTAACAAAAACCAACCTGATATAAATGGCACTGTGTATAGGTTGTCAAGCAGAACTCTGCTATGAATAATATGAACTGGGGTTAGCATCATCAAAATTGCAGATAACGATGCCCAATACTTATTTTTAAATATCTTTAGGGCAATTCCAAAAATTAGACTGATATTTATTAGTCCAACTATTACGCTAGATAATCTAACCGTAAACTCTGAAATAGGAGCAACTAAAAGAATTAGTGATGTTAAATAAACTATGATCGGAGTTGACCACATTAACCCTAGATGCCAAAAATAAAAAGGCATAAATCGTCCGTTTTCGTCAAAACCTGTTTTGGCTATGGAATAGGCATTCATCGAAAACCCTAGTTCGTCTTGATTAAAGTGTACCGGGCTTCGCTCTAACTTGTAGGTATATAAAATTGTTGAGATTATTAAGATTGGTAAAATAAACTTAAAATTTTTCATGAATTTAGTTCTATATTATAGTATTATATATTCAATCATTATAATCATAAACCTAAAAGTATCCAGCTTGCGATATTGGAATATCGCAGTTATTATACCTGTAATATGCTAACTCACGACAAATGCTATCTCTTGTGTGGAGGACAGTTTCTTCCATCTTTCAAAAAGAACAATTACCAGATACTAAAGTGTGACAGTTGTGGTTTATATGTTTTAGAAACAGACTCAAGTTATGATGCGTTTTTAAAAGAGTACTACAGTGAAGGGTATTTTAAAGGCAAAGAAGGTAAATTTGGATACGCTGATTATCTTTCAGAAGAAAGGATGGTCAAAAAGAATATGCATGGTTATTTGGATTCCCTTAAATCAGTTAAACCAAACGGATTGCTTCTTGATGTTGGATGTGCCTCAGGGTTTCTCCTTGAAGAAGCACAGCTGCTTGGATATTCGATTTCTGGAATTGACACTTCGGAATATATTGTTGATATGGCTAAACCGGAAATTAGAAATCATATTATTTGTTCTCCTTTACATAATGCGAATTTAAAAGACGAAAGCTTCGATGTTATAACGATGTTTGACTTAATAGAGCATTTAGCGGATCCAAAAAAAGATCTTGAAAAAATAAACAAGTGGCTTAAGAATGATGGAGTGCTTATGATTGGAACCGGTGATGTTGGGTCTTTTTATGCGAAAATGCTAGGAAAACATAATCATTACTTTGCTCCTCCCCATCATTTATTTTTCTTTTCTAGAAAATCTATCCGAGAACTATTGTCTCAAGTTGGTATGGAAGTTATATCGATAAAACCAAAGGGCAAATGGCTTACCGTGCCATACATCGCACGAGTAGCAAAGCATTTTGATATTGAATGGATGGATAAATTCTTAAACTCTAACTTTTTTCAAAATTTGTTTGGTAATATGTGGATATATTTGTTTTTTGGCGATAATATGGTTATTCTTGCGAAAAAGAAAGCCCGTTCAACTATCTAATCTCGTACGCAGTGTAAGGGCCAAACCGGATTACTTGGGATGATGGTTCAAATGTCGGTTCTGAAGAATAGAGATTAACAAAGTAATGATTTGTATTTTGGTCACTTATAATATTTAAATCCTTCTTTCTTATATATTTATATTCATAGGTTAGCGAGTCATTTAAGTGCATATTGTATGGGTCTTCTGGGTCAATACT
>Ga0163144_10022764_pt1 | contig 12404 bp, 11 predicted proteins | sample OliLak19BULKMAT1_FD_123175 | JGI IMG/M metagenome (GOLD analysis project Ga0163144, IMG submission 123175) | Freshwater microbial mat bacterial communities from Lake Vanda, McMurdo Dry Valleys, Antarctica - Oligotrophic Lake LV.19.BULKMAT1 | ecosystem: Environmental > Aquatic > Freshwater >... | reverse complement strand
TGCTACGATCGCTGTCGTCATCATTTTCTTCCTCACTCTTTTCTGGAGTTGATGATGCAAGAAGCGTAGCTTTCCATACTGACACAGGGTATTCCCATAAAGAGAACTGCCCATCAGACGCAGGATTCGATGGATAGGGGCCACGTGGATTGTCTTTATCGACAGAGTATAGAATTTCGTGTGCGCTTGAGATAGTACTTTCAACACTGAGACTTGGAGTGTCGCCATTATCTTCGTCGGGGTCTTGAAGAAGAGCAGTAGGGTCAAACCATATGCCACGGAGTACCGGCTTTAAATCATCGGGAGTTCGTGGAGGTGCTGTAAATTGTTCTTTAGGAATTTTTTCAAGTATGACATCCATAAATGATCGCCATATAGGAGCGACAATCAATCCTGATATTTCATTCATGGAGCTGTTATCGTTGTTTCCTGCCCATACACCTACAGCGATATTAGGTGCGTAGCCGATAATCCAGGCATCGCGCTTATCATTCGTCGTACCGGTTTTTACTGCGACATCGCGTCCCGGAATATAAAGAAGTGAATTCGCCCCATAGAGAGGTGTACGAGCAACGTTATCCGTGAGAATATCGGAAATTTGCCTTGTAATATCCGCGTCGATCACTTGCTTTGCGTTTTGGGTATATTCTTCCAGCACTATGCCGTCACTATCTTCAATGCGGAGAATACTCACAAGCTCATTACGTACTCCTTCGTTTGCAAATACTCCATACGCTCCTACCATTTCAACAAGTTTTACCTCACCTCCACCAAGAACAAGGGTAAGACCATAACGTTTCGGATCGGTAAGGGTCGTTAAGCCGAGATCTCGAGAGAGTTTAAGTGAGGGTGCGATTCCAGCAAGATAGAGTGTCTTGACCGCAGGAATGTTGAGAGATTGTGCGAGTGCATTACGAAGTGATACGGGACCGCGAAACTTTCCGTCGTAGTTGTTTGGTGAATAGCATCCACCTTCAGATGTTTGATTGTCTGGAGCACAGGTGGTAGAAAACTGGGTCTTTAAGTCAAAGAGAACTGTTTCAGGAGTGTATCCTTTTTTAAATGCTGCTGCATAGACAAAAGGCTTGAAAGAAGATCCTGGTTGTCGTTCAGCGATCGCAATATTGAAATTTCCATCAATTTCTTCATCAAAATAATCACGAGATCCAACCATAGAAATGATTTGCCCTGTTTGAGGATCGATTGCGACGAGCGCTGCATTTTCAGCATTAAAGCTTTTTTCATTTGCAAGTGCTTTTTCTTTAACAATTTTTTCAGCCGCCTCCTGCAGTTTCCAATCAATTGTCGTAATAACACGAAGACCACGTTCTGCGAGCAGTTCTTCTCCATATTTTTTTGCGAGGTAATCGCGGACATAGAATACAAAGTGTGGCGCTTTTATTCCTGTCGCGATTTGTGGACGAAATTCAACAACCGCTCTCTGTGCGTCGTCACGCTCTTGTTCAGTAATGAAGCTGTTTTTGAACATTTGGTCGAGCACCAGATTTTTGCGCTTCTCAAGGTCATCGCGGTGTGTTCCATAGGGTGAGTAATAGGTGGGGAGTTGTGGAAGCGAGGCAAGGTATGCGGCTTCAGGCAACGTAATATCCGCTGCAGGTTTTCCAAAAAATGATTGACTTGCTTCTTCAACACCATAAATTGTTCCCCCATACGGAGATTCATTTAAATAGTGTGAAAGAATTTCCTCTTTTGTGAGTGCCTGTTCAAGACGCACAGCAAGAATCATCTCTTTCACTTTTCGAGTAATTGTTTTTTCTCGTTCGAGGAGTGAATTTTTCACTACCTGCTGCGTGATTGTTGAGCCGCCTTGTCCTGAAAGGAGTTTGCTACCCTGGAGGTTTGCAAATACCGCTCGTAAAATAGCGAGTGGCCGGATACCGACGTGTTCAAAAAAAGTATCATCTTCAATGGCAACAGAGGCATTCTTCAAATGGCGCGAAATTTTTTCGTATGGAACAATAGTCCGTTTCACGTCTTGGTGGAGGTCATAGAGCACAACTTCACCAGTGCGATCATAGATCTTCGTCGACTGGAGAATTCTACGTTCTTCAAAAGAAGAGAGGTCGGGAATTTCAAGGCTCGAAATCCAGAGAAGAATCCCGCCACTGATAATAAGTGAAACCACAAAAACCCCAATACCAATATCCATCAGAATTCTTTTATAGTGGGCTTTTACCCATGTTTTGATTCGGGTCATCTGCGTATAATACCATCGTATGCAGGAGAGATATACAACAAAACAGAGAGCACTATAAGAATTCAGTGAATGTGATAAAATCATGAATATCATGAAAATTTCTACTGACGAAAAGAAAATTAAAGAACTGCTCACGCGTGGCGTGGAAGAAATAATTCATAGTGAATCGCTCGAAAAAAAACTTGTATCAGGGCGTCAACTTCGTGTAAAACTCGGCATAGATCCCACAAGCCCAGACCTCCATCTTGGTCGCACCATACCACTCCTCAAACTAAGAGATTTTCAAGAATTAGGGCATCAAATTATCTTTATCGTGGGGGATTTTACGGGAGTTATTGGTGACACATCAGACAAAGACAGTGAGCGACCGATGCTCGATAGAGAAACTATAGAAAAGAATAAAAAAACCTATTTCGATCAAATTGGAAAAATCCTCACGATGGACACTGTTGAGTTCAGATACAATTCTGAGTGGCTCGAAACACTGACCTACCGTGAAATAGGTGAACATGCGGATCAATTTTCCGTATCTGATTTTATTTCGAGGGACAATATTAAGCGCCGCCTTGAAGCAGGGAAACGAGTTTCGCTCCGTGAAATGCTCTATCCACTCATGCAGGGCTACGATAGTGTCGCTATTGCCGCTGATGTTGAGATTGGAGGAACTGATCAAAGATTTAATCTTCTTGCGGGACGCACGCTCCAATCACATTTTGGTCAAGAGCCGCAGGATATTATTATGGGCCCGCTCGTGATTGGGCTTGATGGTCGAAAGATGAGTTCAAGTTGGGGAAATACCATAACGCTCACTATGGAACCCGACAATATGTATGGGAAAGTGATGAGTATGGCTGATGCTGAAATACTATCCTACTTCAGACTCTGTACCCGTGTCTCAGAAAGTGAAATTCAGGATGTCGAAAGAACTCTCCATGAAGGAGGGAATCCTCGCGATTCAAAGATGCGGCTCGCACGGCAAATAGTGTCTCAATATCATAGTGAAGCTGCTGCGCACGATGCTGAGGCAGCGTTTATAGAAACATTTCAAAAAGGCGGTGTGCCCGATGAAGTTCTTGAAATAAAGCCTGATTACGTCGAAGCACTCGTACGAGAAGGGGTGGTGGCCTCAAAGACCGAGCTACGACGGCTTATAGAAGCAGGTGGCGTGCGTAATGCAGAAACGGGAGAGAAGCTTGAAGCTATCCCCCTAGGAGTGTCTGAAGCGATTGTACTCAGGCTCGGGAAGCGGCGTTTTGTAAAATTGGTACCATAACCAATGCAAAATAAAAAGTGCCGGTCTTAGGACCGGCACTTTTTATTTCTCATTCTAGAGCTCGTCTTTATCATCAAACGAGTCGTAATCAGCGTCATCGTCTTCTTTCTCTTCATCTTCCAAAAACGCAGCAACCTCTTCAATTTCTTCCTCTTCCGTTTCTGCGACAAGCGGATCAACAACGGGTGGTATAACAATTGCTACTCCATCCACGAGTAACTCATCGTCATCATCGAGCTCAGCGAGGAGCTCGTCATTTAGACCTGTTCCTTCTTCTTCCTCTTCTTCTTCAAAATTATCGGTATTGCTCCACAAAAAGATCATATGACGTTATTGATGAAATTATTTTTTATCACGTACGTTGTATCAAATGTTTGCGTAGTCTGCAAGCTATATTGAGGGCAACTCAGGATTAAGAATTTCTACTATGGGCTAAAGCGGTTACTCCGACAGCAATTGCGTCGTATTCATCATCGAGTGCCTTCTCGGGAACATTTTTTACTAAACGTTTTACCATGCCAATAACTGCACCTTTATCACTTTTACCGTAACCGGTTACCGCGATTTTTATTTCTTGAGGACCAAACTCCACGACATTGCAAGTATGGAGTCGAGCAAGATAAATGATAATGCCGCGTACCTCCGCAACGACGATGGCTGTCTTAATATTTTTATTAAAAAAGAGTGTCTCGAGTGCTACCGTCGTGGGGGCGTATGTATTGATTGCTTCTTCTACGGCTTTCCCAATTTCTAAAAGACGTTCGGGAATCTCCTCTGAACGATCAGTCTGCACGCACGCGGAATACAGGAGCGTATCGTTTCCATTAATCCGTTCGAGTACTGCGAGCCCGAGGCGGTCATATCCAGGATCACACGCTAATATTTTCACGTTAGATGTTCAGTGATTAAACTGTCTGCGGTCGTATAAATTTCCTGCACATCATCATGTTCCTCAATTGCTTCAATGAGTGCCGCGAGTTTTTCACCGTCACCATCATTTAATTCGATAGGACTTGCAGGAGTATATCCAGATTCGGTTTTCACAAATGCCCACATTGCAGAGCCAACGGCTCCAAGCTGGTACCCTGCTTTATTCAGGAGGTGACGAATCTCAGGTGTTGTTCGATTTGAATTATCGGTAACTGCCGTGATAAGTAATGCGGTGCCACCGGGGCCAAATGTCTCATAGAGTGTTTCTTCGAGGGCGGCGGAATCAGCGCTCTTTCCTTTTGCAATTGCGCGGTCAATATTATCTTTTGGCATTGAATCTTTCTTTGCTCGGTCAATCGCAGCCGAAAGTCCGGGAGCAGAGATATCACCTTTTGCTTTCTTTGACTCCATTGCAATAACCTGTGCGTGTTTCGAAAATACACGACTCTTCTGGGCGTCACTCGCCGCCTTCTTATGCTTTATCTGCGACCATTTGTTATGTCCTGACACAAAAGAGAATTAAATTAATAAATAGTATTCAAATAATAATGAAGTTCAACGAGAACGCAAATGAGTATACGCAGAACTTGTCGCGACGCGCCCTCTCGGTGTGCGTTCAATCAGTCCTTGGCGAATAAGATAAGGTTCGAGCACATCTTCTATTGTCGACATTTCTTCACCCGTTGCAGCAGCAATGGTATTCAGACCAACGGGCCCTCCTCCAAACTTATCAATAATAACGCTCAGGACCGCTCGGTCGGGAGCGGTGAGCCCCAAGAGATCAATTTCAAGAAGTTCAAATGTGCGCAACACTATGTCTTCACTAATCTCGCTCTGCTCGAGTTGCGCAAGATCACGACACCGTTTGAGGAGATAATTTGCTGTTCTGGGTGTCGCACGTGAACGGCGGGCGATATTTCCATACATGACGCTTGGTGCTGTCACATTAAGAAGTGATGCAGATCGATTAAGAATTTCTGCTATTTCTTCATCACTGTAAAACTCCAGTCGAAATGTACCTCCCGAGAAACGCGATCGAAGTGGAGAAGAGAGGAGCGAAATACGGGTCGTCGCAGCAACAAGGGTAAACGGAGGGAGTTCGAGTTGCACGGTTCGTGCGGACGGACCTTTCCCAATAATAATATCGAGCACACCTGATTCCATCGCAGGGTAGAGAACCTCCTCAATAGATTTGGACAGTCGATGAATTTCATCAATAAAAAGAACATCACCAGGAGAAAGGTTTGTGAGAATGGCAGCAAGGTCACCCACGCGCTCGATTGCGGGGCCGGAGGTCGTCTTCATGTTCGTTCCGAGTGTTTTTGAAATGAGGTGTGCAAGTGTTGTTTTTCCAAGTCCTGGTGGCCCATAAAGGAGAATGTGTTCTGCGGCATGACCGCGTTCACGCGCTGCCGTGAGTAATATACGAAGATTCTCCTTTATTTTGGCTTGCCCCACGTATTCACCCCATGTTTGAGGGCGCAATGTTTGGTCGAGATTTCCCGCGCCATCGCGTTCAAAAACAGGACTGGGAGATGATGGATTGGTCATAGGTATGAGTATTGTATATGAATCAATGGTGAAATTACAGAAAAAGAAATGAAGTGTGATTCTTCAAAATCTTGCAAGAGGGGAGTACTTTACCCAGGCATGAGCGAAATTGAAGAAGCTTGACAAAAAACTATTGCATGCTAGAATTGAAAATGAACGCACCTTACGCACTACACATAATTTGTGTCTGCCGCTCTTACAATTTAATGAACGATGCGGAGTTTTATCCTAGCGATAACCCTCCGAGCAATACTTGGAACTCATTACGAGGGTAATTTGGTACTCGCCTTGAGCGTGATCACTGGGCTATTTCTTAGTTTTGGAGGGCCACTTTCATACGGAAAGCTATTGCTCCGAGGGTTATCGAAGGGATACATAAAAATGCTTTCAACGTACGCGGGAAGACTGAACGGAATATATCACAGTCTTCACAATTGCGTATCTTGACCCTTCTGCATGGAGGTTGCATAGATAAAAATCGCACATGTACATTCATGTGCGTTTTTTATTTGACGACTGTTGACTCCATTACGATGCATTCATTCCATACAAATCAAGAACACGAGAAAGCTCGGGAAGAGAAGTGATACCCGCGAGTACTTTCATGATGCCGTCTTGTTGCATTGTGGGGATCTTTTGCGCTTTTGCTACATTCAAAATTGAGGTTTCGCGTGGGTCTTCAATAAGCATTGCTTCCACGGCGTTGTCGACACGAATTGCTTCAAAAACACCTATGCGACCTTTAAATCCGGTGAAGCTACATGCATCACATCCAGGAGCTTCAAAGAGAGTATGGATAGCAACTGGTTGATCCATAATTCGGCCAATAATATTCTGCTCTTCTGCCGTCGTGTCCCGTTCTTTCTTACACGATTCGCACAGTTTTCGCACAAGTCGTTGTCCGAGGAGCATGTTAAATGCGCTTCCTATCATGCGAGGATCCACACCAAGATTAACAAGGCGCGCAAATCCTCCCACAGCACTATTTGTGTGCAGTGTTGAAAAGACGAGGTGCCCTGTGAGTGCTGCATGAACTGTTGTTTCAGCCACTTCACGATCTCGAATTTCTCCCACCATAATGACATCGGGATCTTGGCGCAGTACCGAGCGGAGTCCCTCCGCAAAGGTGTAGTCTTTGCTCACCTGTGTTTGTACAATTCCGGGAAGTTTGTATTCGATGGGGTCTTCGAGTGTAATAATTTTTATTTGTGGTGTATGGACTTGTTGTAAAAAAGCATAGAGCGCGGTAGTTTTTCCAGACCCCGTTGGTCCAGTTGTAATAATTGCTCCATTCGGGCGTTTGAGCTCTTCGACCATCACTTCATGAAGACGGGTATTCAACCCAAGTAGCTCAAACTTAAAATTAGCTGCGGATGGATCGAGAAGTCGCATCACGATGGACTCTCCGTATCCTCCTGGGATGACGGATGAACGCACTTCAATCTGATTCGTTTTCATGTCGAGGGTGAATCGGCCATCTTGAGCTTCCTTGTGAACATTGAGCTTCAGCCCTGAGAGTAATTTGAGTCGAGAAATAATGTGATCATACATATAGCGATCCACATCAGTGACGTCAGAAAGTACACCGTCGAGACGATAGCGAATGCGCGCTGAATTTTGTGCGGGTTCAATATGAATGTCTGACGCGCCAAGTTTGAGTGCTCCTGCAAAGAGTACTTCAATTGTTTCTGATACGCGTTCAGGACCATTTGCTTGTTGGATGAGTGCTACTTTCGTACTCACATCGAGATATGTTGTGATCTCTTTCATTGTGTCTTTGATCACGTCAACGCGAACATCGAGTACACCTCGCACTTCAGCGCGCGAATCATTTCCATCTTTGTATCGACCCCACGCATGTTCAAGGCTTTTCATCGATGCCATGAACAAGATTGTTTTATGTCCAAGTGACTCAAGCTTCTTTAAGAGTGGAGCAACTTCTGGGTGGTTCGGATTACGGATCGCAGCATTCACCGTCCCATTTCCTTGCGCAAAGAGGGCGAGTTCTGCACGGCGAGATTCCACTTCACTCAATAGCCGAAGTGCATCGGTATCTATCGCGACGTCAGAGAGATCAATGTAGGTGAATCCATACTTGGGAGCGAGCGCACTCACCAACGCTTCTTCTTCTCGATGTCGAAGTTCATTGATTTTTGCATTCGCGCGAGCATCATCAAATTGAGGCATGTGTCAATAATAGCATCATAAAATGTTTAAAAACCTCGGTTTTCCGATATTGCTTTTTTAACTTAATATGGTATAATATAAGTTGGTTTAACAACACCCTCAATTCTCTTGAAAGGAGACACTATGAGGAATTTGCTCATTTTCATTTTTTCAGGACTGACAGTTTTTCTCTCTGCGTGTGCGACAGGCCAATCGCCGATGTACCGTGGAAATGCGAACGCGATGCCACAGCAGATGCACGTTGCGGCGTTTTCGCCGAAATCGTGCACCCCTCCGAGCGATTGGGAGGAGGGCGAGAAGTGGGCACAGGGTGCCCATGCTGGTGCTGGTTCGAAGACGAGCGGAAGTGTGGAACGCAGGTTCCGAGCTGAGAAAGGGGTTCAGTCGTCCTATTACACCGACCCCCAAGGAAATTGTGTGTACATCAGCGACGCGAACGTTCGTTCGGTACGTTAGAAAGGAGCTCTGATGCATTTCTTTATGAAATGGCTCGGCGCAGTGTTAGTGGGACTCTGTCTTACGGGCTGCATGGGTCTCCAGATCGACTACGTGCGGACCGAGACCCGCGTCGAAACGAGAGGTCTTACTCCTCGCATGACTGCACTCATCATGCAAGGAGCGACACCGGCAGTGAAGGCCGGTTGTCCAGATGGAGTGCAGGTGGACGAGCGGAGGTTTCGCGCAGAACGCATTCTGGGAGATCCGATGATCTACGGTTCGCAGTACCGAGACAGCGCTGACGCAGCACTTCGTATACAGTGTGTTGAGATCCATCCGCAACAAAGGCGATGAGGAAGGGAAACTCCAGAGAGGACAAGGCGCCAGCGAGTTTACTCGTCTCGGCGCCTTTTTTAATTCCTGCTTTATTCGGTAACACATTTCGATGGTAGAATCAAAGAATGACCACACTCACGATCCATGAAGAAAAAGAGCTCGAGAGTGTTGCTCGTGCAATACTCGCAGGGGTTGTTTCAAAAGATCACGCGCATGTACTCGCCATCCGGGGAGACCTCGGGGTAGGTAAGACGGCGTTTACAAAAGCTATTGCGCGGGTGCTGGGTATTCCTGGTGAAATCACAAGTCCCACGTTTGTTATTATGAAAACCTACTCAGTCCCACAGCATTCTTTTCTCAAACTCCTCACCCACATAGACGCCTACCGTATTGAGGGTGATGACGAGATGCGTGTGCTTGGGTTTACTGAACTCCTTGCTGACCCGACTCGTCTCGTTGTTGTTGAGTGGCCCGAGCGCATCAAGAATGGTATTCCGGAAGATGCACACAATATTTCAATGATAATTTCAAAGGGTAGCGAACGAATAATTACGTATGGCAATTAAAACGAAGGAAAAAAAAGAAGATCAAAAAACATTGGTACTTCTCGACGCACACGCGATTTTGCACCGTGCGTACCATGCACTTCCGGATTTTACCTCTCCGACCGGTGAGCCCACTGGTGCACTTTTTGGCGTTGTTTCAATGCTCCTCAAAATCATTGAAGAGTTACAGCCCGATTACATTGCGGCGTGTTTTGATCTTCCCGAGCCAACTCATCGTCATGTGGTGTACGAAGCATACAAAGCGGGGCGTGCAAAAACCGATGAAGCCCTTATTGCGCAAATTATTCGATCACGGGATATATTTGGAGTTTTTGGTATTCCCATTTATGAGTTTGCAGGCTTTGAAGCTGACGATGCATTAGGCACGATTGTTGAAGAAACAAAAAAAATAAAAAATCTTCGCATTATCATTGCTTCAGGCGACATGGATACACTTCAGCTTGTTGATAAAGATCGTGTGCTCGTCTACACGCTTCGTAAAGGTATTCAGGACACCATTCTCTATAACGAACAAGCGGTTATTGATAGGTTTGGTTTTGGGCCTGAACTCATTCCTGACTATAAAGGACTCCGCGGCGATCCTTCAGACAATATTCCAGGGATTAAAGGAATTGGTGAAAAAAGTGGCACCGAACTAATTTGTAATTTTGGAAGCATCGAAGCTATTTACAAGGCGCTTAAAAAAAATGAGGCAGATTTTTTAGAAAAAGGTATTAAAAAGCGAATTATTGAACTCCTTAGAGCAGGTGAGGAAGAAGCTATTTTTTCAAAAATGCTCGCCACAATTCGAAGAGATGCACCTATTGCGTTTACTCCTCCAAGCGTCTATTGGCGAGATGCCCTCGATCGTGAGCGCGCATACACACTCTTCAGCGAGCTTGGTTTCCGTACACTCACTGCTCGGGTAAAAGTGCTTTTGGGGGATGAGACCCGTGGATTAGACGCAGTTGTCGCGAGTGAAGTGATTGAATCACACCGATTAAAGCGTGCCGCGCTTGCGCTTTGGCTCCTTGCTTCGGATACCACAAATCCTACCTATGACGACATTATTGAATACGGTCGGTCGCGAGGCACTCACTCGTTTGATGAAATTGAAAAACTTCTCCTCAAAACAATTGAAGATGAAAAACTTTTATCAGTGCTCTATGATATTGAGTACCCGCTTATCTCTGTACTCGAATCAATGGAGGAACGAGGAGTGAAAATTGATACTGCTTATCTCGCTGGTCTTTCAGGGAAGATGCATACCGAAGTAACGGCAATTGAAAAGCGCATTTATGCGCACGCAGGAAAAGAATTTAATATTAATTCACCGAAACAAGTGGGTGAAGTTCTTTACGATGATCTTGGTTTGAAACAAAAAAATCAAAAACGAACCGCAACAGGGCAGCGTTCCACGCGTGAATCAGAACTTGAAAAACTTATAGAGGTGCATCCTATTATTCGTGAGATGCTCCGTTACCGTGAGCTCCAAAAACTTCTTGGCACGTATATTGATCCGTTGCCCACACTCGTTCAAGCTGATGGTCGAACGCACACGACCTTCCTCCAAGCGGGGAGCACGACTGGTCGTATGGCAACGCAGAATCCGAGTATTCAAAATATTCCGATTCGCACAGAAGAGGGTCGTGCAATTCGAAAAGCCTTCATCTCAGAAGAGGGATTTAAAATTGTGTCACTCGATTATTCACAAATAGAATTGCGTATTGCCGCATTTCTTTCTGGTGACGCAAAGCTTATAGAAATTTTTAAAAATGGCGAGGATGTACACCGTGGTGTCGCTTCACGGGTTTTTGGTGTGAAGGAGCAGGAAGTTACTCCTGATATGCGCCGACGTGCCAAAGTCATTAACTTCGGAATTCTTTACGGTATGGGAGTGAACGCACTGCGCGCCAATCTCGGGACCGAAACAACACGACTCGAGGCTCAAGAATTTCTCAATGCGTATTTCAATACCTTCACGCGCCTTGCTGAGTACTTGGAAGAAACAAAAGAAGAGGCACGCAAACATGGGTACACGGCAACATTTTTTGGACGGAAACGTCATTTTTCAGGTATTAATTCCTCACTTCCTTTTATTCGAGCGCAAGCCGAACGCATGGCAATCAACGCACCTATTCAAGGAACCTCTGCAGATATTATTCGAGTAGCAATGGTGAAGATTGATGCGATGCTGAGAGAAGAGTCGCTCAGTGATCGGGTACGTATGATAATGCAGGTCCATGATGAACTTGTGTTTGAAATAAAGAATGAGGATATACCCACAATTATTCCACGAATTGCAAGCTGCATGGAGGAAGTGCTCAGTGTGAAGGAAACGGAAGGAGTACCACTTCAGGTCGAGGCAAAACAAGGAACAAATTGGGAAGAACTCGAATCGCTTACGTTTGCACGAAGAAAATAGTCATGGTGTCTTTATTTCATGGGAGTGATATAAGTGCGGTTCGACTCGAAGCGCTTCAAGCCGCTCGTGATGCGTGCGGAACGGATGGAGAAGTGCGCGTCATTACACCGGATAATTTTTCACTCTCACATCTTGAGGATGCGCTCGGTGCCGCGTCCTTGTTCCACGCACGTGAAGTCATACTTATTGATACCTTGAGTGAAGATGCTGCGGCATTTGCACTCTTGCTGAGCATTCTTCCCGCGCTCGAAGAATCAAAGAATTTCTTTTATGTCATTGAAACAAAACTGCTTACGCGTGATCTTTCTCCCTTCAAAAAACATGCAGAAAAAATTGTTGAGCGTGTCGCATCTGAAAAAAAAGAATTTAATGCATTTGCACTTAGTGACGCGCTGAGGGAACGTGATAAAAAAACTCTTTGGATTTTGCTTCAAGAAGCGTGGGCGGGAGGACGTTCAAACGAGGAAATTATTGGAACACTTTTCTGGCAATTAAAGATGC
>Ga0163144_10022763_pt1 | contig 12404 bp, 11 predicted proteins | sample OliLak19BULKMAT1_FD_123175 | JGI IMG/M metagenome (GOLD analysis project Ga0163144, IMG submission 123175) | Freshwater microbial mat bacterial communities from Lake Vanda, McMurdo Dry Valleys, Antarctica - Oligotrophic Lake LV.19.BULKMAT1 | ecosystem: Environmental > Aquatic > Freshwater >... | reverse complement strand
CTTCACCGAACTTCTTCACCAGCCCCTCGATCTCGTCGGCGCCGAGCTGCTTGGGAGTCGTATAGCCCTCGCCCGCCGCCAGCTCCGAGGGACCGACGACCTGCCAGCGCTGCCAGCCGGCCTCCTTGGGGCCAAGCTCGCCCGGTTTGTCGAACGAGCGTGGCGTGCTGCCCTTGCGGCCGGAATGGGTGATCTGTGTCGCCGCCAGCGACCCTTCCTGCTTCAGGAATCGTGTCAGACGTTTATGGCTCTCGATCTGGCTGTCGTCCCACAGGCCGAGATCGCCCTCGGTCACCCGCCCACGCGGTTCGATGGCGCAGTTCTCGGTGAAGACGATACCGAACTTGCCCAGCGCGAACTTGCCGAGATGGACCATATGATAGTCGTTCACCATGCCGCCCGTGGCCCGGTATTGGACCATGGGGGAGACGACGGCGCGGTTAGGCGCGACGACGCCGCGCATCTTGAACGGCGTGAACAGCATCGGCTTGGACAAACTCAACTCCCCTCTGAACTTTCCAGGCGGAACTACTGAACATAGACCGGACCACCTGCCCGGGCCTATCCTTCCACCATGTTTGACCTCGTCATCCGAAACGGAACCGTGATCGACGGCTCGGGCGCCCCGCGCCGCGTCGCCGATGTCGCAGTGCAAGATGGAAGGATCGCCGCCGTCGGCGCCAGGCTCGGCGCGGCCAGGCGCGAGGTCGATGCGTCAGGCCTGATCGTGACGCCGGGCTTCGTCGACATCCACACGCACTACGACGGCCAGGCGACCTGGGATCCGTTCGTCACTCCAAGCTCCTGGCACGGCGTCACGACGACTGTGTTCGGCAATTGCGGCGTCGGCTTCGCGCCGGTGCGGCCGGGCCAGTCGGGCTACCTGATCAACCTGATGGAAGGCGTCGAGGATATTCCCGGCACGGTGCTGAGCGAGGGCGTGAAGTTCAACTGGGAGTCCTTCCCCGACTATCTCGACGCGTTGGCCTCGATGACCCGCGCGGTCGACGTGGCGGCGCAGCTGCCGCACGGCGCGCTGCGCTTCTATGTCATGGGCGATCGCGGCGCCGAGCACGACGAAGTACCGACCGAACGCGAGATCGAGGAGATGGCGCGTCTCACCGAAGGGGCATTGCGCGACGGCGCCATGGGCTTCACGACTTCGCGCACCACCAAGCACAAGGCCCGCGACGGCCGCTTCACGCCGTCGCTGTCGGCCCGCGAGGCCGAGCTTTTGGGAATCGCGCAAGGCATCAAGCGGGCCGGCCGCGGCGTGATCGAGGTCAACTCCGACTTCGGTCCCGGCGAGTTCGAGGCCCTTGAAGCCGCGGCAACGGTGGCGGGCCGCCCGCTCTCCTGCCTGCTGGTCCAGGTCGATGCCCAGCCCGACCTATGGCGGGAGACGCTGGCCAACATCCATCGCATGCGCGGCGCGGGCCACGAGGCCAATGCGCAGGTGGGCTCGCGGCCGATCGGCGTGATCATGGGGCTCGAAACCACCGTGCATCCGTTCGCCACCCATCCAGTGTGGCGCGAGTTGCGCGATCTCACGCCTGATGCGCGCTATCAGCGCCTGGCGACCGACGCCGATTTGCGCCAGCGCCTGCTCGCCCCGCGCGTCGGTGGCGCACCGGCCTACATGGGCGAGACGTTCCACAAGATGTTTCCCATCGCCGACCGGCCGGACTACGAGCCTGATCTCGCCAACTCGGTCGCGGCCATCGCCGAACGGTCGGGTCGCACGCCGCAGGACGTCGCCCTCGAGGCGATCCTGGCGCAGGGCGGCAAGGGCCTGCTGATGCTGCCGTTCGAGAACTACGCCGCCGGCAGCCTCGACGTGGTGCACGAGATGATCACCGACAAGGCGACCGTGCTGGGCGTGGCCGACGGCGGCGCCCATGTCGGCGTGATCTGCGACGCTTCCTCGCCGACGTCGTTGCTGACCCTGTGGGGCCGCGACCGCACGCGCGGACCAAAGCTTGGACTTGAATTCCTGGTCGCCAAGCAGACGCGCGGCACGGCGCTGTCCTACGGCCTCGCCGATCGTGGCCTGCTGGCGCCGGGCCACAAGGCCGACATCAACGTGATCGATTTCGATGCGCTGCAGCTCAAGCGGCCCGAGGTGGTCTACGACCTGCCGGCCGGCGGCCGCCGCCTGATCCAGCGCGCCTCAGGCTATCGCCATACCTTCGTGTCGGGCGTCGAGACGGTGCAGAACGACGAGTTGACCGGCGAGCGGCCGGGCCGCCTCGTGCGCGGCGGCCAGACCCCGGTTTAGGTCTCCCCGTCTAGACCGTCATGTGACGGCGGACGGCATCTGCGTCAAACGTCTCGCGGGTGCCGGACATCACGACCTCGCCGCGGTCCATGACCGCGAAGTCGTCGGCAAGCTCGTGGGCAAAATCGAGATACTGCTCGACCAGCAGGATCGCCATGTCGCCCCTCTGGCGCAGGAAGGTGATGGCGCGGCCGATGTCCTTGATCACCGAGGGCTGGATGCCCTCGGTCGGCTCATCGAGCACCAGCAGCTTGGGCCGCATGGTGAGCGCACGGCCGATCGCGAGCTGCTGCTGCTGGCCGCCCGAGAGATCGCCGCCGCGGCGCTTCAGCATCGAATTGAGCACCGGAAAGAGCTCGAACACCTCGTCCGGGATCTTCTTGTGCTCGCGGCCGACCGGCGCGAAGCCGGTTTCCAGATTTTCCTTCACCGTCAGCAGCGGGAAGATCTCGCGGCCCTGCGGCACCAGCGCCACGCCGCGCCGCGCCCGCTCATAGGGCGGCAGCCGGGAGACGTCCTGGCCGTCGAGCGCGATCGAGCCCGAGGCGATGGGCTGCAGACCGACGATGGCGCGCAGCAGGCTGGTCTTGCCGACGCCGTTGCGGCCAAGCAGGCAGGTCACCTTGCCGATCGCCGCCGACAGCGAGACGGAGCGCAGCGCCTGGGCGGCGCCGTAGTAGAGGTCGACGTTCTGGACGGTCAGCATCCCTACCGCCCCAAATACACTTCGACGACGCGCTGATCGGCGCTCACCTGGTCGAGCGTGCCTTCGGCCAGCATCGAGCCCTCATGCAGCACGGTCACCTTGACGCCCAGCGCCCGCACGAAGCTCATGTCGTGCTCGACGACGACGACCGAATGCGTCTTGTTGATCTCGCGCAGCACCTGCGCCGTGGTCTCGGTCTCGACATCGGTCATGCCGGCGACCGGCTCGTCGACCAGCAGCAGCTTGGGGTCCTGGGCCAGCAGCATGCCGATCTCCAGCCACTGCTTCTGGCCGTGGCTGAGGCGCGCGCCCAGCATGTGCTGCTGCTCCTCCATGCGGATGATGGACAGGATCTCGGCCAGCCGGTCGTTCTCGGCCTTGCTCGGCTGGGCGAGCAGGAGGCTATGCCATTTGCGCAGGCCCGCGAGCGCCAGCACGAGATTGTCGCGCACGGTGTGGTTCTCGAACACCGTGGGCTTCTGGAACTTCCGGCCGATGCCCAGTGTGGCGATGCTGGCCTCGTCGAGTTTGGTGAGGTCGGCCCGGCCGTCGAACACGACCTCGCCCGTATCGGGCCGGGTCTTGCCGGTGACGACGTCCATCATGGTGGTCTTGCCGGCGCCATTGGGGCCGATGATGGCCCGCATCTCGCCGGGCTCGACCAGGAGCGAGAGGTTGTTCAGCGCCTTGAAGCCGTCGAACGAGACGGTGACGCCGCTGAGGTAGAGGAGCGCCGAGGTGCTTCTGTTGCCGGTCATGCAGGCGCCCTCGCCTTCTTCGCCTGCGAGCGCGCCCTGATCTGTCCCCACAGCCCGACCACGCCCTTGGGCAGCAGCAGCGTCACGACGATGAAGAGCGCCCCAAGGGCGAACAGCCACACTTCGGGCAGCGCGCCCGTCAGCCAGGTCTTGCCGAAGTTGACGATGACGGCGCCGATCACCGGCCCGATCAGGGTGCCGCGACCGCCGACAGCAACCCAGAGCACGGCCTCGATCGAGTTGGCGGGCGAGAACTCGCTGGGGTTGATGATGCCGACCAGCGGCACATAGATCGCGCCGGCAACGCCCGCCATGGCCGCCGACAGCACGAAGACGAAGAGCTTGTAACCCTCGACGCGGTAGCCCAGGAATCGCATGCGACTTTCGGCGTCGCGCACCGCGGTCAGCGCCTTGCCGAAACGCGAGCCGACGACCGCCGCTGAAACGACGAGTCCCAGCGCCAGCGCGACGGCCGAAGCAAAGTAGAGCGCCGCGCGCGTGCCGTCGGCCTGCACCGAGAAGCCCAGGATCTCCTTGAAGTCGGTCATGCCGTTGTTGCCGCCCAGACCCATGTCGTTGCGGAAGAACGCCAGCATGAGCGCGAACGTCATCGCCTGGGTGATGATCGAGAGATAGACGCCGGTAACTCGGCTGCGGAAGGCGAACCAGCCCAACGCGAAGGCCAGCAGGCTCGGCACGAGGATGGCCATAAGCATGGCGAACCCGAAATTGTCGAAGCCGTACCAGAACCAGGGCAGCTCCTTGTAGTTCAGGAACACCATGAAGTCGGGCAGGAGCGGATTGCCGTAGACGCCGCGGCTGCCGATCTGGCGCATCAGGTACATGCCCATGCAGTAGCCGCCGAGCGCAAAGAAAGCGCCATGGCCGAGCGAGAGAATGCCGCAGAAACCCCACACCAGGTCGACCGCAAGCGCCAGCAGGGCGAAGCAGAGATACTTGCCCATGAGCTGCATCAGCCAGGCCGGCACATGGAACGGGCTGCCTGAGGGCACGAGCTGGTTGAGCAACGGAAGCGCCACGCCGAGCGCCAGCACCAGCAGCACGAAGAGGCGCAGGCTCCGGTCCATACCTTGCCACAGGAAGCGCGTGATCATTCGACGGCCTTCATTCGACGGCTTTCATTCGACGGATCGGCCCTTCAGCGCGAACAGGCCGCGCGGGCGGCGCTGGATGAACAGGATGATGAATACCAGCACCAGGATCTTGCCCAGCACCGCGCCGGCGTAGGGCTCGAGGAACTTGTTGACCACGCCCAGGGTCAGCGCGCCGATCAGCGTGCCGAACAGGTTGCCGACGCCGCCGAACACCACGACCATGAACGAATCGATGATGTAGCCTTGGCCGAGGTTGGGACTGACGTTGTCGATCTGGCTGAGCGCCACGCCTGCGAGGCCCGCGATGCCGGAGCCCAGGCCGAAGGTCAGCGCGTCGACGCGCGGCGTGCGGATGCCCATGGCCGACGCCATCGGCCGGTTCTGGGTGACGGCGCGCATGTAGAGGCCCATCGGCGTCTTGCGCAGCAGCGCGATCAGGGCGACGAAGACGATGAGCGAGAACACGACGATCCAGAGCCGGCCGTAGGTGACGTTGATCTGGCCGACCTGGAAGGCGCCCGACATCCACGACGGCGCGCCGACTTCGCGATTGGACGAGCCGAAGATCGACCGCACGGCCTGCTGCAACACCAGCGACAGGCCCCAGGTCGCGAGCAGCGTGTCGAGCGGGCGGCCATAGAGGAAGCGGATGATGCCGCGCTCGATCAGGATGCCGATGCCACCGGCCACCACGAAGGCGAGCGGCAGCGCAATCAGCAGCGACGCATCGAACAGATGCGGCGCCGAGGTGCGGATCACCTCCTGCACCACGAAGGTCGTATAGGCCCCCAGCATCACCATCTCGCCATGCGCCATGTTGATGACGCCCATGGTGCCGAAGGTGATGGCGAGGCCGATCGCGGCCAGCAGCAGCACCGAGCCCAGGGAGATGCCGTACCAGACGTTCTGGGCCACCTCCCAGGCAGCGAGCGACTGGCGGACGGCGTCCGCGCCGGCGGTGGCGGCGGCCTTGACCTCGGGGTCGGTCGCCTGCGAGGCCGTGGCCTGCAGGACGCCCAGCGAATCGCGGTCGGCACGCTCGCGCACCAGCGCGATGGCCTCGAGCTTCTGCGCCGCCGGCGCATCGGAGGCCAGCACGCTGGCGGCCCGCGCCTCGCTCATGGAACGCTTGATACGCGGATCTTTCTCGGCGGCGAGCGCAAGATCGAGGGCGGCCAGCGACGAGGCATCGCGGCGCTTGAAGAGGGCCTCGGCCGCACCTCGGCGCACGCGGGCATCGGGGCTCATCAAGGTGAGCGCGCCGATGGCGGCCTCGATGATGCCGCGCAACCGGTTGTTGACCCTGACGCGGTCGAGATCGGCTTCGGAGCCGGTGCCGGCGGCCTTGCCGGAGATCGCCTCGCTGAGCTCGAGCTGATTGCCGTCGCGCTTGCCGATGAGCACGAGATTATCGGCCTTGCGGACATAGAGCTGGCCGGCGGCCAGGGCCTCGAGGATCGGCGCGGCGCGCTGCTCGCCCGAAGCGGCGAGCGCACCGATCGCGGTCTCGCGGTCGCCGAAGCTGCCCACGGTGAGACTGCCCACGAGCGCCGGAAGATCGGCAGCAAAGGCCGTGGCGGCGATCAGTGCCGAGGCCAGCATCGAGGCCAGCGCCGGCAGCAGCCTCGCAAGCGGACTCAGAAAAAGCATGGTCTAGAGTTAGCCCGGAGATGGGAACGGGGCGACTCGAAAGTCGCCCCGCCCTGTGAGTGGGTTGTTTCTAGGCTTCGGGTCCTACTTGCCCTTGCCGCCGCACTTGCCCGTGACAACATTGAAGTTGCCGCAGTTCATGGGCTTGCGCCAATCGGCGATCAGGTCCTTGGAGTCGGGCAGGTAGTCCGACCACTCGTCGCCAATGACCAGAGGGGTCGCCGACACGACGTCGAACTGACCGTTGCCCTGGATCTCGCCGATCAGCACCGGCTTGGTGATGTGATGGTTCGGCATCATCGCCGACAGGCCACCCGTCAGGTTCGGCACCGCAATGCCGATCATGGCGTCGATGACGGCGTCGGGATCGGTCGTGCCGGCCTTCTTCACCGCCTCGATCCACATGGCGAAGCCGATCACGTGGGCTTCCATGGGATCGTTCGTCACCCGCTTCGGATTCTTGGTGAAGGTCTGCCAGGTCTTGATGAAGGCCTCGTTGGTCGGGTTCTTCACCGATTGGAAGTAGTTCCAGGCGGCGAGATGGCCGATCAGCGGCTTGGTGTCGATGCCGGCGAGTTCTTCTTCGCCTACCGAGAAGGCCACGACCGGGATGTCCTTGGCCTTGATGCCCTGGTTGCCGAGTTCCTTGTAGAAGGGAACGTTGGCGTCGCCGTTGATGGTCGACACGACGGCGGTCTTCTTGCCGGCCGAGCCGAACTTCTTGATGTCGGCGACGATCGACTGCCAATCCGAATGACCGAACGGCGTGTAGTTGATCAGGATGTCTTCCTGCTTGACGCCCTTCAGCTTGAGATAGGCCTCGAGGATCTTGTTGGTCGTGCGCGGATAGACGTAATCCGTGCCGGCCAGGACCCAACGCTGCACCTTCTCGTTGGCCATCAGGTAGTCGACGGCCGGGATCGCCTGCTGGTTCGGAGCGGCGCCGGTGTAGAACACGTTGCGCGAGCTCTCTTCGCCTTCGTACTGCACCGGGTAGAAGAGGATGCCGTTCAGCTCCTCGAACACCGGCAGAACCGACTTGCGGCTGACCGAGGTCCAGCAGCCGAACACCGCGGCGACCTTGTCTTTCTGCAGCAGCTCGCGCGCCTTCTCGGCGAACAGCGGCCAGTTCGACGCCGGATCGACGACGACGGCTTCGAGCTTGCGGCCCAGAACGCCGCCCTTCTTGTTCTGCTCCTCGATCAGCATCAGCATGACATCCTTGAGGGTCGTCTCGCTGATCGCCATCGTGCCCGACAGCGAATGCAGAATACCGACCTTGATCGGTGCCCCTTGGGCGAACGCGCTACCCGTTGCGCCGGCCAGGAGGCCGGCGGCAACGAGACCCGTCCGCATCATCGAACCCAAATTCATCCCGCTCTCCTTGTTTTCGCGACGGATCCCCGCCCGTGAACATAGAGAGCGAAAGCCGTGCCAAACTCGCCGGCGGTCCCGGGAAAACTTCTACTGCGCGATCAGGACGAAGGCGCCGCCGGCGAGAACGGCGCCGCCCAGGGCGCGCAATCCCAGATCGCCGAGGACGCGGAGCGCCGCCCAGCCGAGGCCCAGCCCGACTGCTTGCAAGAGGGTGGTCGCGGCCAGGAACCCCCAAATGTAGGCCCCGGCGCCGGCTTCGGGCGCTTCGAGGGCGTGGGCATAGCCATGGAAGAAGGCGAACAGGCCGGCCACCGACATGGCCGCCGCTGCCGGCAGGCGCACCTCATTCAAGCTGAGACCGCCGAAGACGAAAACCGAACCCAGAATGATTGCCTCCACCAGAGGCAATTTTATGCCTGCAAATACAGCAGCTGCTCCCACGGCCATCATGGCGAGGAAGGTGGCCGGCACGAGCAGCGCCGTCGCGCGCTTCCGCACCGCCAGAAAAGCCGCCCAGATCCCGACGGCGACCATGGCCAGCAGATGATCGATCCCGGTGAAGGGATGGAGGAAGCCCGACGCCTCGTGCTCGGGATGGGCGGAGGCAGGCCCGCCAAGGGTGAGCAACAGCGCCGTCAGGCAGATCGTCCGGATCATCGATTACTCCTCTTTGTTCCATTCTTTCACATCAACGCGCCGGCAGGCCACCCTGGCGCACGATGAAGGCGGCAACCTCGGCCACGCCGTTGTTCTCTTTCAGGTTTGAAAAGATGAAGGGCCTGGCGCCGCGCATCTTGCGCGCGTCGCGGTCCATCACATCGAGATTGGCGCCGACCAGCGGCGCCAGGTCGATCTTGTTGATCACCAGCAGGTCCGACCGCGTGATCCCGGGCCCGCCCTTGCGCGGGATCTTCTCGCCGGCCGCGACGTCGATCACGTAGATGGTGAGATCGGCCAGCTCGGGCGAGAAGGTGGCGGCGAGATTGTCGCCGCCCGATTCGACGAAGACAATCTCGAGGTTCGGCAACTTGCGCACGATGTCCGAGACGGCCGCGAGGTTGATCGAGGCGTCCTCGCGGATCGCCGTGTGCGGACAGCCGCCGGTCTCGACGCCGACGATCCGGTCCGGTGCCAGTGCCCCGGCGCGCGTCAGGAACTCGGCGTCTTCCTTGGTGTAGATGTCGTTGGTGACGACGGCGATATCGTAGGTGTCGCGCATCCTCTTGCACAGGCGCTCGACCAGCGCCGTCTTGCCCGACCCGACCGGACCGCCGACGCCCACTCTCAGGGGACCACGCGCACTCATTGTTCCATTTCTCCGGCCAGCAGCGCGAGATAGCTCACGCCGAGCAACAGGCTGTAGGGCGAATAGTATCGCTTGTCGCGCCTGGCAAACGGCTCGTCATAGAAGTGGCTTCGCCAGCGCGGGCTATAACCTGCCCAGCCGCGGGCGACGAAAGCGCCGGCAATGGCGAAAGTGCCGGTCAGCACGGCCGACTCCGAACTCCGTCCCAGCACGTACCAGGGCCACAGCGCCACCAGCGCCAGCAGGACCGCGACGGCGAAGCACTGCCACGGTGGCGGCATGCGCTTGCGGCCATCGCCCACGACGCCCCTCGCCAACGCCTCCTGGTTGGCTTCGGGCCAGGTGCTGCCGAGGCCCCACAAGGCGTGGACGACGGCGATGGCACCGACGCCCAGGAACAACAAGAGGGCCAGCACGGTGTTCATGAGCGGAACAGCCGCGTGTATTGCGTTTCGTGGCGCAGCGAGCACCAGTCGAGCAACGGCGTCGCCGTGCCGACCTCGTCGAGCGACGCCGCGGCCAACGCCGCTTCGGCGGTTCGCCGCACGGCAGGCTCCAGCGCCGCCAACGCGCGTTGGCCGTCGGTTTGCCCCAGCGGCACGATCCGCACCGCCGCCGAGATCAGGTTGGCGGCAAAGCCATGCAGGTAACCGGCGAGCGCGGACTCGAGCGCAATGCAGTGCGCCGCGGCCGCCAGCGCCACGGCCACCGGCAACGCGAGTTCTCCGCCTGTCCGATCGTGGCCAGTGTCCAGATCGGGATGCGGCCAGGCCGCGCGCGTGATGGACAGGAACGAACCGCCCTGCTGGCGCGACTCCAGCGCCATCTCGGAAGTGCCCCGCCACGCCGCCGCGCGCTCCGCGATCGCGTCGAAGGCCGGCCAATCGGCGCCGTCGACGGCGCGCCACGCCGCGGCAAACAGCGCCCCGTCGACCAGGCCGGTGCCGCGCTCCAGCACGCTTTCCAGCCAGGCGACCAGCGAGGCGCGATCCTTGATGAAGCCTTCTTCCACCGCCGTCTCGACGCCATGACTATAGCTGAAGGCGCCGACCGGATAGGCCGGTGACAGCCAGGCGAGCAGCCGGTAGAGCGGATCAGGACCGGCCTCAGCCATGGCGCTTATCGTGGACATGGCCATGCGGATGGCCGAGGTCATGATTGTGCTGGCCGTAGGCGCCGCCTTCGGGATCGAACGGCTCGCGCACGGCGCGGACCTCGGCGCCCAGCCCCTTCAGCATGTCGACGATCACATGATCGTCGCGGATCAGGATGCGGTCGGCATCGATCTGCGTCGGCAGGTGGCGGTTGCCGAGATGCCACGCAAGCCGCGCGAAGGCCGCCGCATCGCGGCCACGGATCTCGATCAGATTTTCGTCCGCCGCCTTCACCTCGACGAAGCCGCCCTCTTCCAGCCGGAGCCCGTCGCCACCGCGCAGCACCACGGGCTCAGCGAGATCGAGCAGGAAATCGAGCCCGCCGTCGCCCAGCATGCGCAGGCGGCGGCGATAGCGGTCGTCGAACAGCAAAGTGACGGTGTCGGTGCGATCCTGCATCGGCCAATGGCCGGCGCGGACGACGTCGAGAGCGCGTTTCATGTCAGAACAGGAAATACCGTTGGGCCATGGGCAGTACCGTCGCGGGTTCGCAGGTCAGCAGCTCGCCGTCCGCCCGCACTTCGTAGGTCTCGGGATCGACCTCGATCTTGGGACAAAGCGAATTGTGCACCATATCCTTCTTGCCGATCTTGCGCGTGCCCTTCACGGGCAGCAGCGGGCGCGTGATACCCCATTTCTTGGCCACGCCCTTGGCGATTGCGGCCTGCGACACGAACAAGGCTGGGCTGATCACCAGGCTCCGGCCAAAGGCGCCGAACATCGGCCGGTAATGGACCGGCTGCGGCGTCGGGATCGAGGCATTGGGATCGCCCATCGGCGCCGCCACGATCGAGCCGCCGATCAGCACCATGTCGGGCTTGGCGCCGAAAAAGGCCGGCGACCACATCACCAGGTCCGCGCGCTTGCCGACTTCGACCGAGCCCACGTGCCTGGCGATGCCGTGGGTGATGGCGGGGTTGATCGTGTACTTGGCGACGTAGCGTTTTACGCGGACGTTGTCGTTGTCGCCGGACTCTTCCTTCAGCCGCCCGCGCTGCTTCTTCATCTTGTCGGCGGTCTGCCAGGTGCGGATCACGACTTCGCCGACCCGGCCCATCGCCTGGCTGTCGGACGACATCATCGAGAAAGCCCCGAGATCGTGGAGGATGTCTTCCGCGGCGATGGTCTCGCGGCGGATGCGGCTTTCGGCGAAGGCCACGTCCTCGGGGATGCGCGCGTCGAGGTGATGGCAGACCATCAGCATGTCGAGATGCTCGTCCACGGTATTCACCGTGTAGGGCATGGTGGGATTGGTCGAACTCGGCAGCACGTTCTTCTCGCCGCAGAGCCGGATGATGTCGGGCGCATGGCCACCGCCCGCGCCTTCGGTATGGAAGGTGGCGATGGCGCGGCCCTTGAAGGCCGCTCGCGTCGTCTCGACGAAACCCGACTCGTTCAGCGTGTCGGTGTGGATGGCCACCTGAACATCGAAGCGGTCGGCCACCGTGAGGCAGTTGTCGATGGCGGCCGGCGTCGTGCCCCAGTCCTCGTGCAGTTTCAGCCCGCAGGCACCGCCCTCGATCTGCTCTTTCAGGCCGGCCGGCTTACTGGTGTTGCCCTTGCCGAAGAAGCCGAGGTTCATCGGCAGACCTTCGGCCGCCTGCAGCATGCGGCCCATGTGCCAGGGGCCGGGCGTCACGGTCGTTGCGAGCGTTCCATGGGCCGGGCCGGTGCCGCCGCCCATCATGGTGGTGACGCCGCTGTAGAGCGCATCGTCGATCTGCTGCGGGGCGATGAAGTGGATGTGGCAGTCGATGCCGCCCGCCGTGATGATCTTACCCTCAGCCGCGATCGCCTCGGTGCCGGGGCCGATGACGATGTCGACAGCGGGCTGGACGTCGGGATTGCCGGCCTTGCCGATGGCGACGATGAGCCCGCCCTTGAGACCGATATCGGCCTTCACGATACCCCAGTGATCGACGATCAGGGCGTTGGTGATGACCGTGTCGACCGCGCCCTGGGCGCGCGTGCGCTGGCTCTGGCCCATGCCGTCGCGGATCACTTTGCCGCCGCCGAACTTCACCTCCTCGCCGTAGGTCGTGTGGTCCTTCTCGACTTCG
>Ga0163144_10022762_pt1 | contig 12404 bp, 9 predicted proteins | sample OliLak19BULKMAT1_FD_123175 | JGI IMG/M metagenome (GOLD analysis project Ga0163144, IMG submission 123175) | Freshwater microbial mat bacterial communities from Lake Vanda, McMurdo Dry Valleys, Antarctica - Oligotrophic Lake LV.19.BULKMAT1 | ecosystem: Environmental > Aquatic > Freshwater > Lake... | reverse complement strand
GCGCGCCTGCGCGAAATGGATTTTGGCCGCTGGGACGGGCGCACCTGGGCGGAGATCGAGGCGGAGGATGCGCCGGCAATGATGGCGTGGATGGGCGAGTGGTGGAATGTGTCGGTGCCGGGCGGCGAGGGCTTCGGCGATGTGCGGCGCCGGGTGCGCGCGTGGCACGATGAGATGCTCGCCGAGGGACGGAAGGGACCGGTGTGGGTGGTGACGCATGCGGGCGTGATCCGGGCGCTGCTGGTGGAGTTGCTGCAGTGGCCAGCGGAGCGGGCGTACGCGCTGGCGTCTGATCATGCGCATGTGACGGTGCTGCGGCATGGCGGGGATGCGGTCAGTCTTCGGTGTCTGAATTCGCCGAGTTTTCTGGGGTAGCAACTGAAGGATAGCTCCGTTGACCCGATCCATAACCACCGGCACTACCATCTTCACCATCATGCCCGCGCTGGCGCAGGAGCTTGGTGCGGTGAATCTGGGGCAGGGCCTCCCCGACTTCGACCAGCTTGCGCAACTGCTTCAGGGCACCGACACGCTCGTGGTCTCCGACGAGGTCTACGCGCACATGGCGCGCGAGTGCGTCGCGGCGCAACCGTGGCTCCCCTGTGACGTCACGGGCCGGCCTCGTCAGCTAGCGAGCGCCAGCGCGGCAATGCCGGAGCCCAGCGTCCACGTCGAGCCGACCGCGCTCACGACGGCCGTCTTCCTGTCGAGTCCCGCGAGTTGCCGGATCCGATAGACCGCCTCGATCCCGGTGCAGTGGCCGCCGAGGAGATAGGTGAGGCCGGCCTCCTTGAGCTTGCCGGCCGTCCAGGCGAGCTGTGCGTCCGTGGCATTGAAGAGGTGGAAGCCGCCGATCGCCGCGAGGAGTGGGGCCTTTCGAATGACGCGCTGGGCGTACTCGACCGTGTTGATCATCCCCGCGTGCCCGCAGCCGGAGAGGAGCACGAGGCCGTCCACGGTGTCGATCACGAGCGACGCATCTTCCGGCACGGTGTCCTCCGTGTCGCCGCCTGGGGCCTTCAGGACCAGCGAGCCGCTCCAGTTTCGCTCGGCGTAGGTGCGTGGCACGGGGCCCGTCAGCCAGACACCGGGCGCCAACTCTGCCGGGCCGTCGTGTTCGATGAACCGACCCCCGGTGGCCTCGTATGCTGCCCGATCACGCCGCAGGCCGTTGTCGTCGGTGCCGTCTGCCTCGAGGCGCGGCCAGAAGATGCCAGTCGCCACGTGCACTCGGCTGAGCGCGGCCGGGTGCCGCTTGGCGAGCTCCCGGCGCAGCGTGAGCAGCCCGCCGGTGTGGTCGTCATGGTTGTGCGTCAGTACCACGTCCGTGACGCTGGCGAGGTCCACGCCAAGCTCGGCGGCATTGCGCAGCACGGTCTCGGGACGCGCACCCGTATCGAGCAGGAAGCGCCGCCCGTCGACCTCCACGAGCGCCGAGTAGCCCCACTCTCCCGTCCCGCGGCCCGGATTGCCGGCGAGCATCGTCGACAGCACAATCACCTTGACCTCGCGCGCGCGGCTCTGCGCCGGCACGGGCCGGGCGTACGCGTGGACTGCGGTGCTGAGCACCATGACGGCTGCGAGGATCATGGTGCGGCTCCGTTGGGGAGAGGATGTAGTGAGAGTACTCGAGAGGTTTCATTTTACGAAGCGGGAGGCAGCCCGAGGTGCGGCGCTGGTCATCTCACCGACCTCCCGGGTACAGAGGAGTGCATGCTCACCACCACCCCCGTCATCGACCCCTACCCGCAGTGGAGCCGGCGGCTCGCCGCGTCCGACGCGTCCGCGCTCGAGGAGCTCTTTCATGCCCTGCACGACGCCCTGCTCCGCTATGCCGACGGGCTGGTCCGGGATGGCGCCACGGCGCGGGACCTGGTCCAGGACGCGTTCATTCGGGTCTGGAACCGGCGTGCACAGCTCGATGACGATCTCTCGCTCAAGGCACTCCTCTACCGGACGGTGCGGAATCTGGCCTTCAATCATCTCCGTGACGAGCGCACCCGCACGCGCCTGCTCAGTGAAGGCTACGAGCCGAGTGGCTGGCGCGACCCCGGACCCGAGGCCACCGCGGAAGCGCACGAGCTGCAGCAGCAGCTCACGGCGTGGATCGCGGCCCTGCCCGAGCGTCAGCGGGAGGCGCTCATGTTGAGCCGATACGAGGGTCTGTCGCACGACGAGATCGCGGGGGTGCTCGGCATCGCGCCACGCACGGTCAACAATCACCTCGTCCGCGCGCTGCAGACGCTGCGCGACCATCTGGACGCGCGCGATGCCGTGGGCGGCGCCGCATGAGTGCGCGTGAGCCGGACGGCATGCCGCCGGAGCTCCGCGAGGCGCTGGATGCCCGGCCCGACGCGGCGCGCGTGGATGAGGTGTGGCGGCTTCTTGGCAAGCGTGAGCCAGCGCCGCCGACCGCTGCGGCAGACGCCGCGCGCGCGGAAGGCTGGCGCAAGGTGCAGGCGGCGATCGCCTTGAACGAAACCCCGGTGCAGCCGCTTCGGTCGCGTCGGCGGATCTGGCTTGCCGCTGCGGCGGCGCTGATGCTGGCTGCCGGGGTCGGCGTGCGTGCGGCAGGCCGGAGCGAGCTGGTGGCCGAACCCGGGCGCGCGGCACGTGTGGTACTGCCGGATGGTTCACTTGCTCAGCTTGATGGCGGGTCGCGGCTGGTCTGGCGTCGCGGGTTTGCGGGGTTGTTCGGCGGCCTCGACCGCGAGCGCGAGGTCCGGCTCGACGGCGCCGGCTACTTCGAGGTCCGGCGCGACGGCCGCCCCTTCATCGTGCGGACGTTCAACGCCGACGTGCGGGTGCTCGGCACGCGCTTTGGTGTGCACGCCTGGGACAATGCCGGGGGCGGCACCACCGTCGAGGTGGCGGAGGGACGCGTCCGGGTGGCGGGGCGCAGCGCGGCGGTGGAACTGGCGGCCGGTCAGCGGACGGATCTGGCAACACGCGCCACCACGCCCACGGCACCCGGCGCCGTCGCCCCTGAGCGCGTGGCAGCCTGGCGCTCCGGCGGGTTTGCCTCGGTCGATGCCACGCTCGGCGCCATTGTCCACGACCTCGAGCGGCACTACGGCGTACGCATTCAGCTGCGCAACCGGGCGGCGAGTGCGCAGCGCCTGACGCTCTATTATCCCTCGCCGTCCGGCGTTCAGGCGATTCTCGCCGATCTCTGCACGGCGCGTGGCCTCACGTTCCGGCCGGTGCGCGGCGGATACGAGGTGGAGTGATTCCGCAACATCGGTGCGTACCACGCGCCATGCTCGCGCTCGCCATGCTGGTGGGCGCGTGGACACGTGACGCCGCTGCGCAGGCAATAGATGCGCGCCGCGTGACGGTGGCGTATCGCGATCTGCCGGCGGCGGAGGCGCTCGACCGTCTGGTCGCGGCGACCGGCATGAGTCTCGTGTACGATGCCGCATTGGTGGGGTCGCAGCGCGTCTTCTGCCTGATCTCCGATACGACCGCAGAGACGGTGCTCCGATGCATCGTGCGTGAGGCGGGCCTCGATTTCTATCGGCTTTCGTCCGGCACCTATGTGCTGATTGCGCCGGCCGCCGGTGCACCCCGCTACGCCACGCTGGCCGGTGTGGTGGTCGATGGCGCCACCGGCGAGCCCGTGCCGGCCGCGCGGGTGACGCTCGATGCCGAGGGGCCGGCGCGCGATGCGAGCGCAGGTGGCACGTTCGCGTTCATGCAACTGGCACCGGGGCGCTACCGCCTGCAACTCCGCGCCATCGGGTATCGTCCTGCCATCGCCGAGGTCGAGGTCCCGCCATCGGGCATGATGCGCGAGCGATTTGCGCTGGCGCGGCAGCCGCTCGAGGTCGCTCCGCTCATCGTGAATGGCATTCCGTCGCCGCTGGCGGGGCGTCGCTCGAGTGCCGAGCGCGGCGCGGTCGAACTGGATGCACTTGCGACGGCGCTTCCGGGCCCGGATCTGCTCCTGCCCGGGGCGTCGTCGCAGGTGGGCGTGGTGCAGCGGGCACTCCTCGGTGATCTGCACATTCAGGGCGGCGAGGCGGGCGAGCACCAGTTCCGTTTGGATGGCGTGCCGGTGTTCGACCCGCTCTCGCTGGGTCGCCTCTTCGGGGCGTTCAGTCCGCTCGCCATTCAGCGGATGACGATCCGCAAGGCCGGGTTCGGTGTCCCGCATGGCAGTTATGGCGCGGGTGTCGTCGACCTTGAACAGACGGCGGGAGACGAGGCACGCGCCGCCGCGGTGACGAGTGTCGATCCCTACGCTGCCAGCGCACGGATCAGTGCGCCGATCACGGTTGGTGCGCGCCGAGTGCAACTGATGCTGTCCGGCCGCACCAGTCTCTGGAACCTTGCACCGTCGTCACCGTTGCAGCGCACGCTTCGCAGCTGGACGAATGTCGATCGGCTGCTGCTGGATCGCTTCGATCCCGCGGCGTCCGGGGTGCCGGTCACCACGCCGTTCACGCCGAGCCGCATCGATACCGATATCGGATTTCTCGACCTGCACGCGGTGGCGCGCATGGAGCTCGGCGCCTTCCGCTCGCTCAGCGGGTCGGTGTATGTCGGTGACAATCGTGCCGGGACGGACCTCCGTGCCGTAGCTGCGACCGGCGCCACGACGACGGCGCTCGCGAGCCGGGACGAGTATCGCTGGCGCGAGTTCGGCGCGCAGGTGCGGCACGACTGGCTGCCCTGCGCGCGCGTCTCGCACATGGTGCGTGTGCGCGCCAGCCGGCACCGGCTGCGCCACGATCAGGCGATCCTCGATGCGACGATCGTGGATTCGGTGCCGCTTGCCGGAGCGCCGCATGAGGGCAATACCGTATCGGAGGTCGCGCTCGAGTCGTCGCTCCGCTATGCGCTTGGCGCCGGTTCCGATCTCGATGTGGGCATCGAGAGCGCACGCACGGCGAGCGAGATGGTGATGGCCAACGGGGTGTACCGGCCCACGAATGTGGCGGCCGCGGCATGGCGCGGAACGGCGTACGGGCAGTGGCATCGGCGGCTTGGTGCGTCGGCCTACCTGGAGGGCGGGGTCCGTGTCACATGGCTGCCGGAACGTCGGGCCGTGTACGCGGAGCCCCGGCTCAGTATTGCCGGGGAGACGCCGCTGGGGTCTGGTGCGCTCGGCTGGCGCGTGGCGACGGGTGTCTTCCGCCAGTTCGTCAATCAGTTCGACGTCGCGACCGTGGGGCCGAGCGCGCTGGTGCCATCCATGCGATTCTGGCTGCCGGTGGATGCGAGTCTGGCACCGCCACGGGCGTATCACCTTGGGGCCGAAACGTCGTGGCGCGCGAGTGCCGCGTGGGAGTTGCGGGCGGAGGGCTATGCCAAGTGGCAGCCGGCGATCCTGGCGATCGACTACCCGGCGCTGCTTGATCGAACCTCCACGGTGGCCGACGCCGATGTGCTGGGCACGGTGATTGGCCGGAGCAGCGGACGTGCCATCGGCGTGGGCGTCCGGGCCACGCACACCGCTGGCCCGGTGCGTCTCGAGATGGGGTACGACTACGGCTATGCACGCCGCACCTTTCCTTCGCGGTTCAATGGCTCGTCGCAGCCGACGCCATGGAATGAGCCGCACCGCGCACTGGTGTCCCTCGACCTGCGCCCGATGTCGGGAGTGGCGCTCTCGCTCCGTGGGCGCGGCATCTGGGGCCGAACGTGGGCGCTCCGCGATGCGTATTATGCGCTGCTGACTCAGGGGAGCGGTGGTGCCAGTGTGCCCGTCGGCCTGCCGGGCGAGGCGAAGCTGTCGGCCGTCTATGAAGCGGACCTCGGCGCCAGTTGGAGCGTGCGCATGGGGGCCGCACGTGTGACGGCAGGGGCGGCGCTGCTGAATGCGCTCGGCCGGCGCAACGTGCTCGATGTCTGGCTGCGTCCGGAAGCGGATGGTGCGGGTGGCGTGCGCTATGCGCAGGTACCACGAGTGATGGTCGGCCGGCTGCCGATGCTGACGCTCAAGGTGGCGTTGTGACGGCGCTGGTCATGGCGGCGGTGTGACGGGTAGCAGTGACGTCGCGGAATGTCGCGGCGCCCCCGACCTCATCGCCAAGGATGCTGCCATCATGATTTCGACGTTCCGCGCACGACGCGCCCCGCTCTTCCTGCTGTCTGCCGTTGTGCTCGCCACGACGGCGTGCAGCGACTCCACCGACACGCCGCCGGCTCCCACCCAGAACATCGTCGCGCTGGCGCAGGCCACGCCGACACTCAGCACGCTGACGGCCGCGCTCACGGCTGGTGCGCTGGTGCCGACGCTGCAGGGCACGGGGCCGTTCACGGTGTTTGCGCCAGTGAACAGCGCCTTCGCGGCACTGCCCGCCGGCGTGCAGGACCGTCTGCTGGCGGCCGGCAACATCGCCATCCTGCAGAAGTTGCTCACGTACCATGTGGTGCCGGGTCGGATCCTCGCGGCGAACCTTACCGAGGGGCAGACGCTCACGTCGGTGGAGGGCAGCACGCTGACGATCACGCTGGCCGGCGGCGCGCAGGTGAACGGGCGCCGCATCACCACGACGGACATCGCGGCCACGAATGGTGTGGTGCATCTGATCGACGGGGTGCTCACCGACAATCTGGACATCGTCGACGTCGCCACGATCCGTGGCTTCACGTCGCTCGTCAATGCAGCCGCTGCGGCGGGGCCGAACATCGTCACCGCGCTGCGCGGCAATGGCACGGGTGCCGGACTGACCGTCTTCGCCCCGACGGACGCCGCGTTCACGGCGCTCGGCGCGCTCCCGGGCAACCCGACGCTCTCGTCGGTGCTCACCTATCACGTGGTACCGGCGCGTGCCCCCGCGAGCACGCTTTCGAACAACCAGCAGGTCACCACGCTGCAGGGTGGGACGCTGCGCGTGCTGATCAGCGGCTCGAGCATCCGGATTCAGGGGCGCACCAACACCGTCAACGTGACGGCGACCGACGTCCCGGCGAGGAATGGCGTCATTCACGTCATCGACGCGGTGCTGCTGCCGTAAGACGGCGAGCGAGCAGTGATCGTGCTGTGACATCAGCCTCCGCGCACCTGCCGCGGGGGCTGATGTGCATGCGGGCGGGCGGAGGCGCCCGTGCGGCGTGCGATCTCGACGTGCTCCGCCGTGCCGGTGCGGCGTCCACGCCCGGCGGACGTTCAAAAGCACCCGTGCCGCAGTTCCCTCGCTTGGCGCGACGTACTGCCCCACCGCATATTCCGCGCACCCCGACACAGACGCCTCTCCCGATCGCCTAGGACCCGTATTCGATGGAGCACGCGGATGCCGCCGACGTCACAGGCCTGCTTGCTGATCTCGGCGCCGACGTCCCCGGCGCCGCGGAACGGCTGGCGGTGGTCGTCATGGACGAACTGCGGCGCATTGCGGAACGGGCCATGCGGCGGGAGGCCGATGGGCATACGCTGCAACCGACGGAACTCGTGGATGAAGCGCTCGTGCGCCTGCTGGGCCAGCGGCGTTCGCGGTGGCAGAACCGTGCGCAGTTCTTCGCGGTGGCCGCGCAGATGATCCGTCGGCTGCTGGTCGACCACGCGCGGAGCCGCCGCCGGGTGAAGCGCGATCATGGCATTCGCGTCACGCTGGATGAACGCATGGCCGGTGCCCCGCCCGGACGCGAGCTCGATCTGATCGCCCTCGACGACGCGCTGCAGCAACTCGACTCACTCGCACCGCGACAGGCACGCGTGGTGGAATTGCGCTTCTTCGGCGGGCTCGACATCGACGAGACGGCGGCCGCACTCGAGATCTCGCCGGCCACCGTGAAGCGGGACTGGACCTTTGCTCGCGCCTTCCTGTTGAAGACCCTCGAGGCAGCATAGACGATGGCTCCCACGCCGATGACCGCCACGCGCCTGGTGCTGCTCGAATCCCTCTTCGACACGGCACTCAGTCTCTCCGGTGAGCTGCGTGAATCGTTCGTGCAGGAAAGCACGTCCCACGACCCCGCGCTTGCCGCCGACTTGCGGGCTCTTCTCTCGGCCCATGCACTGGGGGACTCGGTCTTCGCGAGCCCAGTGAGCGCGGATCGCGACCTGAGCCAGCGTTGGATCGGCGCGCGCCTCGGCGCCTACGAGGTGGGTGCGCAGGTCGGCGCGGGTGGTATGGGCACGGTGCACGAGGCGGTGCGCGCAGACGACGAGTATCGGCAAAGAGTGGCCGTCAAGTTCCTGACGCGCGGCGCGGAGGGCGGTGCGGCGGTGCGCCGGTTCCGCGCGGAGCGGCAGTTCCTGGCGAGCCTGCAGCATCCGAACGTTGCCACGCTCATCGACGGTGGCGTCACACCCGACGGGCTGCCGTACTTCGTGATGGAATACATCGACGGTGCGCCCATCACCCGCTGGTGCGATGCGCGCTCCGCGGACGTGAAGACGCGGCTGCGCCTCTTCGGCCAGGTGTGCGCGGCCGTGCGCGCAGCGCATCAGAAGCTCATCGTGCATCGCGATCTGAAGCCGGGCAACATCCTCGTCACCGAGGACGGCACGGTGAAGCTGCTCGACTTCGGCATCGCCAAGCTGATGCGCGATGCCCAGATGCAGAGCCAGCTCCCCGACACGCAGATCGGCCAGCGCGCCTTCACGCCCGAGTATGCGGCGCCAGAGCAATTGAAGGGCGACGTGGTCGACACCACCGCAGATGTCTACGCGCTCGGCGTCATCCTCTTCGAACTGCTGACCGGGCAGCGGCCCTTCAACCTGCAGGGCAAGTCACTTGTCGAGATGGAGCGGCTTGTAGGTGAGCAGCCCGCGCCGCGGCCCAGCAGCGTGCTGACCCCGGAGCGTTGGCAACTGATCGGTGAGCGGTCGGGCGTGCGCGCGCGGAAGCGTCTCGAGGGCGACATCGACGCCGTGGTGCTCATGGCACTCCGGAAGGAGCCGTCGCGACGCTACGCAACGGTGGACGCGTTGGCGCGTGACGTCATGCAGGTGCTCGACAATCAGCCGGTGCAGGCGCGGCCGGACAGCCTGCGCTACCGTGTGACGACGTTCGTGCGGCGCCGTCGGCTCGAAACGGCGGCGGGCGCGGTGGCACTGTTGGCCCTGATCGGCGGTGCGGTGTCCACGTCGCTGCAGGCGCGTCGCGCGGAGGCGGCGCGCGTGGTGGCCGAGGCGCAAGGCACGCGCGCGGCGGAAGTGACGCGCTTCCTCAGCACCATGCTCAACTCATCCAACCCGGAGTCGATGGGCAAAGATGTCACGATGCGCACGGTGCTCGACTCTGCCGTGCAGCGCGCGGACTCCATGCAACTCTCGCCGGAGCTGGAGAGCGAGATCCGGGGCATCATGGGCGGCGCATACCTCGCGCTTGGCGAACTCGACCTGGCGGAGCGGCAGTACCAGCTCAACCTCGCGGCGCATCGCCAGTTGGCCCCGCAGGGCGACTTCGGTACCGGCGTTGCCTTTGCCAACTTGGCGCTGATTGCGGAAACGCGCGGCGAATTGTCCGTCGCCGATTCGCTGCTGCAGTTGGCGGAGGAGGTCTACCGGAGCTTCCCGCCCACCGATCGGCGCGAGGAATCCACGATCATCGAGAATCGCGGCCGCCTCCTCTACCAACTCGGGAAGGTGCCCGAATCGCTGGTGGAGTTCCGCAAATCCCTGGCGCTCTCGGCGCGCTACTTCGCCACCGACGACACGGCCAACGCGCCAACGTACATCAATGCTGCCGTCCTCTTCGCGGATGCGGGCCAGCTCGCGGCGGCCGACACGCTGTCGTTGCGCGGTATCGCGGCCGCCACGCGCGCATATGGCGAGAGCAGCCCGATCGTCGCCAATGCGCTTTCGGTCCGTGCTGCCGTGCTCGAAAACCTGGGCCGCCTCGAGGAGTCATCCGAGGTGTACCGCACCACACTCGCGATGAAGCGCCGACTCCTCGGACCCGCGCATGGCAGTTGGGCGACGACGGCCGTCAACTACGCTGAACTGCTGTGCCGAATGGAGCGCTGGCGCGAAGCCGCGGAGCTCTCGCGTGAGGTGCTCGCCTCGCGCGGGACGTCGCTCGACGACACGAGCTATCCGGTGCAGGCAGGACTGCTCTTTCTGGGCCGCGCGCTGGCACATCTCGACTCGGCGAAGGCGGGCGAGCGCCACGTGCGCGAGGTCGGTGTCCTCCGCCGTCGGAGCCTGCCGCCGGACCACTGGCTGCTGGCCGCCGTGGACGGCGTGCTCGGGGAAGTGCTCACGCAAGCCGGTCAGTTCACGGAGGCGGAGCGACTCCTCCTCTCGGCCGAAACGCGGATCCGTGCGGTACGCGGCGAGACAAGCGGGCCGGTTGCCGACCAGAGAAAACGGCTCGTCGCGTTGTACCGGAAGTGGGGACGGCCCGCCGACGTCGCGACGTGGCAGGCGCGTCTGGGCCAGAAGGGCGCGTAGCTGACGCACCGCGCCCGTCGAGACGACAGTCTCGACGGGCGCGGCGATCCGGCGCGGAAAAAGCTCAAGGCGTGATGCTGAACACCCGGACTCGGGTCCTCCAGCCGACCGCCACCGCGCGGCCATCGGCGGACAGCGCCAACCCTTCGGCGTTCGAGACGCCCGGCGGGCTCGTGATGTTGGCCCCTGTCTGCACCCACGCGGAGCCGACGAGGGAGTACACCTTGGCGCGGCTCTGCTGTTGTGCGTTCGCCGCGAAGCGGGTGCCGTCGCCGGACAGCGCGAGCGTTGTACCGAGGCCTTCTCCGTGGACACCGATCACGTCGCCACCGACCCTCGTCGACGTGGATGCACTCAGATCAAACACCCGCACCCGCCCGCCGCCGATGCCACCGAGGCCGCCGCGGCCGGCGGCCGAGTCGTTCGGTGCGGCGACGGCGATCCGCGAGCCCGTGGTGGAGAACGAGAGTCCAAACCCGAATTGGTCGTTGATCTCGATGCCCTGCAGCGTCCCGCCGAATGGCGTCCACGCCGCACCGCTCAAGCGGAACACCGAAACGCTGCCTCTGAGGGCAGGACCCGACGCTGCGGTGATGGCGATCGTGCTGCCATCGCCCGAGATGTCCACCTGCTCACCGAACTCGTTGTCGCCGTTGAGTGTGTTGCCGACCTGCGTCCAAACACTACCCACCAGATCGAATACCCTCGCGGTGCCAAACGTGTTGTTGATGCCCGGTGCGCCCGCGATCAGCCGGTTGCCGCTCGCAGAGAGAGCCACGCGCCAGCCCAGGCCCGAGCCGGCGGCGCTGCCGTCGATGTCCGCACCCACCTGCGTCCAGGCTCCGCCCACAAGATCAAAGACGCGGACATGGCCGGAGTTCACGCTGGCCCCGTCGGCGAAATACGCACCAATGGCGATGCGCGTCCCTGCGGCATTGATGTCCACGCCGGTGCCGGAAAAATCGCCCGCGCTCTCGCCGACGATATCGGCGCCGATCTGCGTCCAGGCGCCGCCGGAGCGGTCGTAGACGCGGGTGGTGCCGTTGGCCGTCTCGGCCGAAGCAACGACGAGGCGGTCGCCGTTGGCGGAGAGTGCAATGCGGGCGCCGAAGCCGCCACTCACATTGTTGATGTCGTTGCCTACCTGCGTGATCGGCGCCGCCGCCACGATGACGGAAACTGCCAGCGCCTGCGAGGCAATCGTGACCCCGGTGGCGGTGCCGGTAACTGACACGGCGGCCGCGGACGCCGCCGGTGCCGAGCTGGCGGCGGTCAGCGTCACGGTGGCCGTCGTGGCACCGGTGGCGATGACTTCGGTGCTCGCCGTCACGCCGGTCGGCAGGGCCGTGGCCGTGACGGTCACGGCGCCGGTGAAGCCGCCGCCCCGCGTGAGCGTTACGGCAACGGGTGTCGTTGCGCCAGGAGCGAGCGACGCGGTGCCAGCGCCCAAGGCGAGGGCCGCCGTGGGTGTCGGTGTTGGGGTGGGCGTAGGTGTGGGCGTAGGCGTAGGCGCCACGGCATCGCTGCCACCGCACCCCACGAGGAGCCCTGCGAGCAACGCCGCCGCAACAAGACGGGAACCAGAGGGAAACATGAGTGCGGTCTCCTGCCAAGCAGATGGATGTGGCCGCACCGGTACGACGGACTGCCGTGGGGTGCCACATCCATAAGCGCGACAGAACTGGCGATGGTGGCTCATTTGGTGGCGCCGTGTCGAGCAATCGCCCCCGAAACCTGCGGTGAGTGCAAGTTTTCTCACGGTCTTTCGGGCGTGGCGCGGCTGGACGCGAGTGCAGTTGATGCGTAGGCGCAACGCTGACGGGAGGAATCCGCAATAGTACTAGGTGACCTACTGGCATCCTCGTGAGCTAAGTCGTTGCTGTTGGATGAAATTGACTAGATGATGTAAAGCGGCATGGAAGTCGCCAAATAGTTTGACACAGCCAAACGGTTGTTCAAAAAATTGACGGTTGCGTCGAAGCAGATGCGCCCCACACCCCTGAGGATCATTTCCGATGACTGTTCTTTCGAATACCAAGCGTGTGGCTCAGGCCGG
>Ga0163144_10022761_pt1 | contig 12405 bp, 12 predicted proteins | sample OliLak19BULKMAT1_FD_123175 | JGI IMG/M metagenome (GOLD analysis project Ga0163144, IMG submission 123175) | Freshwater microbial mat bacterial communities from Lake Vanda, McMurdo Dry Valleys, Antarctica - Oligotrophic Lake LV.19.BULKMAT1 | ecosystem: Environmental > Aquatic > Freshwater >... | reverse complement strand
TCAACACAGGGCGCTTTTTCGGGGCGCCCTGTGTTTCATTCAGTGAATTACTTTCCTCAGCTTACTTGACCATGTCGTTAGCCATGTCGCTCTTCAGGTCGCCGTCCGAACCGAAGACGGCCTTGAAGTCCGAGCGGCCGCTGTAGGGATCCACTTCGAAGGCGACGAGATTGCGGTTGTAGACCAGGGTGAGATCAAGGTTCGGATACGTCGGGCAATCCATCATCGACGTGCCGATCATGTCGTTCCGGGGGCCGAGACCGAAGACGACCACGATCTTGGGCAGTTTCACCGTGGTGCTGCCGGGCTCGAAGACTTCAGGCAACGCGCCGGAAACCCCGGTGACGGCGATCGTATTTTTGGGATAAATACTATCGATCATCTTTCGTCCGCCGGATGTCGCGGTGTTGAGAACGCAAACAGTGGAGTTGGCTGCGAGCGTGCCTGCGACATTGTAGCAATCGCCGGGGAGCGCGGACGACGTGTCGGCGGAGCCTGTTCCCAGATTAAAAACCTTTGAAATCCCCATGCGCGACAGGGACTCGACCTGACCCTGCGTGAGTGTTGCAAGAGCCAGTTTTGCACCAGACCCGGCAATTGGAAATCCCGCGAGCTGCGTATGAATGCCTTTTTTCGTCGGGTCCGCTGCCTTCCAGAAATCATCATTGGCGGTATTCAGCAAGGAATCCCAACCATTCGGGTATTTGTTCTTGGTTATTTTGTAGGTCACGATCAGCCGGCCGGTATCGTCGGCGCTCGCGGCACCCACACCGTGATTCACTTTGCTCTGCAACCCATCGAACTTCGGCAGGACAACCGCCGTGAGAGTCGCGAGAATGGCCACGACTAGAAGCAATTCAATCAATGTAAAGCCAGCGAAACCTACTTTTTTTACAGTCTTCATCGAACTTCCCCCTATAAATGAGCGCTTTCGGGCTGCCAAAGTCAAGCGTGCACCGTCACCACCAGTCGCGCGCGTTCAAATGCAATTGAGATTCGTTATCAATATACTTGAAAACAAAGCGAGGTCAACATTGAAATTGAGAACTATTATCAATTGAAGATTTTGATGCGGTAAGTTGCGTGTGCGAAGGGACTTGTTTTTAAACAAATTTGGAGTCAGACGTGCGGCTTTTTAACGTATCGCATGGATACCTTCGGAGTTAACTTTGAGTCGCTGAATGCGGCGACTTTCAAGATAAATAGGCCTGGTCGGATTCGAACCGACGACCAAGAGATTATGAGTCCCTTGCTCTCACCGCTGAGCTACAGGCCCTTCTGATTTTCGATTATTCGGGAAATGTCGCGCAGAAATAGTGGCGCTTAATGTTTCATCGAATCCAAAGCGCGCGCGGGATTTTCGTAAACAGTCAGCATCTCCCTGGCCTTCATCGTTTGAATTTTCTGCATCATGGTGGTCGTGACATTGCATACCGCGAAGGCCGCACCCGTCTCGTGAAGCTGATCGCGCACGCCCTGAAGCTCCTTAAAGGAGCTCGCCGATAGATTCGACACCCGTCCCAGATCCAGCACCACGCCCTTTGGGTGGCACTCAATCACCGCGGCAAATTCATCTTTTAAGTACTTCGGGTCGTCGGCGCGTTCAGGTTGTAATACCGTCGCAACGATGACTTCGCCGCTCGTGCTTAGACTCAACAGGCCGCCGGGCGTCTGCTTGGGAACTTTGCCCATTTTTATGGATTTCAATTCCTGCGTTTCACCCGCATCGATGGGCGAGCGACGGTCGAAATTGAGAGCCACCGTCTCCGTCACCGACGACATCATCAGCGTGCGCATATCGTTCACGCGCTTGCGAACCTGGGCGGGCTGATCGAGCGAATCGCAGGATTCCTGGACCTTTCGCAAATCGGTATAGGTACCGACCATAAGGCTTTCGCGTTTTCCTTCGGTATCGATCAAAACGAGCGACCAGCCGGAAGTGAAGGGCTCGCACTGCCCGAGCACGACATCACCCCGAATATCGAATTCGGGCTCTTTCACAATAATCATGAGCCGTCGCTGCATTTACTCACGTCCGCCTGGCCTTGGGATGCGCTTCGCTGCCGCGCCGGTTAACTCCATATAGAAACGTAAATGTATGCGCGGGTCCTTGCAAGGTGCAAACCTGCCCTTTTGCGTTGAACCCCCTTCGAACTTTTTCAACCCTTCAGCTTGTCGCCTGCCGCGGCGCTCCGTCCGCGCTCTCTCCAATCAGCGGACGACTCGGGCGAACTTCCGGCGGAACAATTTTCGGTACGCGAGCGGACTGGGCGTCCGCCGCCGCGGCAGCGTCGCAGTCCCGTTTCGCTTCGATGCCGCCACCCGCGTGATCCGCTGCATTTGCGCCTTTGGCTTCAGCCTCCAGTTTGAACATACGAGACACCCAGGCGGCCGCGTCCGCCCCCTCGCCTTCGCGTGCCGCCTGTTTCAATGTCTCCAGCGGCGCGTGCAGCAAGCGCCCCTGAAGCCGTTCCAGCGCTCGAGCCAATTCCTCCCGCGCTTTGGCGTCCATTCCAGCCGTATTGATCTGCGAAAAAATCTCCTCGCGCTGTGCGGCCGCGTGAGCGATCAGTTTGCGCGCGGTGTGATGGATGCCATGGTTCTGCAACGCGCAGAGTATCTCGCGGGCTTCTTCCGCCAGCCGGGGTCGCCAGCGCAACGCCACCTGCTCGCGCTCCCGCCTACCCTCGCGAGCCACCTCTTCAAGATCGTCAATATCATACAAAAAAGCATCCTCAACCACATCAGGCACCCGCGGATCCACATTGCGCGGCACGGAAATATCTATCAGGCACAGGTAGCGTCCGCGGCGATGGCGCATGGCCGCGGCGACATGTTCCGGCAGAATGACGTAGTGCGGCGCGGCCGACGACACGAGCACGATATCGACCTGTGCCAGAAGCGCCGGCAGGTCCTGCATCAGGCACGGCTTGCCGCCCTCGCGTTCCGCAAATTCTTTGGCGCGCGATTCGGTGCGGCTGGCAACGAAAATCTCAGAGACGCCCGCGCTACTTAAGGCGCGCACAATGCCGCTAGCCATCTCGCCCGCGCCGACGACCAGCACTTTCTTGCCTTTTACATCGAACAACTTGTTGGCCAGATTCACAGCCGCCGAACTCACCGACGCCTGCGAACGGCTGATCCCGCCATCGCTGCGCAATTCCTTTGAGAGAAAAAACGAGCGCTCAAAGATCTTCCGCAGCATCGGCCCGCACGCGCCGTATTCCGACGCGACGCGAAACGCTTCCTTGGATTGCGCCAGTATTTCCGTCTCCCCGAGAATCTGCGAATCCAGCGACGACGTGACTTCGAACAGATGCCGCGCGGCATCGACACCTTTCAGTTCGTAAAGCGAGTTGGCGAAATCGAGTTCAGGCACGCGGTGGTATTCGCTGAGAAACGCGCGGATCTCCTGAAACGGATTCGCATTCTGTTCGCGCGCCACAGCGATGATTTCAACGCGGTTGCACGTGGATAAAATCGCCGCTTCGTGGAACCCGCGCGCCAGCACGCTGCCCAGCGCACGGCGCAGATCGTGCGGATTAAATGCCAGCCGTTCCCGCAGCGCCACGGGCGCCTTATGGTGAGACAACCCGACGATGCGCAAAGGGTCGTTGTTCGCGGCCTGGCTCATACCGGACTCGCTCTCACCGGGACAATCGCGGTGCGGCCGCTGGGGCGCGCGAAAGGATGGCTGAGCAGAAAGGTGCAGAGAACCAGGGCTGCTCCGGCGAGCACGAACTTCGCCGCCGAGCGCCCATTGAGCCTCCGGGCGGCCCGGCCCACGAGCAACACGGCGAAGATCAACCACGTCAGTTCCGTCGCGATCATTTTTGGCTGCAACCAAAACGGCTTGTTCATTTCATTCGCCATCACGGCGCCCGTGGCAATCGCCACAGTGAACGCCGCCAGTCCCAGCCACGCGCACAAAATTTCAAGCCGCTCAAGCCGCTCTAGACTGGGCAGATCGCGAAAGAGCACGCCGAATGTTTTCCGCTTGAGCAGCCGCGCCTGCTCCAGATAAAGCACGCTCGCGCCGCACGCTGTCATGAACAATCCATACCCCAAAAACGCGGAAAGAATATGCGGCGCCAGGTATTTGCTCGGCGCCAGTCCCGGATCGATTCCATCTTTGTTCAGAATGATGGAAAGAAACATCAGGATCACGACGCAAGGCAGTATGAGTGCACCGAGCGACCGCGCCGACGAAGTCGTCAGCGCGACGAGAAAACTGAATGCCAGCGCCCATCCCAAAAGGCCCGCGATCTCCCCCGGGCTATTGAAAAAATGCGTCTGGCTGTGCGCGCAATAAACGCCGATGGCCGCCGTCTTCAACACCAGCCCCAGAACGACCGAAACGAATTGCCACGCCGGTTTTTTCAATGCTTCAACACGGAACCCGGCGATCGCGGCAAACGCGCCAACACCAAACGCCAGCAACGCGCCGAGGGAGAGCAGTTCGGGCGTCATGGGTGCGCCCCGGCTGCGTTCGCGATCAATGCATCCATTTTTGCCGCGACGAAAGCGGCGCCGCGCTGCTTCAGCACTCTCGCCCAGCGCGCCGCTCCCAGATCCGACAACAAGTCGCGCCGGCGCTGCGGATCCTTCACGCCTTTGCGCACACTGTCGCGCCGGGCTTCAAGCAATGCCGCCAGTTCGCTCCACTCGGCGCCGACATTTTTTTCCAGATGTTCGCGTAATGTTTTAGTCAGCGCCGCCGATGCGCCGCCGCTTGAAATGGAGATGGCAAGCGGTCCGCGGCGAAAGGTTGCCGGCACGTGAAACGTTCCCGCCTCGGGTGGCGCGGCCACGTTCACCGGCACCCGCGCTTTTTTGCAGCGCCGTGCAATCTGAGTATTCAGTATTTCGTTGTCCGTCGCGGCGAAAACCAGACTCTTGTTCTTCAAATCGCTGAAGCGGAATCCGCGTTTCACCTGGCGCATGCGGGAGGACCGCAACGCGCTGAACCCGCCATGAAATTCAAGCGACACCGCCGTCACTTCAGCTTCAGCTTCCAACAACGCACGGACCTTTCTCAGGGCAACGTCTCCACCGCCCACAACCAGCACGGGCACACCTCGAAGATCCAGGCTGGCCGCATAGAGCACCACATGTCGAGACCGACGCAAGAACGCTCTCCGCTAGTTCTTTTCACACTCTACCACCACGACAACCTGGATTTTACCCTGTAAAGTATACACCGTCGAGATCGTTTGAGGCGCCGCGGTTTATACGTCTTTAGAGTCGCTATAAATAGCGCGGACGATACCAGGGGATACGTCAATGAGATGGATTACCATTTTTGAACCCTAACCCCGGACGGGGCCACCGCCGTTACCAAGCCCGAGTTCAGACTCTCTCGCGCGCTTCAACCTGGAGTGGCTGACGGACGGCAACGATTCGATCAAGAACCCCTGACGAAAAAAATCAGCGCGACAACATGCCGCGCTGATTTCTCTGTGTCCTCCGTCGTGGCTGCTCAGTTCATTTCGCCACGAATTCTTCGAACAGCGCGCGCGTCAGGTGCAACACGCGCAGCGGATCCTGCGACGGATCGAGCTCCAGTGAGCAGTGCCCTTCGTAATTGGTATCGCGCAGCTTGCGGATGAATTTCTTGTACGGAAACTTCGAGTCCAGCAGATCGTGGAAATGGACGTGGCCGATGTGCGGGCGCAGGATTTCAAAAACGCGGTCAAAATCTTCCGGCGGCGTGTTCTGCGCCTGGCTGTTGTGAACCAGGTAGCAGCGCGCGTGATTCACCTTCTTGACGACTTCCAGCGCGTCTTCCCATCCGGCAAAGCCGTTGTGCATTTCAAAGCCGATGTCCACGCCCAGGCCGGCGGAATAATGCACGATCTCGCTGAGCGCGTTGGCCACGCGCGCGGTCGTCCACGCCTTCGGCTCGTTCTCATGAAATTTGTCGCCCAGCACGCGCAGGCGCGGCGCTCCGAGATCCACGGCCAGTAGCACGTATTGCTTCGTTCGTGCAATCGCCTCTTTCACCTGCGCGACATTGGGCCAGTCGTAGCGTTCGCTGATGGCAAGCCCCGCGATCTGCACGCCGGAATCGTTAAACGTCTTGCGCGTTTTCTTGGCTTCCGCCGGCTGCATATCCAGGCTGATCTTCTGCTTGTAGGCCGGCTCCGCGAGAAATTCGAAGCTCTCCATCTTGCCCTCTTTGCACATTTTGGCGGTGGTCTCGACGTCCCACTCTTTGGCCATCTGGTACGCCATCAGTCCGAGATGCATGTCAAAAACCTCCCCGTTCGCAGTCTTGCGTCTTTTTTAATTTCAGTAGTTTCGGCAGCCCCACGCCGCCGCTCGATAGTGGAGCGGAACATGAATTTAGCGCTGCACGCGCACGGGTGCAAATGCCTTAAACGCGCTTAACGTTTCGGCCGCACTTGGGAAAGGAAGCCGGCCCCGATGCTAGAGGCGAGGATGCCTATCGAAAAAATGCTCGCCAGTAATCTAAAACGTCCTAACCAGTGCTTCTCGTCGGCTTTCGGAATAGGCAGAAAATAAATAGCGGCCATGGCAATAGCCATGAGCGCCAGCACCACGGCGACGGTGCCCATTAAATTCCGCGGCCATCCCGGCGCGCAGGTATATGTTGCAGCCACCGGTATGGCCAGAACGGCGGCGATTAACGCAAACACACTGTACATTCCAACACCGCTGATGCCCCAGCAAACTAAACATCCGGCCGCCACGCCAAGACAAAGTCCAATCCCATTTGATGCGCGAATCTCCTCCGATGAGAGCGCCATGCGGCCAAATTTATTCAGCCGCAAGACCAGGTTGAACATCGGACGGGAAATCCACGTCATCAGGACGAACGCGAAATAAGCGGCAAGAAAAGGCCAGATGTATGGCGCCCAACTTGGATTTCGATCGGATACTTTCATCAAACCCCGGTACGCAAAGTACCCGCCGAACATGACCATGAACCCAGCTCGCTGACTCAATTTTGCGGACCATAAAAAATACCGCAACATCAGGCTGTAAATAAAGTATCTAGCCTTCAGCGCTTCCACGATTCCCTGCCGCGCCCATTCATTGGAAGGCTCCAGCCGCAGCGCCTCCCGGAAATGCTCCATGGCTTTCTCGGGCTTGCTCTGTTCCAGCAGCGCCCAACCCTGGTTGGCGTGCGTCATCGCACTTTCAGGCTCGCGCGCGAGCGCCGCCTCGATGGTGCTTCCCGCTTCGACGCGCCGGTTCAACTTCACCAGCGCCACCGCTCTCACGTTGAGACAGACTTCGTGCTCGGGATTCGCTTCGAGTCCGCGATCGGCCGAAGCCAGTGCCGCCGGCCAATTCCGTTCTTCCAGATGCAGATGCGATTCGAAGCCGTGGTATTGCGCATCGTCGGGATCGATGCGAATCGCTTCCCGCACCGCGCCGAACGCCTCGCGAATCAGATTGCGTTCATGCAGCACGACCGCCAGCGTGTAATGCGCGAAGGCGTCATCCGGTTGCTTGTGAATGGCCTGTTCGGCTTCAGTGTTCGCCTCGCCATATTGTTTTCGCTCGAGCAGGCACAGCGCCAGCAGTGCGTGCCCGTAACTGCTTTCAGGCTCGATCGCCAGGCCTTGCCGAAGCTCCTGTTCAGCCAAATCGTAACGCGACTGCTGGAACAGCACGTTTGCCCGCTCAAGATGTGCGTTTCGTTCCACGTGAATGATTCGGCTCCTATATTTTCATGTACTTCAAAATATCGTCGTACACCCCGCCCTGGTTGGAATAAAGCGCGTAGTTGCGCGCCGTCGCAAACCACTCGCGCGTCGAGGCCTTCACACTGGCCGCGGCGGTCTGCAGATCCTTCGTCGTGAGCGGCTTCGGCACGCCGGCCTTCATCGCTTCACGCAGTTTGTGCTCGATCGCCACGTCGAGCACCGCTTTCAGATCGGCTCCGGAGAAGCTATCGGTTTTGCGCGCGATGACTTCGTGATCGATGTCGTCCACCGGTTTTCCATTCAGCAGAATGCGCAGAATCGACGAGCGCGCCGGCTCATCTGGCGGCGGCACAAACAGAATGCGGTCGAACCGGCCCGGCCTGCGAAACGCCGAATCCAAATGCCACGGCGCATTGGTCGCCGCCAGCAGCAGCACGCCATCATTGCTGAATTGAACGCCGTCCATCTCAGAGAGGAACTGATTAATCAACTGCCGTCCGGCGCTCTGCCGCATGTCGGAACGGCTCGCGGCGAGCGCATCGACTTCATCAAAAAAGAGCACGCACGGCGCATTCCGGCGTGCCTGTTCAAAGAGCTGGTGCAGATTTTTTTCGCTGTTGCCGATCCACATATCCAGCACGTCATTGATGCCCACCGCGATAAAACCCGCTTTGATTTCCCCCGCCGTTGCGCGCGCCAGATGCGTCTTGCCGCAGCCCGGCGGGCCGTACATCAGGATGCCTCCGCCGACCGCTTTTCCATAGGCCTTGTATAGTTCGGGGTGCGACAACGGGTGAATGATTTTCAGCCGGATTTCTTCCTTCAGCGACTCCATTCCGCCCACATCGTTGAACGTGATCCTGGGCCGCTCCAGTGACACTTTGGTGTCCTCGGCAGAGCCCTTATCGGCGGCGCGCAACTTACCGTCCACGACCTCGCTGCCGCCGTCATCGAAAGGATTTCTGTCGCTCGCGGTGATGCCTAGCCGGCCAGCGAAATCCGCATCCGCAACAGACGGATCGGCATCGATGCCGCGCTTGTACTGCCGCACGGCGCGCTCGACATCGCCGGCCCGCATCAGCAGCCGGGCATGCAGAATGTAGCCGCGCGCGGGCGTATCGGGCAGTTTCAGAATATCCTCAACGAGAACCATGGCGGCACTGTTTTTTCCCTGCTGATAAAAACAGTGGCTGAGGCCGAGCTTTAAGCGCACATCAGCGGGCGCCTGCGTCAACGCCTTGCGGTATTCCTGCTCGGACTCCTCTAGACGGCCCGTTTTCCCCAGGCTTTCGGCAAGGTGAATGCGCAGCGGGATGTTCTCAGGCGAAAGCTGCAGCGCCTCACGCAGCGCATCGAATGCATCATCACCACTCACAATCGGCTCCCGTCTGCTCGAGGAAATTCGGCGCTCACATGGCGCCCTCGACACTATCATTGATTCGCACCAACACGCGGCGCGCGCCCCACCGCCCCGGCTTGGATTCAAAGACTCCGGCGCAACGGGCGCCGCAGTGCGTGCACGCGCCCTCCGGAGTCAGATTCCATTCCAGTATTTGCCACGAATTGCGCCCGATGACCACTCCGGCGCAGGTCGAGCAATAGGTGCTGCCGCCTTCAACATCGCTGACGTTGCCTGTGTAGACATAATGCAGGCCGTTCTTGCTGGCGATCTGCCGCGCCCGGTTGAGCGTGCTCCGCGGCGTGCGAGGCGTATCCAGCATTTTGTAATCAGGATGAAATGCCGTGAAATGGTGCGGCACGTCCGGACCGAGATTTTGAATGATCCATTGCGTCATCTCTTCGATCTCCTTTTCCGAATCGTTTTCTCCCGGAATCAGCAGCGTGGTGATCTCTAACCAGACCTTCGTGTGATGTTTCAAATAAAGAAGAGTTTCCAGCACCGGCTGCAGGTGGCTGCCGCAGATCTGGTGATAAAAACGGTCGGTGAAAGCCTTGAGATCGATATTCGCCGCATCCATGTGCCGGTAGAACTCGATGCGCGGTTCGGGATTGACTTCACCCGCGGACTTCGCAACGGATTTGACGCCGGCATCTCGGCAGGCGATCGCGACATCGATAGCGTATTCGTGAAAAATGACGGGGTCGTTGTAAGTAAAGGCCACGCTGGGACAGTTCAGTTTCCGCGCCGCGCGAGCGATCAATTCGGGTGTGGCCTGATCGGCCAGCGTATCGTTCTGCCGCGATTTGCTGATGTCCCAGTTCTGACAGAATTTACACGCAAGATTGCAGCCGGCCGTTCCAAACGAGAGAATGGGAGTGCCCGGCATGAAGTGATTCAGCGGTTTCTTTTCAATCGGATCAATACAGAATCCGCTGGACCGGCCATACGTCAGAAGCACGACCTTGTCATCCCGCCGGCCCCTGACAAAACACATGCCCTGCTGCCCTTCACTGAGGCGGCAGTAGCGCGGGCAGAGGTCGCACTGCACCTTGCCGTCTGGCAGTGCGTGCCAGTACTTGGTGGGGTGAGCAGTCATGCCGGCGGTAGTCATGGAACCTCACCGCTAGTGTACCGCCGACGACGGATAGTCCAACTGTTTGCGCGGTTAAATTGCTTTCGGAGAGCGGGCCGCTAAATGGCTTCCGGCATCGCGGTCGATCTCTCCTCTTTTCGCCATCCGCTTTTTTTCGCGTTTGGACTTCCCGGCGCGTTCCACCTCTTCGGCACTCGTCGGGGGATCGGATTGATCGCCGGCCAGCGGCCCGTCGGCCGTTTGAATTGAGCGCTCGAATTCGGCATCGTTCGTATATCCCGCTCCGAGCCCGTCGGTGGACGTCTCACCGTCCACTTCTTTGAAACGCTGCTCGCGCTCCGTCTCGATGTTCTCTTCATCGGCGAATTTATCGGGCTCGCCGTTTGACTGCCGCTGCAGATTCGCTTTTGTTCGTCGCATGAGGGCCTCCGGTTTTATCTTCAGGAAGCAGGTTGCAAAGTGGGGACCAACGTTGAATTTCAGCGCTTCATTTCAACCCAATTTCCACTCACATCCATAATTTCGCAGGGCCTGAAGTGAGCCTTGTACTGCATGCTTTTGCAGCCAGAGACATAAAATCCCATATAAACCCAGCGCTTTCTCAGCGCTCGCGCCAACTCGATGCAATGGAGTACACAAAATGTTCCCAAGCCACGTTCAGAGAAATCGGGATCGTGATAATGATAAACCGCTGACACGACGTTCGGCGTGACATCATTGATGATCACAGCGCGCAGCTCGCCGCGTTCCCACACGCTGATCTCGGCGCTGGGGACTGGATTCTCCACCAGGCTTAAAAAATATTCTTCGCGGTTCGTCGATTGTGGCGGCCAGCCCTTGAGACGCGACTGCGCTTCGTGATACCGGTTGTAGAGCCGCAAATGCGGCTCGTCACCGGACGGCGCGCCCACTTGAACGCTCAGATCTTTGTTTTTCTTCCACGTCCGCCGCTGGCTGCGATCAGGTTCAAATCGGTCCACTGCAATGCGCAGCGGCCGGCATTCCTGACAGCCCGCGCATGCCGTTTTAAAAAAGGCGGCTCCAAATTTTCGGTAGCCACTGTTCATCAGATCTTCGTACTCTTGCGCCGCCATGGACACCGCGAACGAGTATTCCAATGTCGCAAGCTGGTCAGGCAGGTACGCGCACGTATGCGGTTCGGTGGTGAATCGATGCGCCACGATCATGCGCTTCATCATGCCCAGAACGGCGCGCAAAGTAAATGCCCCGCTTGAACAGATTTAAACCCGGCCTCTTTAAATAAAATAGGGCGAAAGGAATTAATCCTCTCGCCCTGCTTTCAGGCGTATCGAAATTACTTCTTGATGCTGAGCAATTCGACTTCGAATATCAGCGTCGCGTTCGGTCCGATTTTTCCGCCCGCGCCCTGTTCGCCGTAGGCCAGTTTGGAAGGAACGAATAGCTGCCATTTCGATCCGACCTTCATCAGTTGCAATGCTTCGGTCCAGCCCGGGATGACGCCCTTCACCGGAAACGTCGCCGGTTCGTTGCGCGAATAAGAACTGTCGAATTCGCTGCCATCGAGCAGCGTGCCCTTGTAGTGCGTCGTCACGGTGTCGGCCGGCTTGGGCACTTCGCCTTCGCCTTCCTTGATGACCTTGTACTGCAATCCGCTGGGCAGAACTTTGATGCCGTCTTTCTTCGCGTTGGCGGCGAGGAAATCCTCGCCTTCCTTCACGTTCTTGACGCCCTGCGATTTGCCTTTTTCCGCCTGCTTGGCCATGGCTTCCTTCTGAAAGGCCATCAGCACTTCGCGGATCTGCGCCTCGGTCATCTGCGGCTTGGCGGCGATCGTGTCCTTGATGCCGGACGCCAGGATCGCCAGATCGATGTCTTCAGCAAAATCTTTGATCGAGCTGCCCATGCTGACACCGATGGCGTAGCTGACTTTTTCCTTCTGCGTCTTGAAAGGACTTTCTTCGCCAGCTGCCAGTGCGCCCGCAAGCAATAGCGTCCCCATAACAAGTGCCCTCTTCATTTCCCGACTCTCCTTTTTATGGACTCTTGCGCTGTTAGCCTTGCTTGCGATCACGTGTCGAAAGAAGGCGCACGCCAATAAGACATTTTTTGACAACGTTATTCATTCCCTCTTGAGCTATTTGGTGAGTGCTGATCAGAAGGGGAAAGTAAGGATACACATTTCGATCGTCCGCGAAAGTCCATCTTGAACGTTCTTTACGGCCCTTCCTTACGGCCGGGCTTCGGCGGACCAC